>SMTZ1_10008652_pt1 | contig 10164 bp, 13 predicted proteins | sample DeeMarSWOR136_30_FD_25667 | JGI IMG/M metagenome (IMG submission 25667) | reverse complement strand
CCTTCCTGGCGCCTGTTGCAGAGCCTATCCTGAAAAGCTCATCGAGGATGGCAGAATGCTCAGGTCCCGGCTTCTGTCCGCTGCCTTTGATTCCTGCCAGTGAACTGACATACTCATCAACCTTTGCGTAAAAAGCCTCAGGAGAATCAAAACCCAGCTCTTTGTACCAGGCAGGTGTTTCAAGCACGTGTTTCATGCATATCCTGAGCCTGGGGTTTTTTCTGTAAAATTTTATCTCTAATTTTCCGTGTACATCCTCTACCGTGGAGCGCAATGACTCTGGCCCTGTATAGGTTATCATACTATCACTACTATTTAGTAACAGAATAAACTTTTTAAGCCTTTTGTCTGCCCTTTTGGTATTTATCGGCTATTTTCTTGGCGTATGCTGCCGCTTCAGTAATGGCTTCTGCATCCAATTTCGCAAACATGGGTATTCTCTCAGCTCCTGATGAAACGCCGGCAGCGCTCTTTGTTGCATAGCGGGTGGCTATTTCCACAAGCTTCTCTGCCACCTGCCTGTCATATATGCCCCTTTCACTTGAGGTAAGGCCTTTGCTTTTCTCATGTGCGGCAATATAACTGTCAACAGCCCCACGGATGTCACCTTCGGCTGAAAGCTTGTCGCCTCTTGCCATAAGTTCGCCTGGTGTCCCTTCAGGCAGTATCTTGGGCTCTTCTTTGGCAGGTCCCTCTTCATGCATCCCTAGAGCGCCTCGGACAAAATCAAGCTCCTGCTCTGCACCGATAAGCTCCTTTACAACCTTCCTGTACCAAGTGCGCTCTTCTGCCATAATTAATATTGGGCAATTAAACTTTTAAATCTTGTCTGACCTTTAACCGTTAAGTATTTAAACCTGTATACTACAATATATAAACCATGACAATAAAAGTGAAAGTAACACAAGGTAAAAAAACATACGAAGTGGAGATAGAGGATGTGCCGCCATGAGAAGAGACCCTTTGGAAATAGTTGAGGAGATATTGCAGACGCTGGAGAGAAAGCGCAGGCCTTTCTCCATAAACGAGCTCTCGCAGGAGACCGGTCTGCACAACATAACCATAAGAAAATATGTCAGGATTATACAGGTCATCAGAAAGGAACCCCAGCTGGAAGTAATCAAGACCAGACACTCAATAATTTTAAGGATGGAGAAGAAAGAATAAAGGAGAATTATGCCCGAGGATTTTGTGACACTGAAGGTAGGAGAGCTGACAAACAGGGACGAGTTCGGCAGAGGTATTGTCAGGCTTGATGCAAAGACAATGAAAAGGCTCGGAATAAAGGAAGGGGATGTGGTGGAACTACAGGGTAAGGACAAGACCGGCGCCATTGGCGTGAGAGCTTACCCCTCGGATATCGGGCTCAACATCATAAGGATGGACGGGCTCACAAGAAAGAACGCCGGCATAGGCGTGGGCGAGAATGTCAAGGTTAAGAGAGGGGATGAAAAAGAGGCCAAACGGGTTGTTCTGGCCCCTGTCAGAGAGGGCGTCATAGTGCAGGCGAGTTCTGAGATATTCAAGAAAAACCTTTTCATGAGACCTGTTTCAAAGGGCGATATCATAGCGCCTTTCCCCGTTGTCAAAGAAAGGAGAGGTTTTGATGGCGACATTTTCAAGGAGCTTTTCGAAAGCTTTGGTCTGGGCGACATGTCATTCACCCCCATGGGAGAGACAAGGTTCGCTGTTGTGGAAACAAACCCCGCGGGCATAGTGAAGATAACAGACCTCACTGACCTGGAAATAAGACCCGAGGCTGTCTCTGTTGAGAAAAGGACAATGCCTGCACTGACATACGAGGACATAGGCGGCCTGGCGCCTGCAATAGAGAAGATAAGGGAAATGGTTGAGCTGCCCCTGAGGCATCCCGAGCTGTTTACAAGGCTCGGCATAGAGCCTCCCAAGGGCGTGCTTCTGTACGGACCTCCCGGCACAGGCAAGACGCTGCTTGCAAAGGCGGTGGCCAATGAATCAGGCTCAAACTTCATCTCAATCTCAGGTCCCGAGGTCATGTCCAAGTGGTACGGGGAGTCCGAGAAAAGGATAAGGGAAATATTCACAAGCGCCGAGAAGAATGCGCCCTCAATCATATTCATTGACGAGATTGATTCCATTGCCCCGAAAAGGGAAGAGGTGAAGGGGGAAGTTGAAAGAAGGGTTGTTTCCCAGATACTTTCCATGATGGACGGCCTGAAGTCAAGGGGCAAGGTTATAGTAATTGCCGCAACCAACAGGCAGAATGCCCTGGACCCCGCGCTGAGAAGGCCCGGCAGGTTTGACAGGGAGATTGAAATAGGCGTGCCTGACACAAAGGGCAGGATGGAAATCCTTCAGATTCACACAAGGAACATGCCCCTGAAGAACGTGGATGTAAAATGGCTGTCAAACGTGACTTACGGTTTTGTGGGCGCTGATCTGGAGTCTTTGTGCAAGGAGGCTGCCATGTCAGCACTCAGGAGAGCGCTTCCCGGAATAACCTGGAAAAAGGTAAAGGAGCTCCCGCCTGAAACAGTGGAAAAGCTTAAGGTCACCAGAGAGGACTTCAAGACCGCCCTGAAAATGGTCGGACCTTCCGCCATGAGGGAAGTCATGATAGAGGTCCCGAATGTCAAGTGGGAGGACATAGGGGGCCTGGAAGAGGACAAGAAGGCCCTTCAGGAGATTGTCCAGTGGCCCCTGAAACATCCCGAGGCTTTCAAGAGAATGGGCATAAAACCGCCTTCAGGCGTTCTTCTGTACGGCCCGCCCGGCTCAGGTAAGACATTGCTGGCAAAGGCGGTTGCGCACGAATCCGGCGCGAATTTCATCTCAATCAAGGGCCCCGAGGTATTCACCATGTGGGTGGGAGAGTCCGAGAGAAAGGTGAGAGAAATCTTCAGGCGCGCAAAACAGGTTGCGCCTGCAATAGTGTTCTTTGATGAGATAGACGCCCTTGCCCCGAAAAGAGGTGCGGATGCGGGCACCAGGGTTTCCGAGAACGTGGTTTCCCAGATTCTTACAGAGATGTCAGGGCTTGAGGATTTGCATAATGTTGTCATTATTGCAGCCACCAACAGGCCGGATATACTGGACCCCGCGCTTTTGAGGCCCGGCAGGTTTGACCGCCAGATGCTTGTACCTGCTCCCAGTGAGAAATCAAGGGTGGAGATATTCAAAATCTACACAAAGAACATGCCCCTGGAGAAAACCATTGACCTGAAGAAAATGGCCCATGATACAGATGGCTATACTGGAGCTGACATAGAATCCATCTGCAGGGAGGCTGCCATGAATGCGCTGAGAAAGGACATCAAATCAAAGATAGTCACAAAAAGCGATTTTGACAATTCCATGAAAAAGATAAGGCCTTCTGTCAATCCAAAAGTCATCGAGTTCTACAGCAAGATGGACCAGCAGTTCAGGGCGCCCATAGGGGAGAGCAAGCTGAAGGAAGACATGACCTACGTGGGTTAACTTATTTAATCACCTAAACAATCAATTAACATGGACACGCGCCCACCCGCTGTTGCCGGTGCATTCTACCCCTCGCACAAGCAGCCGCTGTTGGATTGGCTGGAAAAACTGTTCGGGGACATAAAGGACATCGAGTCCTCCTGTAAAGGCGTTATTTCTCCGCATGCAGGATACGAGTACTGCGGAAGTACGGCGGCAAGGGCGGTAACAGCCCTCAAAAAGTTCAAGAAGTTAATCATTGTCGGCCCGAACCACTATCTCAGAGGTGATGATTTCAGCATAATGTCCAGGGGCGTTTGGAATACGCCTTTGGGCGACTGCAAGATAAACCCCCGGCTCGCGGGCGATATAAAGAAGAGCAACCTGGTCTCAGAAGACGCGCTGTCCCATGAGAGGGAGCACAGTATTGAGGTGCAGATTCCGCTTCTGCAGTACAGGCTGAAGAGTTTCAGTTTTGTGCCCATATCCATAATGAACGTGGACTACTCCCCGGAGTTCCTGGACAGGTGTGTAAAGCTGGGAAAAACGATTGCCAGGATTGTCAGAAAGGGTTCTGTGGGTGTGATTGCAAGTTCTGACTTCTCGCACTACCTGCCGCTCAGTACCGCGAAGCAGAAGGACAAAAAAGCCATTGAGAAGATAAGACAGCTCGATATCGTGGGGCTTTTCGGGGCCCTTGATAACATGCACGCTTCCGTATGCGGTTACGGGCCCATAGCGGTTCTCATGTCAATGGCCAAGGAACTCAGGCTGAAGGCAAAGGTCATACACTCCTCAACCTCGGCTGAAGCCACAGGGGATGAGGATTCAGTGGTCTCTTACCACGCTATCGGTTTTGAGTGAGCTTCTAAAAATACTAATTTGAGAAATAGGGAAAACTGCCTAAATAAAAAAATCAGGCAAGGGAAAGTTTTAACCGCCGATTCTGAAAACCTTTGTCCCGCACTTTGGACATGTGCCCTTTGTGGCAGGTCGTCCTGATTTCAAGGTCACTTTCTGCGGATCCTTTATCTCAACCTTTTTTCGGCACTTGACACAGTAAGCTGTTACCATTCTAAGACCTCCTTTTAATTTATATTTGTTTATTCGAATATAAAAACATGGTTAAGCTTCCAAAAGCCCCGTTTGAGAAGATTTTGAAGGAATCCGGCAAGGGAATACGCGTTTCCGACAGCGCAGCCAAGGCTTTCGTGGACGTGATAGGGGAGATTTCAAAGGAGCTTGCTGCCGATTGCGCAGAGCTGGCCAGGCACGCACAGAGGAAAACTATACTTGCTGCCGATGTGAAACTTGCGAACAAAAGAAAGAACTGACAATTATTGATTCTAAAAAGACGCCAAGTCCATTCTGAATATGGGACCGTCCACACACGACCTGTACCCGTGCCTTGAGCACGCCCCGCACGCCCCTACACCGCAGCCCATGTAATCCTCGGATGAGTAGAAAATGTTTTCAATGTCACGGTAATTCCCTTCAATTCCCATCGCCGTTTCCATCATTACCTCGGGACCGCAGTTGAAGAATGAGCTGCAGCGGCCACCGTTCTCCAGGTAACTTTCCAGGGCCTCTGTTACATAACCTCTCATACCGGCCGAGCCGTCATCTGTCGCAGGTATGAACCTGCCTATTTCAGCGAACTCCTCTGCAAACAAAAGCTTGCTGGCTGTCTCCGCGCCTTCCATTACAGCAGGCTTTCTCCCATTTTCCCGGAGGGCCTTTGCAATGGCATATCCTGTTGCAGCGCCCGTACCTCCCAACACCAGAACATAATCATTGTCAAGGTCCCTGAAACCCCTTCCGTACGGGCCCCTGACCATGAGCTCGTCACCTTCCTTCAATTCGAACATGGCGGAGGTGGTGACGCCCCTCTTCTCCACTGCGAGTGTAAGCGGTTTATTATAAGCAACCGAGAACGGCCTCTCCCCGACCTCGGGAACCCAGGCAAACACGAACTGTCCCGGTTCTGAGTCAATCCCGTCCTCAAACCTGAAAACCCTCAAGTCCTCTTCGGGCTGCTCGATGCTCCTTATCCTGTAAGGCCTGTACAGCATTATGTGCTCATTTATAGCCATTCCCTCTGCCAGATTCGTCCCGTCTCTCAGGTCGCGCATCAGCTGTCTAGTGTATTCAAAGCAGGTCCATGTATCCAGACCGAAAAGGGCAGAACCTATTTCAAAGCCCCTTATGTTTCCCCTGCCCACTCTGATGAAATCCTCAACATCCTTTGCACCTCTTATACCGCCCATCACAATAAGAGGTATATCCACAGCATATGATATTGCACCGGCACACTCCAGGGCCCTTTTCCTTACAACAGAACCGGACAGGCTTCCTCCCATGGAGCTTGTCAGGATGGCTTTTCCTGTGTATGGGTCCCTTTCCACTGCAGGCAAGTGTGTGTTTATGGCTGAGATGGCATCTGCCCCGCCCCTTTCAGCTGCCTTGGCGATTGCTGCAATATCTTCAGCCATGGGAGTGAGCTTTACTATAATAGGTTTGTCGGTAACCTGTCTGACAGCCCCTGTTATCTCTTCCACAATCCTGGGATCTGTGCCGTTAACTATCCCGGATGAATGCCGGCAGGAGACGTTAAGCTCAATAGCATCAGCATAGGGAGCAAGCTTCCCGGCCACGCCTGCAAATCCCTCTGCAGTGTCAGAAAACACGGAAACTATTAGCTTCTTCCCTCCAGGCAAGGGATAGATTTCTCTCAGCTGTATTGCCCCTTCCTCACACCCGGGATTCCTCAAACCCACGGAATTCCTGAAAGACCTCGGGTCATCCCTTTGCTGAACAAGGATTGGGGGTCTGTTACCTTCCCTTGGCTCTGCCCCGTAGCTCTTTGTAACTGCAAAACCGAATGCTGAGTTCCTGGCAAAATTTTCTATAACATCCGGACTGGTAGTAATAGTACCGCTTGGTGCGCCGAACGGGTCCTCAAATTCAACACCCCGCAATACAAGCGGTTTCAAATCCATAACTATTATTGACAGAAAGAAATAAGAGATTAACAGTTACCTCTTCTCATGGGCCCTGGCAACCGCCTCGAAAATCCTCTTGGTTGTCCCGACAGGGTCGTCTGAACCGTAAAGACCTCTGCCTATAACAAGGTGGTCGGCCCCATGCTCGATCGCGCTTACTGCATCAGCCACGACATCTCCTGTTTTCTGCGGTCCTGAACCGGGCGAAACTATCTCTCCCCTGTCTCCCAGAATCTCCCTGTAAACCTGAATCCTCTCAGGCCTTGTGGCTGGTGCAACAAAGTATCTCACACCCAGCTCCATTGAGAGCCTCGCCAGATCTTCGCACGCACCTTCCCTGGCAAAATGAGTTGAACCAGGCTGGGTCATTTCCAAAACAATTATCGGCTCCATTGCACTCTCTCTACAATATTTAACAAAGGCCTGTAATGAGCCCATTTCCTTGTCAGTCTCGCCTGCCTGACTGCCGGAACCAAGAGGAGAGCCAATATAAGCGGCAAACCCGTATTCTCCAGCCATTTTATTCTGCCGCCCAATCATGAACGGGACATCAGTACCTCTCTTTTGCATGTCCAGGATAAGTGGAAGGTCAAGATCTGCCTGTCCCAGAACCGTGTTTCCTACAAGATACCCGAACTCATCATATATGTCACTGCCCACTTTCAGTCCGGTTACTTCTTCCTGCAGACCTCTAAGCCTGTTAACATAAACAACAGCCTGACCCAGATTCATGTCAACTGCAGGCACAATTCCGGGCGCTTTCTTCAAAGGCATAATTATTATTGACACCAAACTTCTTAAGGTTATTCAATCAGACCTTCCATGGAAATGACACCGTGGTCTTCATATTCTCCCTTCAAACCCCCTACAATAGCTCTCCTTTCCACACCTTCGGGAGGTGTCCAAACCTTGAGAGCCTTGGGAACTATCAGGCCTGCATCTGTAAGGCCATAATGCCTGGTTCCCCTTTCATCGATACCAGCCACATATTCCACAACGCCGACATCAAAGTCTGCCCTGTCATCTCCCTTTCCTTTTGCTGCCTTTTCCATCCTGTTACATTCGCATACTGTTGCTATGACATCCAGTCCTGCATCCAGACACCTGTACAGGGTATTCACAAGCGAATCGCCCGTTGTGGTGACATCCTCAAAAACCACAACCCTGTCCCCTTCTTTAACAGGACCGTTGAAATTGGCATCCTTCGGGTCCCCATGCTCCTTTGGTTTTGCCCTTGCCTGGACCTGCTTTCCGCCCAGCACCATGTTCAGGTGGTCTGTCATCTTGTTAACGCCCTCAGGAACATTCACAAAATAATCAGGCACTATGCCGTTTTCCTCGCAAAAGTCCATAATAAATCTCCCGAGCCTTTCTATCGGACTCTTGTAATCCAGAAGTATCCTGCCGTTCCAGTACCAGTAGGACATCCTTCCCGATGCCAGCTTTCTTTTTTCCGGGAAAAAACCGACAACGTTTTTTCCTTCAGGGCTCCGGTATTCCAGAACAAAATCGTGGTAAGCTCCTCGGTCAAATGCCATATTAAGGAAAAGATAGACGCATTATATCGGTATGCGGTGATAGGGGGGCACACACTTTTAGAAAGAGCAATCAGGCGGCTTTGGTTACGCTCCAGAGCATGTTGAAGAACTCGCGGAAACCCACGTAAATGTTGTTGTTCTTCATGAGTATCCCGAGCGGGTTTTCCTCTGACCACACAAGGAGACCGACCTTGTCCCCATATATGTTGATTGTGATTGGCGACTGGTAGGCCTTCGGCATGCACCTGACTTCTGTGTAGGATTTTCCGGACAGCTTCTTCGCCCTTTCCCTGTCAGCCATGTTGAATATCATCTTCAGCGGAATCCTTGCCCTTATCCTTTTCCTGTGATAGCTTTCAATGACAGGCAGAAGCTTTGAAGGCACGTATGCGCCCAGCACGCAGTTCTCCTCCCCTGTCTTTATTATGTCCTCAAGGATGGTGCGTATGCCCGCCTTGCCCCAGAATATGCTCACGTCCTCCTTTTCCCTGGATATGTGCACACAGTCCAGATCAGGGAGAATGGATTTCAACCTCTTTTCCTGCTCATTCAGCATGAGTCTCTGAGACATGACAATGTCCATCAGCCTGTGGGGGCTTGCCGCCTCAAAGTACTTGACCCTGTTCCTTGTTATGCTTCCCACAAGGCCCTTCTTGCTGAGCCTCTCCAGCGCATCATACACGTTCCTCCTGTGCACCCCGGATTCCCTGGTTATTTTACCCACAGAAACAGAGCCCAGCCTGAGGAGTGTAAGATAGACTTTGACCTCGTTCCTGGCCAGACCGATATCTTCCAGAACCTTTGTTTTCATATTGGCTAGTTGATACTAAATTTCTTAAGACTTTCTCCCAGAATATAACACTGTTATATTTTATAACATCGAAACAGGAGTATTACAAGAAATGTAGAGAAAGAATACTGAAATGCCAATCCGAATATCGAAATAAGAACAAAAAAATATCTCAAATAAAGAGGAAATACTACAGTAAGCCTGAAATAAAGGAAAGGAAAAGGTTATATGATAGAGAACGCTATAAAAGATTGAAGGAGTTAAAAAACAGAGGTGTTTAAATGCCCCCATGTGGTAAAAAAAGAAAGCGCAAATCCATGAAGAAGCACAAGCTGAAGAAAAGGCGAAAGAAGATGCGCCACAAGAAGAAATAGATTTAATTAAAGGAAGCAAATATTATGATGTCAAATCCCGAACTCAGGGCCTCTAGAATCACAATCAGTATACATGCACTAATAGGCATTGCAATTGGCTGGATGAGCCCGATGGTCGGGAACAACTGGCTGGCAGGCCTTATAGGCGTTGCGGTCCTGGTTGTAGTAGGCCACCTTTCAGAAAAGGCGGTGGGAGAAAAGAAAGGAACAGCCTGGTGGTTCGGAAACGGCGCTTTTGTATACCTCCTGATATGGCTCATAAGCTGGACCTATTTTTTTAACCTTGTAGCCTAATTCTCTACATGAAGTTCCTGCTCGATACAAACTTCCTGCTAGCAGTCGGCCAGTTCAAGCTGGATGTATTCTCAGAGCTCCAGAACTTCGGGAAGCCGGAACTATACACCCTTGACCTTGTTGTCAGGGAACTGAAAAAAATCTCAGGGGCAGGGGGGAAGGATTCCAGGCACGCCAAGTTCGCCCTCATGCTTGTGGAAAAAAAGAACGTCAAAATCCTGAAGACAGAAAACGAAAACACAGACCAGGAAATAGAAAGGATAGCCTCTGAGGAAAGCCTTACAGTCTGCACACAGGACAGGACACTCATCCGGAGACTTCAAGCCGAAGACATTGATGTTATCATAATCAGGCAGAAAAAATACCTGAAAAAGGTTTAATACAGATTCTTTTCAATTATTAAATCAGTTACCATGCTGGAGATAGCTCTTTCTGTAAGCATCCTGGCCCTCATTTTCGCAGCGGTTCTAGCCCTTAACATAAGAAAAAAATCCCCTGGCACGGAAAGAATGAAAGAGCTTATGGAGATAATCCACAAAGGCGCCATAAGCTACCTGAACAGGCAGTACAAAATACTTCTCGTTTTTGTCATAATCGTAGCAGCAGTCCTCACCCTTGTGGTGAACCCTTCCACAGCCGGTGCCTTTGTCCTCGGCGCGGCACTCTCAGCACTTGCGGGGAACATAGGCATGCGCATAGCAACAGCCAGCAATGCCAGGACAGCGCAGGGA
>SMTZ1_10032643_pt1 | contig 10166 bp, 6 predicted proteins | sample DeeMarSWOR136_30_FD_25667 | JGI IMG/M metagenome (IMG submission 25667) | reverse complement strand
TCTGCCATCCTGGCCGAGCTCAGCAGCCTTTCCTGGCTGGAAAGCCTTTTCCCTTGCTCAACTGAATTCAAGTTCACATAATACGGGGCATGAACGCTGAGGGCCACCTTTAGCTTTTCCGCTTTTTCTTTTATTTTCTGGCAGGTATCGCTTCCCATTTTAACGCCTTTAACAAACTCGATCTCCAGACAGTCGAGTCCCAGCTGCGAGATCTCTTGAATGGCGGCCAGCGTGGATTGGGGAGAGGTGGATTGGGGAACCCCGGCTGTGCCGAAGAGAAGGCTCTTAGAAGCAGGAGTCATCGGCCTTTCCTTTTTTGGAGTTGAGGAATTCACTCACGATCTGCATCGCGCAGAATTCGCCGCACATGGAACAGGCCTTTGATTTTGACTTCCTCTTTTTCCGAATATCCTCAAATTTATAGGGATCAAGGGCGATTTTCTGCTGTTTTTCCCAGTCGAGTTTCTTCCTGGCTTCGGATATCTTCAAGTCTCTCTCCAAAATCTTGGAGGCGATAAGACCTTCCCTGACATCATCAACCGAAGGCAGACCGAGGTGTTCGGAGGGTGTTACATAGCAGAGAAAATCTGCTCCGGCGGCAGCAGCGATCGCCCCTCCTATGGCAGACACAATATGGTCGTAGCCTGCAGCTATGTCCGTCACCAGAGGTCCCAAAACATAGAAAGGCGCCTCGTGGCAGACCCGTTTCTGAAGCTTGATGTTCATCTCGACCTGGTCGAGAGGTATATGCCCTGGTCCTTCAACCATGACCTGGACATTCTGTTCCCAGGCTTTGTTCACCAGCTCGCCCAGAGTAAGGAGCTCTTCGATCTGAGGGCGGTCAGTGGCATCCACGATGGAGCCGGGCCGGAGCCCATCTCCCAGGCTCAGGGTTATGTCGTGTTTATAGGCGATCTCGAGGAGCCGGTCAAAATGCTCGTAAAGTGGATTCTCCTTTTGATTGTGGAGCATCCAGGCCAGATGAAAAGCCCCTCCCCGGGAGACAATATCCGCCACCCGGCCCTGATTCTTTAGCCTGTCTATGGCTTTTGAGGTCAGTCCAGCGTGGACTGTCATGAAATCCACTCCTTCTTGGGCCTGAGCCTCGATAACAGAGAAGAGGTCATCCTCCTTCATCTCCACGATCGAGTTCCGCCGCTCGATGGCTTCGATGGCTGCCTGGTAGACAGGAACAGTGCCTAAAGGGATCCTGGCCTTATTCAGGATCATTTTTCTGATCGCAGTGATGTCGCCGCCTGTGCTAAGGTCCATCAGCGTATCCGTCTCGTATTTGAGGGCGACTTCGACCTTTTTCAGCTCATTCTCTTCCTGGGGGAAGTCCTGGGATGTCCCGATGTTGACATTGACTTTGGTCTTGAGCTTCTGGCCGATTCCGACAGGATGGATAGGGGAGTGGAGAGGATTGAGCGGGATCACAACCTTTCCCTGGGCGACGAGCTGGAGCAAGCCCTCAGGGGAAGATTTTTCCTCTTCAGAGATTTTTTTCAAAGCGGGCGTTATATTGCCTTTTCGGGCTTCTTCGATTTGAGTCATAGCATACCTCAGGAAAGACTATATTCTAGTCCAATAGCCTGTTAAAAACAACCGGACTTTCGGTGATAAGGAGGGAAGCTAGGAGATCATGTCTTTTAGTGGATGTTGGACTTATCGTGATTATTGCTCAAAAATTTTTTCTCTAGGGATATTATCCTTTTAAGAATATACGGGTCATTCTGTCCTTTTCTCTTTCCGTATGGATTGAATTGAATCCCGATTTGGTATTTATAGCTCATCGTAGCTGTGGTAGATGCCCATCTCACTCGCCCGACGAGCACTAGGGGCGATTCTTCTTCAGGAATAGATACCTTTAATGAGATTTTTTGGGCAGTTGTGAACAGCTTCTGGCAGAGGATTCGGATTCCACCACGGCTGATCTCGACAACAGGAAGGAATTCCTCGACATATATCTCTTTTGAAAAGAAAAATTTCCCTTCTTTATAGGTGACAGTTGCGCCGGGGACGTTGATTCTTTTGTGAGCTCTTCTTTCTTTTCCCTTGTATTCCATGCGTTGCTCCTATCTATTTAAATAATCCTGTCAAAATACTCAGATTATATCCTTTTTATGTACATAATAAGTAGTGATAAATAATTGGTGTATAGTTCAATTTTTATTTTCAGGAATGGATACTATCATATTGGCTCAAAAAAACCAGGAAATTTTTTTGTATTTTAGTGCTTTTTGCCAGGTTTGGAAGGACAAGTCCATGGAGGATAGTAGTAAGGGATCATTCGCCCAGGATATTATTAATAAGAAATTCCGCCGCAGAAAATCCTACTTACTTTTTTTTCTATTGGAATTTCTTTATGGGTTAGATAGATCATCCTTCCTTGATTTTCTTAACTGCCCTATTAATGCTTTTTTATCCTGAAGCTCAGAGCTGATCTGAAATTCAACAACCTGAGCAGAGCTAAATGTAAAATAAGGCATTACTGACATTAACGGCGGTAGCCTGTTTTTTTAAGAGGGGCATCCGGATTTATAATTGACATAAACTTAAAGAATGAGCAAAGAGAATAAACTTAGGCCGTATTCGAAAAATCCGTTTTTCCTCTTGACATTCTTCATTTTTGTCAATAATATTTTCTACCGCAACCAGGTTTGAGGGTTTAGATGAGGGGTTCGAGTCCAAGTCAGAAGTACATATCCTTATTTTACGTAAAATTTCTGTCTGTGACTTTCTATAAATATGTTCCTTTTTATCGTCTATTCAGAATTGAATTGAGCGAGTCAACACCAATTTTCTCTTCAGACTTTTTTCCTTTATTTCTATAATTCCGTTGCTCAGGAAACAATGAACAAACCTGGAAGAAAATTGACTAAGAAATCTAAGGGAGGAATTTTCCTCTCTTACCAGCGGTAGCCTGTTTAATTCAATTGTTGCTTTCCCATATATTTTTGACTCCAATATTTAATGTAAAAATAAGGCATATATTCATCTATTAATTCAGCAAAGGCCAGACTGATAGCTTGATTAAGTCCTAGGAAAGTTGTTTTTGAAGGAAAGGTGCAGAGAAGAATCTATGGTTGAATTATTTCTTAATAGTGGCTTTCCTTATAACATCCACTTCAATCTGAAGAGGCTGGCTTCTGTGCGAACCGTCTGTTACAGCAAAGTGAAACATGCATTTGCCTTTGGATCCAAATGGGGGGATCCAAGAAAACTCGCCTTTTACTGTGTCCAGAGTAGAACCAATGGGTAATAAAGTCTGTTCGTCTTCTCCCCAGCCGATAAAGCTAATGTTTTCTCTCAAGTTGCTTATGAAAACAATCCTTAAAGGTTCCATTTCTTCGATCTGGATTCTTTTGATATTTACGCTTTCCTTTTCGTTTTCGAGTTGGGATTTTTGTATTATGGACGTAGGCTTCTCAATCTGATCAATCGCTATGCGATCTTCTTCTGTATCTATGTCTACAGTGGATTGGGGCTTGAGGCCTATTAGGATATCCTTTAATCCTATTGTTAATCTTCCTGTTTCATCTTCCCGGTATGGAGTGTTCAATTCAGGTCTTTCCAAATTCTCTTTTTCTGTTGAATCTTGGGCTATGAAAGTATTCCCTATGGTAACTAAGCCACCCGACTCGATTGCTTCTGTGGGATTGTTCGGGTCTGAATTTTTCTTGATTCCAGCTCTTCTAGCTTTGATATCATTGAGTGTTAACCCTACCACAGAATCCCTTCCAGAGAATGGATTGCCATCAGGAATTTCAATCCCAGCTTCATACACCCTCAGATTAACTTCGATAAGCTGAGGTGAGTTGTAAGCCTGAGGAGATGAGACTGTGATTATTGCGCTATATGTTCCAGGGGAAAGACCCGAAGCATTGAAAGAGACAGTGACCTGGCCTCTATTTGTGCCTGAAAGTGGAGAGCACGAGAGCCAGGGAGTGCTTTCCTGGACATTCCAAGTCATTGTGCCGTCACCAGCATTGATGACACGCATATTTTGAGATCCGGTTTGAACGCCAGAAACACTTGCTCCAAAATAGAGGTTGGTTGGAGAGCAAGAGAGATAAGCTTGGGTGGGGCTTATATTCGCAGTGATGGTTAAGGAGACACTGTCTTGGAGGCTCTGACTGTCGGTTACAGTGAGAGTTACAGTGTAGTTTCCTGCGGAGTTGTACGTATGAGAGGGGTTTTGTTGAGTTGAATTTCCGCCATCGCCAAAGTTCCAGCTATAAGAATAGGGGGGAATTCCACCTGATGCGCTTCCTGTGAAATAAACTGTAAAGGGGACATTCCCTGAGGTGGGTGAGGCAATACATGAGGCTACCAGCGGAGGGGGAGGAGGAGCGGTCACGTTTATGGTCATGGAGTCGGAATCCTGGTTATTGTTGCTGTCCCTAACTGTAAGAATTGCGGAATAATTCCCAGCATTGTTGTATGTATGAGATGGATTTTGTTGAGTGGATGATTGGCCATCGCCAAAGTTCCAATAGTAACTATAAGGAAGCGTACCTCCAGTTGCATTGCCTGTGAAATACACCGTAAGGGGAGAATCTCCTGAATTGGGCGAAGCAGAACTTGATGCGACCAGTGGAGTAGCTGGATTGGTTACAATTATGAGCAAGGAGTCTGAATCTTGGTTATTGTTGCTGTCGGTAACCGTGAGAGTTGCGGTATAATTCCCAGCAGTATTATATGTATGAGACAGATTTTGTTGATTGGATGATTGGCCATCGCCAAAGCTCCAATAGTAAGAATAAGGAAGCGTACCTCCAGTTGCATTGCCTGTGAAATACACCGTAAGGGGAGAATCTCCTGAGATAGGTGAAGCAGAGCCTGATACCTCAACTGGAGTCAAAGGAGCAGTGACCGTTATAGTCACAGAATCAGAATCATGGCTGTCTTCGTTATCAGTGACGGTAAGAATTGCGGTATAGTTTGCTTCTACATAATAAGTATGAGATGGATTTTGCTCAGTGGAGTATCCGCCGTCGCCAAAATCCCAGCTAAAGGAATAAGGAGAAGTGCCGCCCGTAGCATTCCCTGTAAAATTGACGGTTAAGGGAGTTTCACCTGAGGTCGGAGAAGCATTAGCATTTGCATTAAGAGGAGGATTTTCGCCAACATATTCATAAGATCCCATATCATACCAAGCTCCATAAGGGCGAGAATTACCATCAAAGTCATCCATTACCTCGGCCAACGTTGAACCAGTATCAATACAGGGAGAATCTGGTGCTAAATGATAATCGCCGCCAGAAAAGTACATAAATTTCGGGTCAGTTTCCCATAAGTCGTGAGGTTGTGGACCATAGCCTGTCGTGTAACCTACAGAACTGCCATCAGAATTCCATGTGCAATTGTAATCCATAAATAAACCACTGGTAGTAGACCCAGAAATATAAATATGTTTCCAAGGCCAATCTACTGTTATGTTGTTAGAAATAGTAGTGTTTGGACAATTTTCTAAATTAATCGCACAGGGCCAACAGTTGCTGCCTAAATTACATCCGCAGTTTAGTACCCCAACAAAGGTATTATTGACAATTGTTAATCCAGAGGCATAACTTCCTGGCCATGTCGCCACGCCAACATGGGCCCTAATAATATTGTTCTTGATTGTAGAGTTTATTAATCTTTCACACTCCCAACCTTTTCCATAGGCATTTTGCGATTTCCATTCCATTAAATCAATATAATTTCCTTCAAAAATTATATTGTAATGATTATGCTCCGCGGCAGTTTGGAAAGCGTCTATATGTGGGTCATAACCTGGATTATTTGCAAAAGTGATATCGTGTATATAATTTCCTTTAATTTGGTGATTGGACCCGTAAATAAAAATACCATCTGCATCACTTCCGCATGGGCCACAACGAGTATCATGGATTTCACAGTTTTCAACTGTTTGATGAGAACCATGAATTTCTATTCCGCAACTTCCATTTTGATAGAACTCGCTGTCCCTAATGATGCAATCGTTTGAATTATTGCTAGTCATTAGTCCACCATGTTTGCCTTCATATATGTAACAGTTCGTTATTTCGCAATAATCACCAGAAATGTAGATATTATAATCTGTTGATGACCAATTGCAGGTGGAGGCCCCTGTAACCCTGAATCCATCAATTTTAATATAGTTACCACTAATTGTGAAACCTCCTTCTACTGTGACTGTATCGTCTTCATTTACTTCATAAGTAATAAGATTGCCTGAACTTCCGTTAGTGGATTCATTTATTCTCTCTCTGTAAGTGCCAGCTTTAACAATGACTGTATCGCCAGCTACCATTGTGTTAGCTGCCTTTTGGATGGTTCGCCATGGTAGAAATTCTGTTCCAGGATTGGAATCATTTCCATTGTTGGTATCTACATAATAAACAATTCCGGCGAAATTTTGGGATGTCATCATTATCAGAAGAAAAATGACACATCCCAATATTTTTCTCATTTTATCCCCTTAAGGTATGCAATAAAATTATAGAAGGTGATAAGAAAAATAGTGATTGTTTGTCCACCAGAATTACTAATATTACCATTTTCATTTCAAGCTAATAATTTAGTCGTAAAAGGACAGCAATTGTGAGTACTTTTAAGGGGGTGATTCAAGGGGTGATTTTTCCTTTTTTTTTTAGCCCTTTTAGGCTAATCAGTTCTATCGAGCGAATAAGGAACATTAATATTATATCATAATAAATAATAATTATGTTGCTAATTCCTTGCCGTTAAATTGTGAAGTTATTCTCAAGAGAGATTTGATATGCGAATTTTAATTATAACTGATTATTTGCCATACCCACCGGTCACAGGAGATTTACAAGGTGTCTATAACCGATTGTTGGTCTGCCCAGGATGTTGCGCTATTTCATAACAGGCAAGCCACCCGAATTAGAATTTCTGTATTCTGAGGAGCTAGTAAATAAAATTAGACAACTTGTCTATGAAGTGGATTTTGAAATTGTTCAAATTGAACAATCGCGTATGGCATTATACCTGAAAATTCTTCCACCAGATAAACTTTTCAAACGAATCCTTGTATTTCACAATATAGCATCTATTCAACACAATCGAATTTCCCATGTTGAGAGAACTCGAGTTAGAAAAATACGAGCATGGTTGAATGGCCAGATGATGCGCCGATGGGAACCCCGCTATGCAGAACAATTTGATCAATGCATAACTGTGTCTGAGTTAGACCGGAAATTACTGATAGCTGCTAACCCACGTCTGAGAGTAGATGTAGTATCTAATGGAATTGATACAAAACTCTACCAACCTCTGGTACTGAAAAAAAAACAGCCAAGTTTGCTTCTTATCGGTAATATGAGCTACCCGCCAAATGCCGATAGCGCCATTTGGTTTTGTAAAGAAATACTTCCTCTCATACATCGATCGATAGACAGAATACAGGTATGGATTGTAGGATTATCTCCTCCTCCAGAGGTCAAGAAGCTCAGCATTAATAACGTGCATGTTACTGGTCGAGTTGAGGATGTTCTGCCTTATTATAGGCGGAGCACTATTTGTGTTGTACCATTGAGAGCAGGGGGAGGTACAAGAGGAAAGATATTAGAAGCAATGGCTCTCGGACGACCAGTGATATCTACCAGCATAGGCTGTGAAGGTCTAGATGTAGTTGATAATCGACACCTATTAGTCGCAGATGATCCTCAACAATTTGCAGAAAAGACAATACGCCTTCTGGTGGACAGGGACTTGTATCAGCGAATAGTTACTGAGGCTAGAAAATTTGTTGTGGCTAGATACGACTGGGATTTAGCCGCGAATAAACTATTGGATATTTATTCTAATATAACAAGATTAGCACTAGATCCATAAAGAAATATGGAGTGCAAAAAAGAGGAAGGGAGATATCATCCAGCATGCATGTAGGTATTATTACTCGAGGTGATGTTGATTATGCGCTTGACCTTGCAAATGATCTTAGCGAAGTGGGAGTGTCTGTTACCTTGTATTTATGCCACAAACACGTTGTCCAAGAAGTGGACACTCCTGATCGGCCTGTAGAGCGCCTTTATGAACTGGAGATTCTGCCCCGGAATTGTAAGGTGCGCTTAATCATGCTTCCTCGGATGCGTGATCCGCGATCTTTTGGGGTGTTCCGAAGGCTCAGTAACACAATTCGCAATGATGGTGTTGATGTAGCGCATATTTTATTGGGTCCAGGTGAGCTGTGGTTTGCTATACTTGCTTGCTTTTTGCGTAGCTTACCTGTAACTTCCACAATGATTGTACCTAAACCGAATATTGGAGAGGAAATGCCCTTTTTGATAGTATGGACAATCCATAAGTTGCTAGCTTATGGTTCAGATATGGTGATTGTGAATGGCCCAGATCAAGTTTCGCTTGTCAAAAAACTATATCAAGTTCCTATTAATCGGATAACTTATGTACCACTTGGCGTTAGAAAGACGGCTATGAAGTGGTCTCTGCAACAAAATATTGAAGAGCCGGGGACAGTTCTCTTCTTCGGACGCGCTCATCCTCATAAAGGACTAGAATATCTTATTCTTGCCCAACCTCTCATTACTAAAAAGATTCCTCACGCAAGAATTCTGATTTCTGCCCATGGCCCAGACCTGGGACGTTGTCGGCAGATGATTCAGGAAAACAGCTATTTTGAAATCCATGAAGGTTTTGTTCCAGGCAAAAGGATGGCAACATTTTTCCAAAGAGCATCTTTAGTGGCTTTACCATACCTCACTGCTGCAAGCAGTGGTGTCTTAATGACGGCTTTAGCCTTTGGCAAGCCTGTTGTAGCTACGAACATCAGTGGCTTATCAGGATATATCGAGGAAGGAGTTACAGGTTTATTGGTCCCACCAGCCAATATAGAAAAACTCGCAATTGCAGTTATCCGGCTTCTTTCAGACGATGTTCTGCGGCATAAAATGGGAGAAAATGCAAAACATTGGATAGAAAAGGAACAGAAAGAGATTGCTCTACAGACAATAAAAGTATATGAGAAGGCGGTATTTCTAAAGAGGAAGATTTAGGACAAAGATAGAGTAGACTACATTCCTTATTATTCTAATGTAACTTTTTAAAACCATCATAATATGAAAAATTGAGTTGAAATTGTGGATAATACATATATTTTAGTAACTGCAGCTAAGAATGAAGAAGATTATATTGAAAAAACGATTAGGTCTGTAATTTCACAGACAATAACACCCAGAAAATGGGTAATCGTGAGCGATGGTTCAAATGATGAAACTGAAAAAATAGTGAGCCAGTATTCATCAAAACACAATTTTATCCAACTTCTAAGTATTCAAGGAGATTTGAAGAGGAGCACTGCTTCAAAAGTGTATGCAATCAATAAGGGATTAAAAACGATTGAGAGTATTGATTATCAATTCATCGGGAACGTAGATGCAGACATTGAATTTGGTTCAAATTATTTCGAGAATTTATTAGAAAAATTTAATAATGATATTAGATTAGGAATTGCAGGTGGATGGATTCACGAGTTACAAAATGGAAAGTTCATAGAGCGATTTGGCAATTCGAAAAGAAATGTACCAGGTTCAATCCAGATGTTTAGACGAAAATGTTTTGAAATGATTGGGGGATATATCCCATTAAATAGAGGTGGAGAAGATGCTACTGCAGAAGTTATGGCAAGAATGTATGGGTGGACAACAGAGTCTTTTCCTGAGTTTAAAGTATTCCATCATAGGACTACAAATATTGATAAATGTAATATTTTGTGTGCAAGATATAATCAGGGTAAAGAAGACTATTTTCTGGGTTATCATCCATTGTTTGAATTTCTAAAGTGTTTAAGAAGAATTAGAGGAAAGCCTTTTATAATAAGTAGTATTTTTAGATTATTTGGATACATAGGAGGCCTATTGAGCAAAGAATCTTCTAATGTGCCACAGGATGTTGTTCAATATCTCCGAAGAGAACAGATTATGAGAATCAGGTCATTATTTAAATTAAAAAGATTTATTTCTTGATGATAGGCTTTAATTAGAAATATTCCCCTAGCTTTAAATTTTAAACTGTTATGTTAGTAAACATTTTTCAACTTTGTTATTTTTTTTGAAAGCGGAGTAGTATTTTGATTGGCGTTATCCCAAAAGACAGTGAAGTCGGAGTTGTGGAAGAATTTTTTCAATTATTCAAAACAC
>SMTZ1_10030669_pt1 | contig 10166 bp, 10 predicted proteins | sample DeeMarSWOR136_30_FD_25667 | JGI IMG/M metagenome (IMG submission 25667) | reverse complement strand
AGAGGTTTTGCGTAGAGAATTTTACGAGAGAGACCCAGAAACCGTTGCAAAGGAGTTATTGGGTAAGAGGTTGATAAGAAAATTAGGCAAGAATTTCCTAGAAGGCATAATAGTAGAGACTGAAGCTTATTATGGCTTACATGATCCAGCCTCCTGTGCTTATCACGGCATAAAAAATTATAATAAGCCTATGTGGAACGAGCCGAGAAGAGCTTTCATCTACAATGTCCACAAATATTTGATGTTCAACATAGTCGCTCACAAGCCGAACCGGATAGGCGCTGTTTTGGTTAGAGCCATTGAACCGACGAAAGGAATAGAGATTATGAAGAAAAATAGACCAGTCAAAAAACTTTTTGACTTAGCGAACGGCCCTGGAAAACTCACAATAGCCTTAAAGATCAATAAGGACTTAAATGGGGTTCCAGTTACTTCGTGCGAAAGCGAAATCACCATCGCAAACAACAAAATGAAGTTTGAAATAGGAAGTTCCCATAGAATAGGCGTAAGAAAGGATCTAGAGAGGAAACTGAGGTTCTTCATTAAAGGGAACAAATTCGTTTCAAAATAAGGTTCAAACGCGGTAAAAACCGAGTTAATCTTGTTTGAGTTCTGAACAATCGCAGGATTTCACTTCGCTCTAGCCATCTTGCGCGTGCAAAACGCAAGTTAAAGGGGAATGGAAATCAATCTATACTTCTTTGTCCTAAGTTATGATCCGTGAGTAAGTTGGCTAGAACCTATGCTTGCCGAAGATGCGGAAGAACATATTCCCAAAAAGAGTTTGAACAGAGTCGATTTTGTCGTAGCTGCGGAACATACCTGTTGTCTGAGAGGAAGGCTACTAAACTCTCAAAGAGAGGCAGCGAGACAGTGAAAGGGAGGGTTAGAGGCAAAGCTTCAGAATGGAACTGGCTTCCTGAAGGCTACGAAGTACGGAAGGGACAGATGAAGTTTGTCGAGGAAGCGTCGAAGGCCATCAAAAGCAATGAGGTTTTTCTGGGAAGTGCTCCCTGCGGTATAGGAAAGTCTGCTGGCTGTTCTTCCCCTGCTTGGAGAGAACAAACTCTTGATCTGTTTTAGAACCAGAAGCCAACTACACATTTATCTCAAAGAGCTGAGAGCGTTGGAGCGTAATCCCTCAGCTGTATCGCTCTTCAGCAAACAGGACATGTGCCCGCTGCGCAGAAAATACGATCTCTCCTACTTTGACTTTCTCGAGGAGTGCCGGAGGCTTAAGGAAAACTGCGAGTCCTCCACCAAGCCCTACTGCAGATTTTATTGGAACATTAACAGGAAGAAAAAGGAAGCTGAAGAATTAGCCTTGGACTGCGCCCGGAAAATTCTTGCTCCCAGAGACGCGCTTCGGCGGATGTCTAGGCATGGGTTCTGCGCTTATGAGGCGTTAAAGCGGGTTCTCGATCGAGTAGACATTTTCCTTGGAACCTATCACTACGTCTTCAACCCGAAGGTTAGGCAGGCACTACTGAAGAGCTTCGGAGTGAACTTGTCTAACGCATATCTCATTGTAGACGAGGCGCATAACCTCCCATCCTTTTCTAGGGAGTTACTTTCTGACCGACTGACACAAAACACGTTGGAGGGAGCTTTCAGAGAAACCGAAGCATTCGAGCACGAGGCTCTGCCATCAGTTCAAGAATATCTTAACTTGTTAAACGACAAGATTTTTCATCGTGCCCAAAAAGCCTTAGAAACGGAAGATCCTAAGCAGCTTGACACCCAAAAAGTTAGCGACCTGTTTCTTGACCAAAGTGGAGTGTCTGGTTCCGAAGCTGCAGAAACTCTTCATGAATACGGAGAACATGTGAGAGAGACGCGCCGTGAGCTGGGCTACGAGAGGATTTTCAGCTACAGTCACCGAGTGGGGGAATTCATGGAAAACTTCTTCGAAAAAGTTGAAGCGAAGTATATCCATTTGATTCATAGGGACTGGAGAGACAGAATAGCTTTGGAGGTCAGAAGCTTCGATGGGAGGGAGATAACAGACCCTGTTTTGCAGCAGGCGCGTGGAAGCATCTTGATGAGCGGTTTTCTTTCTCCTCCAAGAGTCTACAGAGACTTGACTCTCTATGACCAAAGTGGTGTCCACCTCCAAGAATTTGATTCTCCTTTTCCGGCGGAGAACAGGCTGATCTTAGCCGCTGAGGATGTGTCGTCAAGATTTGAAAAGAGAACTGACAAGATGCTTGACAAATGGAAAAACTACATTGGAGCCATATCCGCGGCGAATGGAGGCAACATGGCCGTCTTCTTCACAAGCTATGGACTTATGCACACCATTCTGCCCCTGATCAAAAGCAACAGAAAAGAAATCGTAGAACAACGTAAGACCAAAAGAGACGCGGTGATAGGACAGTTGACTAGGTCAGATGACAACCTGTTGTTTGGGGTGATGGGCGGCAAGTTCAGCGAGGGGATAGACTATCCAGATAACCTCTTGACATGCGTGGTAGCCGTGGGTCTACCCTACGCAATCACCAATTTCCAGGAAAAGGCAGAACATACGCCTACCTAACCCCTGCCATACTCCGCCTAATTCAGACCTGCGGACGCGTCCACCGATCAGCTACCGACAAAGGATGCATAGTAATTTTGGATGAACGCGTCACTCGCCCAAACATCAAAAAACAACTCCCAAGTTACTACCAGAAGGAGCTAAAAACCACACGAAACCAGGTCGACTGCGCCAAACAAATAAGAAGGTTCTGGGAAAACCAAAATGGACGAGAGAAAGATCTAACTCACCTCTGACACTGTTCCTATTCATCAAAGTTGAGCAGCTCTATATATCTCAGGGTGTTGGAGATAATTCCTATGCACTAGAAGATTTATGACGTGGATTCCGTAGAGAAAAGCAAGGTTTAAGTCTCTTCCCTTTCCCGTTATAAGAATCTAATCAGGCGGAAAATCCAAATGAAGCAACTACACCATAACGGCGTTCTAGTTCCACCACGATACGAGGGAAAAGACCTAACCATCGAGGCGAAGGGGAAGAAGATTAAGCTGACGCCGAAGCAGGAGGAAATGGCTCTCGCCTGGGCTAAGAAAATTGGGACCCCCTACGTGGAAGACCCTGTCTTCGCAAAAAACTTCCACCGTTACTTCTCAAAGAAGCTCGGCATCAATGCCAAACCCGGCGACGTCGACTACTCCGAGGTCCTTTCTTTTGTCGAAAAGGAGCGAGATTGGAAGACGAACCTCTCCAAGGAGACGAAGAGACAGTTGGCGACTCAAAGAAAAGCCCAGAGAGAATCAAACAAGGAGCGCTATGGATATGCCTGGGTTGACGGCTCCCAGATGGATGTGGCCAACTACGCCGTTGAACCCAGCTCCATCTTCATGGGCCGAGGAAAACACCCCCTTAGGGGAAGCTGGAAGGAGGGACCTCGTGAGGAGGACGTCGAGCTCAACCTCTCACCAGATGCTTCTAGGCCGCCGGGTAACTGGAAGGTTATAGTCTGGCAGCCCGATACCATGTGGATCGCTCGATGGTGTGATAGACTCACAGGCAAGATGAAATACGTCTGGCTTTCTGATTCTAGCATCCTGAAGCAGAGGAAGGACATCGAAAAGTTTGACATGGCGAGGGAACTCCACCGAGACCTCATACAGGTCCAGAAGCACATCTTGAAGAACCTCGACGCCGATGATCTGAGACGGAGAAAGGCAGCGACCGTCTGTTTCCTTATTGATAAGCTGAAGATCAGGGTCGGCGACGAGAAGGACCCTGACGAGGCAGACACTATTGGCGCTTCAACCCTCAGACCGGAGCACATCCACTCCAACGGCAACGGCACCGTAACCTTCAACTTCCTTGGAAAGGACTCCGTGCCTCATGTCTTTAGGGTCGATCTTCCAGATAATGTCATTAGAAACCTCAAGGATTTCGCAGCGAACGCGAGGTCAAGTCTCTTCGATGGCATCGGCTCAAAGCATGTGAGCGAATTCCTCGATGAGGTGATGGTTGGGCTCTCAGCAAAGGTCTTTCGCACCTTCTATGCGTCCGAAGCTGTTGAGAAGAGATTAAAAAAGGCTCTTGTTAAACTCGAAGACCCTGAATACGTGAAGAAATACGTCGCCACGATAGCTAACCTCGAGGCCGCCAAAGTGTGCAACCACCGGCGGACCATCCATAAGACTTGGAAATCGTCTTTAGAAAAGAAGAAGGACCGCCTTAAGGTTCTGAAGGAGCGGGCGAACGAGGCAGAGCTTAAGCTGAGGCAGAAAGCCAAGGAGCGGGAAGAGAGATACACGGAGAGGCTAAGGAAGCTAGATGAAAGGCTGAAAGCAACGAAGGAAAAAATGGAGTCTTATCGGCGACAACTCAAAGATAGGAGGCTACAAGGGAAAACCGTCCGCTCCTTGAAGAGACGCATTAGCCTTCAACGAGAGGCCGTGGCGCGCCAGAAGCAACGCCTCAAGGACCTGAAGACCAAGCACAAAGAGCGGATGAAGAAGCTAAGGCAGAGAATGGAGAGTCGGAAGCAACGTGACGAAGCTGCGATAGATAAGCTGAAGCTCGGTATAGAGATTCGGAAGGAGACCCGCGACTACAACCTGGCGACTTCTCTGAAGAGCTATATCGATCCGCGAATTTACTACGAATGGGGAAAACAAGTCGACTACGACTGGAAACGGTATTACCCGAAGACCCTCCAGAGGAAGTTCAGCTGGGTCGAGACGGAAGAAGGATAGCATACTCAATATCGATATAATATTTGGCCACAGAGAAACCTAGTGCTATTTGAATAATCGAAGCGCGCATTGTTGTCGCGCTCACAGACATCGAGAATCAGGATATCTTTGGTTGAATGCACACAACCAACTTAACTTTCAATGTGTGTACACGTAAGCTTTTGGCAGTACTATGTCTTCATAAGCGCTCGCATCCAACAGCATGTGTAGTAGAATGTGGTACTGCCTCAAAAAGTCACGTCCTCTTTCACTAGCTCTGTACATAACGCGATCCTCTTTCTTATCCATCTCAATGAAACCGATCTCAGCAAGAGATTCCAAGTATTTTCTAAGCTCTGCGTAGTTGCTACCCGTATGCTTCATTAGGTGATACAGAGCCATGTCTTTTTTCTTCACAGCCTCCAGAACTGAAGCAATTATTTCGAAGTGACTCCTATTTTTCTTCCGCCAAACCAAACAACCTAAATTGAGTTCCCTCTCATGACTTAACACGATAGACGCCTTCAAATTATCTCTAATGATTGAAACACTTACGGGTTTTGTCCATAGACTTCGTTGAAACCAAGCATTCCCCACACGAAGCCTTTTTATGTTTTTTCAACTGAAACTATTGAATAGGGGCAGCAGTTTGGCTCAACACGAACTAACACCCAGGGAAATACAGTTCTTGCAAGGAGCCCTAAGCGCCGACTTTGGAACTAGTGGTATACGTTTGCGGGATGGTGAATATCAACATAGTCTCGCCAAAGCAATCGCATCTTTTCAACTTGAACTACATTTCCCAGACGTTAAAGAAATAGTAGAAAGACTATATGGGGAAGAAAAAACAAATGACATCCAGTTCATCCGCAAAATTCAGACAATCTTAAAAAAAATGGAAAGAGGCAACGTCCTCGTGATTCTACCAAAGAAAAAACCTTGGGAGTTACAAAGATACGCGCTTTCAAGCTTCAAGTTTGAAGATATTGACAAAAATCAGGTAGTCTTTGCGACGGACCAGCAAACAAAACAGATGCAAAAACTGTTACGTAGCACATTAAGTCGACAGGAGACCCCTACAGCTGGACCAAGAAAAATCAAGACCGAGATTTCAATATTAACATTCATAGCAGCCGCGTCGTACGCGACGATTCTATGGAATCTTATGCAACCCGTTGTCAACCCAGTCATTTTTCTCTTTGCATTTTCTTTTGGAATAGTATCGTCCGTTATGATTGGAAAAAGACTCTCACATGAATAAGCAGTGAACCCATATGACCTCAACGTTTAATAATTTTATATGTAATCAGAAGAAAACGTGGTTAAATTGAAGAAAGCTATTCTAACTTCGTTTGCAATCTTGTGTCTATTGTCCACATTGTTTCTGATGAAGTACGAAATACGTGCAAAAGCAGGTACTGATGTAATCAATGTTCCAACAGACTATCCAACGATACAAGAAGCTATCAATGCCGCAATCTCAGGAGACACCATTTTTGTACATAATGGTACATATAAGGAGCACGTTGTCGTCAACAAAAGCGTGTCTCTTGTCGGAAAGCACAGAGACTCAACGATTGTTGATGGTGATGGAACTGGCACAGTTGTTTCCATAATGGCTAGCCACGTAAGCATCAGAGGCTTCACCATAACGAGAAGCGGCAAGGGCCCATACAACAGCGGAATTTTCGTAGACCAATCCAGTGGCAACGACATAAGTCACAACGCAATTACAGACAGCAACAACGGGATCAATCTTTACTTTTCTGCTGACAACACGGTCTATGGCAACAGGATCATGAACAACAAGGATGGGATCAGCCTTTACTTTTCTGCCGACAACACCGTCTATGGCAACACAATCACAGACAACAGCAACGGGATCAGCCTTTACTTTTCTGCCGACAACACCGTCTATGGCAACACAATCACAGACAACTACCATGGGATGTACCTTGTCCTTTATAGCAAAAACAACACTATTTTCTGTAACAACTTCAACAACATATATCAGATTTCGAATGATGAAAAAAATGTTTGGGATGACGGAAACCAAGGCAACTACTGGAGTGATTATGCAGGGCAGGACGGAAATGGAGATGGACTGGGAGACCTGCCTTACGTCATAGACCCGAACAACAGAGACAAACATCCTCTGATGGGAACGTTCTCCATTCTTAACGTCGCTTCCGAAAGCGAAACGCATCAAATCACCACTATCTGTAATTCAACAATCTCTGGATTCAGATTCGAAATTGGGACAGAAACAGGAAGCAAAATAATCCGTTTCAATGTGACAGGCGAAGTTGGCACTATTGGTTTCTGCAGAGTCTCGATTCCTACTGAGTTGATGAACTACCCCAATATTGTGTTATTTGATACAGAAGAGATCTTTCCAACCTTACTTAACGTTTCAAACAACGTACATGTTTGCTTGTATTTCACGTATCCCCATAGCAGTCACACCGTTACAATAATCTCCTCCAAAACGTTGTTCCTTTACAACGAACTACTCGACAAACACGTTAAGTTGCAAACAGACCTATACAATCTGAACACAACATACTATGACTGTCTAAACAACTATAACATTCTCTTAGGCAATTATACTCAGCTTCAAAAAAGGTATCTTGAATTGAACAATTCTTATCAGAACCATCTCGTGGATTACTCCAAAAACGTACGCAATATCCGAAATCTAATGTATATCCTTGCAGCCACAACAGCAATCTTCATAGTAACCACTATCTACCTGTCAAAAAAAGCGCATGCAAGCAATTCTAAGTTATCCTGAGACAAAAACAGAAGCTAGAATCCGACAGCTCCAATTTTGCCTTTACTCATTATGTTTCATATTGCGCACGCGCGGCCCACGGTTTGGCCTGACGTTAAAGAATAACTTGAAGAATTCAGTTTCTACGGGAGGCCCAAAGGCTGATGAAATAGGGGGCTTCCTTAAGGGGATTTTCCAGGACCATCGACACCCCGACAGTGCATTCAAGCCAGCACCCTTCACAAGAAGAAACTCTAAGCCAGCCTTCACTTTTCCGCTTTTCCTTCAAAATTTCGTTAACCGAATCCGTTAATAGATTACCAAGCACTACGTCCGCTCGAGCGGGACAGGCTAGGAGTCTACCCATGGGGTCAATGGCTAAATAAAGTTCTCCGGCGTGACAAATCTTCGGCGCTTTGCCATCAAAAAACAGTTCAAGACCCTTGATGAAATTTGTGGGCACTGCCAAGAAACTGTGGTAGCTTCGTTTAAGCTTTGACAAGTAGTCCAAAAGCTTGGAAATCGCTTCGTGGGAAGGAATGTTTTGGGGTGGAGGAGGATAAGGATGGATGGGTTGAACCTGGGCAAAGTCAACCACGCTGTGGAGTTCCTCGATGAACCGAGGCAAGATCTCGATGTTCCATGGAGTTACTACACTGTTCACTCCAACCCTCACTCCGCGAGCCTTTAACAATTTTATGGCTTCAATTGCCTTATCGTAGGTTCCTGACACCCCCCTTATCTTGTCGTGAATTTCCTTGGGACCGTCAAGGGATACAACGACTACGTCAAAGGCATCTGCGATCTCGGAGGCTCTACTTCCTTTTAATAATGTGCCATTGGTGTTCATGCTCACTAGGCAACCATAGGATGAGGCTCTTTTGGCAAGGATCGATAAGTCTTTACGTAGCAGCGGCTCGCCTCCGCTGAGGTCGAAAAATGGGACGCCTAAACTGCAAACTTCATCAATGGCGGCCAACGCTTTCTTTGTTGGCAGTTCTGGCATGTTCATTTTCCACCACTCACAGAAGGAACATCTCATGTTACAGCGGCTAGTTACGTTATAGGAGGCAAAGAGGGGCGTAGGTCGTTTTGCCTTGAATCTAAGGAATTGAGCGAGTATCTTAGCAGTCAATTGCCCGGATCTCATTGTGATCTTCCTTGATTCTGCCTCATCATTTAACTAGTCTGCTCCATCTTCTCGAACATTTTTTCTAAGGTCCAGCGGACGGCTGACTTCAGTTCCCGAGATCTCTCGGGCCTAACGTTTCTGATTATTATCTCGCGGATCAGCTCTCCATCCCGAGCGATATTATAGGAGAGTATCTCATCTGGAGTGATTTCGCCGGTACTTGTGGCTTCTCGATCCTTTTCCTTCATCTTTGCCAACACCCTGTCCACTAGGAAAGATTTAAACGGCGGAGTGTTTACATCGAAACTTTTGTCTTCTGCGAGCACAACCCGCATCGAGTTCTCTTCGACATAAAGATCGGCCAACAGATCGCCAGTTACGGTCTTCAACGGGATGCTTCTTTCATTTTGTATGGCCTGTGGTTGGGAATCAGCTTTCGGACGAGTTGGAACAGGCTTAACGATTTCAGCCCTTCTAAACCCCTTATTAAGTAGTGTTTCATCAATGAAACCGAGCAAAATTCGCAATCCTTCAAGTTCGGTTTCCGTGTCTCTCACGCGTTTTTGCAAAAGCGCTCGAAGCTCAGCGATTTTCTTTATTCTATCCTTTTCCGCTTCTTCAGGCATCTCTTCTCCCTTCAAGTAGATGATTTCACGTTCTTATCCAAGCTCCCCATAGAGTAAAGGTGCCACACCTAAGTATAAAAGAAGCCCTTTGAAGATTGTTTTCATGCGAAAAGGAATGTACAATTTCAATCTTCTTGTCTCTTGTTCTTGGGGCGTTTATGGAGAAGCAAAAAAAGAAATCATTCACATTTTGGAGGTACTTGGCGACGAAAGTCCTCTTGTGAAGCGCACAATCGCTGAGGGAATAATCGGCGTGAAAACTAGATTAGATCCTCGAGAAGTCGTCAACGGGCTGCGAAGGCTGGTTGGTGAAGACCCTTTTGCCCTTCAATACACCTTGAAGTGGGTGCCTGTGGACCTGTGGACACTTTCTCACATGGATTCCATGAAACAAGGAGTTGGAAAGCTCAGAACTAGAATTCATGCTGGTGAGAGATGGCGCATGACCGTGGAAAAACTCATAAGGGAACTCGCCGACCTCGTAGATGAAAAGGTTGACCTCGAAAATCCAGAGAAAATCCTCCGCGTGGATATAATAGGAAGATACGCGGGTATATCCGTTCTCACACCACAAGACATTTTCTCGGTTGCAAAACCCTTCGTTTGATCAGAGAACCTCAATTTAGGGTTATTTGTTGTGTGTATTCTGGTAGGGATATTTTGTGTATCTGTTTGTGTATCTTTGTGTATCAACCTCTTGTAGTCTTCTGGTAGTTTCTCAGATTTACCTAGATAGCACCATTTGATTTTATTTCCTATGTGGTGTTCAACGTACCAGTACACATAGGTTATCCCTTTAGACTTAGTTTGTTTCCTTGTTAGACTTCCTTCTCTGTTACATTTGATGCATTGTACTTTGACCATCTTTCCTATCTCCTATTTGTTTGTGTATCACAATTGTTGTTAATTTCGTTAATAAGGTTTGTGTATCAAAGAAGAT
>SMTZ1_10026921_pt1 | contig 10166 bp, 12 predicted proteins | sample DeeMarSWOR136_30_FD_25667 | JGI IMG/M metagenome (IMG submission 25667) | reverse complement strand
TATTTCGTCTGAGTTGAAATCAGCATATCTCTTCCATCTAATATGTCCAGGGTAAGAGGCATAAGCCCTAGCAACAAAGCCTATGTCTCTCATGTTGATTATTCCATCACCATCTATGTCTGGAAGCAGCCATAAAGCATGAATTACTCCGTCGATGTAAACGTTGTCTGCTGTGTCGACTTCGCCAGGAACAACTTCAACTACACCCTTCATGGTGACGTTTACATGCATCACTTCCATTGGATTCTCCCACGGTGGCGGAAATATAAATGGTCTAATTGGAAAAGTGATCCATTCAAAGGTTACGTTTGTTTCTGATTCCGCCTGCAAGTTTGTGACAGTTATGGTTTCAATGGTTACATTTCCGAAGTACAGAGTCACATTGCAACTTTCATCGGTTGTACCTTGGTTTTCAACAGTAACATTGGCATTAATAGGCATGTTCAAAACCTGTGATAGCTACGTCATGAACCTCGACACAACTAACAGTAGATATCCGATGACCTACAAAAGATATAGCAAGCAAGAAGACAAATAGGAAAGTAAACAATCTAGATTTTATACTTCGCACACCTTGAAACAACTTAAGCTTTACCCCATAGTGATATACGAGTATGAAATGCTTAAGATTTTGGGTTAAGTATGATACTGTCAAATCTGATGTGATGGATTAGGGTTCTGCAAACTTATTGTTTGCGTACGCATTCGAAGGCTTTCTGGGAGAGAAAAGCTTTTATCCAAAAGCTGTGGTACGCGTAACTGATATTCAAATCTGAACAAGCATAAGTAGACTTCGAGTTTGGGCTAGTTGTGATAAGGAAGCTCATTTGTGTTCAGATGATGAAGACTCGCGTGTTTTGAGCATTTCCGGGTGTTATGATAGGAAACCGCAAACTGATGATAGTATTAGGGCGTGTGCTTTTTCTATTTCACAGCTTCAAAAGATAATTTTCCACTTCACTTTTAACCCAAGTTAGAGCTTATCACATCAGACTTAACAGTGTCGGATCAGGGAAAAGTATTTGGAATAGTAGAATGGCAGTATACAGAAGTGAGTGAAAGTTGGTGATTTCATGACAGAGAGAAATAAACTGAAGATAAAGGTACTGAAGAAGACGAGCACTAAGGAATTGTTTGGTGATAAACCCCCTTTGGGACAATCTGTCGACGCTTGTACTGTATTTGAGGTAGGTCAAGAATTTGTCGTCGGCGAAGATGGGAGAATGCCGGAAGGATTCTGTCATTGGGCTTGGAATGATCTCTATAAAGTAATAACCACTTTGACGTCTGGCGGAAATTTTCCATGGATGAATGAGAAGGGGACATCAGTCTCTTGTTGCACTGACGGATTCCGACCAGTGATTTTTGAAATCAGAAGAATCGACTAGTATACAACTCGAACTCAAAAAACCCTTTTTTCTTATATGAAAACTAGACATACTGAGGTCTTCGAATCTGGCCAACACACACTAATTTTCTGCATCACTGTTTTGACTTTTCAACTAGAACTTAGACATCGGCAACCTTGCACGGGCAATCGTTTGGAAAACAATTTTTGAAACCGTCTATCAAGCTAGTACGTGGGTTCGGTGTAACATGTTTACTTATGCTTCATAAATCTAATTAAATGTAAGAGCGAATTCAAAGGTGAGAATCTAGAATGACGTATACTCTTAGAAAGCAGAAGTCTGCGTATGCTCTAAGCTTATTACTCTGTTTGATTGGGATATTTGCTATTTTGACGACATTGTGGAAAATATGGCCGCAGATTTCTGTGGCCGACAATCCTTTTTCAACATTCTTGAATCTTCTCTGGGACCAAAAGCTGGATTTCATTCCGAATATAGAATTCAGACTGATATACCTCATGATATTGGGAGATGTAATGATTGTTTCAGGAGTTTTGATATGGATCTTAAGTCGACGATGGTTTTATCTTCCTGGAAAAACTTTATGGCTTCAATGTCCCTTCTGCAAGAAGAAATGGAGAACAAGTGAAGACAAAGGATTAGTGCACTGTCCTCATTGTCGACAACTAGTTCATCCAAGAATGGTTAAATAGTCAATCAAAGTTGAGAGAGAACCTTTCTAGCAGGCGAAATAGATGAAGTGAAAATGTTAAGGTGAAAAGTGTGGTTGTTGCGTATGCTTTATGGTGTTCAGGTTCTCTTTGCTTTGAAGCCTAGTAAGGTGTGTTCCGTTTTTTTGAAGCCTATTTTTCTGTAGACTTTTCTTGCTGGAAGGTTGTCTTTTGCTACCCAGAGTATTGGTTCTTTGCCGAGGCTTGTCAACTCTTCCACCAAGGCAGAGGATGCTGAGGTTGCTAGTCCTTTGTTTCTCATTGATGGGATAGTGTAGACTCCTCTGATTAGTGCTATGTTGTCTGCGAATTCTGAGACTGTAGCCATAGCAGCCAATAAGCCTTTTTCATAGGCTCCGTAAACTATTCCGCCTCTGTGAATGACATTCTCAATCCTTTCTTTCCTTTTTTCTCCCAACTGTTCTAAAACTTCGGGGAGATATTCAGTTGTTAGCTTTTTGACATGATGTTTAATTGGCGGCTTGAAAGTGTAGGCATCCAGCTTCATAACATAGTAGGTGGTGATTTTGGTTTTGCTTGAAGAATCCGTGGGTTCAGTGGGTTCGAAAAGGTGTGTAATGACTGGTTTGTGATGCGGTTCTATGATGAATGTGGGTTCGTCTAAGTCAATTAGGCTTAAGAGACTGACTATGCTGTCGGTTGTTCCATGTGTGTGAATTATTCTCTTGTCAAATTCGAATAGATAACCACATACACTATTACTCTCAAGTGCGACCCAAACCCTTGTTTTTTCTCTCAAATACTTCAAGTCAGAGATAGTAAAAACGTGCAAAACTTTATCTTCACTCAAAAAATTGAGAAACCAGTCCTCATCCGCATTCTCAACGAAAACAACTCTTGCAGACTTTTTCATAGTAGATCGTCCCCCAATAGGCGGTTTTGAATAAATGATTCTCATCTCATATGTATGCATACTGCTTATCTTTTCGGAAACCGAATTTACATTCGCTGAGCGTCAGCCAGTGTAGACAAGATCAAAGACATTATAATGAACAGGTAAGATTAGTGTTTGAAGGATAGACACTGTTTATGTTATGCAAAGAATAGATATGCAACACGTATATGCTGTATAAGCAGAAGGTGAAGCCATGACTATTAAGAAGTCGGTAATTGATGCCTTCAAAAGGAATTGGAGCATGTATCAAGATGCTGTCTCGAATATACCTGAAGAACATTGGCGAACTGGAGATATAGAATACTTGATTCCTTCTCGACTAGTATACCATGTACTTGAGTGCGCTGATTTCTACTCAAACTCAACTCCCAAAGGATTTGTTTGGGGATACCGCTTCAATATAGACTGGGAAAAAGTCTTGCCCGAGCAGCTGCCAACTAAGGAACAGACGAAAAAATATCTTGAAGAGATAATAGAAAAAGTTGACAGTTGGCTAGAAAGATTGGATAATTCGGATCTTTTATCTCCTGAGAAAGCGTTTCCATGGACTGGAAACACAATATTGGGACGTGCCATCTACCTGCTAGTACACTGCCGTCAACATATTGGTGAGATAAACGCTGAGCTAAGGAGACGTGGACTACCAAGAATAAAATGGCGATAATCAACGCGCTGTCGAATAGAAGTCATCGCGTTATTGCGGTGAAATTTCGCCTACCCCCCCCCGTATTTTTTTCTATGCATTTTTCAATTAGTGCACGTTTTCGCTTCACCAGACCCTTATGACAGATTTTGGTTTCAGACGGATCAAAACGATGTCACTGTTTTTCCATTCAGCAAGGTTTTTTTCTGCTTCCTCCTTCGTCTCATAGCGATAGAGCATTCGACGAGTCACAATGTGATCTACATCGTATTCGATATTCAAATCACCTTGTATCATGTAGCCTGCTTCGTCCGATTTAGGTTCACCGCCAATAACGACTGCGCCCTTTGGGTTTGAAAGCACATTTCTAACCTTACGGTTGTCTCGGTCACTTCCAAAGATGAGGTCATCGCCATCAAGCATGAAATAAATTGGAACGATATGTGGGTAGCAATCTGTTCCAATCGTAGCTAGCCGGGCTACTCGTGGCTTTTGCAGAAATTTTCTAACCTCACTCGTCAGCATGTTTGGTCGCCTTGATATCAAAGCTAGTCTTTCTATAAAGGTCTCTTGACTTTTATGTATACGACAAGATTTCCAACATTCCTTAAACAACTTTTGACTGGAATCTTCATGATTTTTAAGTGAACATTCATCAAAGATGATCAAGGCTCATCTAGAGCGCAGAGAGTAGGATGTAAAACCCGGGAAATTTGAGCCTTCTCTCGAAATTACTACCACGTAAATCCCCTTTTTTTTATGATTGTGGTTCTACGACTCTGAAAACTACAGTTTTGTGATTTCGTGTTTTTTTCAATTATGCCATACGATGAAGCACGCGCGTTGAAACGTATGGAAAAGCGTGGAGAATCCTATAAAGAAAGCTGTCAAAATCCTTTATTTCTCCGAATTTTAGCGGGCACATTTCCTTTTCAACTGTTTTCTGTAGGTTAGTATGGTCAGACGGTCTTTCTGAAATATCGTATGTAGTCGCAAAGTGCATAGTGCCAAATTGCTTCAACCAAGAAAAACACTGCGAGAAATCCAAATATGGCGGACCACCACTCTGAGCAATAGAATGACCAGAGGAGAATTAAGATTATACTCGCAATCAACTGGACTGAAGCAAGCAATTCTAACCTCAAAGTTTCCTTCATATTTGCATCACCTCTTTCTACTTTTCTTTTCGCGCGCGCTATAGGAAATGGTGGAAAAGGTTGGGGGTCAAATTTTAATCCGAAACCCAAACCCACACACACCTATATAAGAAGATAACAATAGCTTGTTATTTGGTTTGTATGGCTGAACTCCAGTGGGTTATTGAAGTAAGATGCATTAATGCCCTACTTGCTGAAGTTAAGGTAGGAGAAAAAGGAGAATACTTCATAGTGAATATTCCCAATCGGGACTTTCTTCCCTCAGAGCTTGACAATCTCATTGAAGCCCTTGAGATAGCGTCCAGAATCAACATGGAAAACAAGAATAGGTACAAGATGTCAAGAGTCGAAGAAGCAGGACCTGAATTGGCTGAATACATTGAGATTATCGATAAGAGAGACTTTGCCAAAATCAGTATCTTATCAACCGGGGAAATGGTAAATGTTGATATCCCTGAGAGGCTTCTTGCACCTTCAGAGGCGAAGGGATTACTCGAAAATCTAAAGGCTGTTAGACATAAGATGCAAGAACTATCTAGTAAGAAGAGTAGTGAAAAATAGGAAGGGAAGGAAGGATTAAGTTTTAATCCCAAACCCAACTTTTAATACCGTCGGAAACATTTTTCAAACCATAGAATACATCAGTGGAAGAAGAGAAATATTAGAGTTAGGTGAATATGAGAAAACGCTATTCTGCGCTTCTAACAGTCTTCATGGTATTCTTTTTCATCGTGATTCCTGTAGGTGTCCTCACAGTTTGGTTTGGCTTTCTTCTATTACCAATCCCATGGTTGGTTGCCTGGCTGGTTTTTGGTGTAATTTTCTCTCTAGGCATTTACATTTGGTCTCTCTCAAAAAGGGAATTTGACCGCTCAGGTCAGAATTTACATTCGAAAACTGGCGTCAAGCTCATTACAAGCGGCATTTATGCTTCCATTAGGCATCCGCATTATCTGGCACTTATGCTTTTCTGTTTGAGTTTCGCTCTTGGATTTAAATCACTCGTTGGAAAGAGTTGATACAGCAGTTTGGAGACGGATACCGCGAATACAAAGCCAGAGTTCCTATGTTTATTCCAAAGCTGAGGAGAAAGAGCCAATAGATTATAGGTCATTTTCTTTATTCTGTTTAACTTGTCCAAGGGTTTCTAAGTTGGCATATGTGCAGTTTCAATAGCCTCTGTGTCAAATTTTCAACGTCTCAAAGTAAGTCAATCAAAGCGGAGATTCTAGTTAATATAACATTAGAGTCAAGGCGATAGCGAGCGTGCGCGTTTTCCATCAATGAAATGATAGTCTAGACAAAATGCTGTAGTACTGAAAGAGACACGTTCAAAAAATAGGTTACTAAGGTCAAAAAACCCCACTTCTTATCAAACCTAAAAGCGTATCCGATTAGACCCCAGAGCCCAACATAGTAAAATAAAACATACGACCCCACGAGAGCAGTGCTACGAAAATCAAAGTCCAAGATGTAATCAAGTACGAGTTCAACAATAAAGAAAAGAAAAATCGGAATTACAAGGTATATTTCCCACTTGTCCCTCTTATTTCTTCTATTTATGAATGCGATGTACCCTAAACAAAAACCCATAATCATAGCCACAATGCCAAGAACAGCCTCCACCTGTGACAAAGCAGAAATCCGAGCTGCAAACAAGAAAAACATAATCACATTGATTAGGTTCGCCAAGTAAACAACAATCAAATCTATTCTCCTATAATCACTTCCAAAATTGGACACTAATTTCAGACCCCAAAACACTGCCTTACCCATAAGTTCGTTCGCTTTCAATATAAGATTTCAATCCCAACCAACTCAGACATGCATGTGCGCGACATACACTTAGGCTACTGCTACTCATATTTACACAGAAGCAGAACCTGACAACTTTTTTGACAGGATAAGAGCATGTATGAATTATGGATGAATCCTATCAAACCGTAGCACACACAATACTTACGAGAAAATCGGCTGGATATCAAACTCATCAACAATAGCGTTCATTTCTATATCAGATGGTCGCTTGTCAAAACGGTTGGCAGCATCCAACACTTTGGGCAGAAGCTGCATGTCACCTGCTGTGATCAGAAAGCTATCCGAGAGACCCAATGACCAATGCACCGACTTGTCAATGGCATCTTGAGTCTCTAACGGTTCATAGAAATACGTATTGTAAGTCTTAGGACGGCTCTCCCACGGTCGCCGAGCAATGGATTTGATGGTTTGTACTGCAATGTTGCGCTTGCAGCACAACCCAACTAACTCATTGAAGTCAGCTGCGTAACGGGGATTCTGCATCAGCAAATAGTTGTAAGGCAATAAGATTGTATCGAAATCAAAACGCTCCAAGCTACGTTTGTGCATTGCTGGCACTCTATTACCGTGGCCTGTTACGCCTAGAAACCGCGCCAAACCTTTGTCACGCGCTTCAATAAAAGCCTCCAAAGCGCCTTCAGAACCCATCGCTTTTTCCCAACCTGTCGGGTTGGTCAAACCATGCAACTGCCAAAGGTCTATGTAGTCAACTTTTAATCGGTTCAAGGAACGCTGAAGATCTTTCCATGCCCCTTTGTATGTGCGTTTTCGAGATTTGGTTGCGAGGAAGAAATCATCGCGATGCTGCTTCATCCACGGTCCGATGCACTTCTCGGCATTTCCATACATGGGCGCTGTGTCAATATGATTTACGCCACACTCTAACAGCATATCAAGTATGCGATCGGCCTCCGCTTGTGTTGCCTTGCTCAAGGCATACGCACCAAATATTATCCGAGTACTAGCATGTACAGTACGACCAAATTGACTTCTCAGAATCATTCATCAATGTCTCCTTGAACATCATTTTCTACACTTTCCAACCTACCAATTATACACCTAACTGCTGTTTAATGCGCCCTTCTTCTTCACCAGGATTGGGATCAATAAGCCATAAGCTGAGATCGATATGAGTGGTGTGTGAAGGATCAGATTCCATAGAGTGTATCCAGGCATCATGAAAAACGACATGGCGTTAAATAGACCGATTAGCAACCCAACGAAACTTGTGATCCTGAGAAGATACAGGTTAACCCTTGGATAAATCAGCGTCAGAATAGCAATCACCACCGGTGCAGTAGGACAAAACATTACACCAAAGGATGATGTAAGCAGAAGGAGAGGACTCAGGTTTGGAGACAAATCGGTGTTCGTCGGAAACCAGAAAGCAAGGATTGCAAATGGCAAAACCCAGTATCTCCATACAGGAAGACGCTGAAAAACATACTCGTTACGGGGTCTGAACACTTCCCACATCCAACACAATCCAACAATCAAGATCATGACAAGATTACCTGTTATAACGACAAGCCCATAGTTTTCAGTCATGGCTATGTGATTCCCAAATGCAACGAATAGAAAAAGAACCCCAAAATATGCATCAGCAAATCTGCCTATTCCATATCCATATAGATAAAGCGCGGCAAGCAGCACAAGAGTAGTGATATGAATCAATGGACTAAGCCATAAGTATGCAACGGACGTCTGAACGAAAACGTCTCTGATCACAAGCGCAGTCTCTTCCTGAGTAAAAGACACCTCTGCAATAGGCGGAAGAAAAACACAAAGAAAAAGCCCCGTGAAGATTAGTAGAATTTTCCTGTTCTCCTTCATAAACACATCTAGCCTACCCGATCTATTTTAGACTTACCTCGTTTCAGAAAGCGCGCACATTTTTAGGAAGCACAAACAAAAGGTCTACGTTTGTCCAGAACGGACGGGGTGGGATTTGAACTCCCACACACAAAGAGGCGACGACTTCATTTCTCTCCAGCAATAAGAGCAATTGTTCCTAGAATTAATGGCAATTTTAACGTCCGTGGAATAAAATTTGCATTTCGGGTTTGAATAAATTCGACTTTGCTTATGCCCCAGCTTTTGATAGCAGCAATTAGGTCATCTGAGTTGCCGAAAAGGGGCTTGAGGAGAAACTCGTCCTGAAAAGCAAATTTCCCTCCTTTTTTGACAACTCGTAATGCTTCTCGAATAAGTTCCCTTTTATCTTTGACTTCGCTGACCATATGGAACACAAAATTGCTCACGGCCGCATCGAAATATCCATCATCAAAAGGCAAGGATACAGCACTGGCTTTTTGGAACGTTACACGGTCACTTACTCCTTCAATTTTTGCATTTCTTTCACAAGTATTCTTTGAGTATTCCCACGTCTTTCCCCAAAAATCGATTCCGATGACTTGTACCTTTGTGTATTTTTTAGCAAGTTTGATGGTGAGGGCACCGTTTCCGCATCCTATATCCAAGGCTTGCCCTTTGCCATTCCAATCCAAATGTGCTAAAACTAACTCCCAGATATGGTCTTGCACATTTCCTCCTTCAGGAGAGAGTTTGTAGCGAGCATGCGCAAAGAATGCGGCTACAAAAAAGAACAACACTGCGGGAATTATCATGAAAAGAAACAGAAGAGTCAATCCCAAAAACACTAGACCTATTACAAGTGGTACATAGATAAACCTCTTTGAAATCCAATTACCATAATCTGGCTTTTCCATAATATAAGACACTAGAAAAGCGATTTCTAAATGTTTCGTGTGCGTTAAGAAAAAGGATGAGCCGAATCTGGTCTCCTACTTGATGATATAAGACATCAGGTGAGCATACATTTAGATGGGGTCGGCTAAACGATGCTATGTGTGTCATTAATATGACTGAGAAGTGTGCCATCGTAACTGGTAAAATATCTCTTTTCAAGTATCTTAGTGTTGCACTACACGCGCGCATTTCAATTTGACAGCTTTTTCCCAAGAAACATAATGTTTTTATCCTATCAAAATAAGCGTGCGCGCGGCGCCCTTCATAATCAGCGCGCGCACATAAATATATGCACGTATAGCTCTTTGGATTTCTTCTGGCTGTTGGAATGATTTCAATATCTTTGGGAATTCTTGTTGGTCGCTTTTTACATTTTGAATATTCAGGCTTCTCAGTTTCAGATTTTGCGGAAGGAGTGCTAATCGGGGTTTCTTTGGTTCTAAATCTAACTTATCTGATAAGAATGAGGTCAAAGAAACGAGACTAAACCACTAGTTGGCGTGTCTTAGTCTATTTTTTTGTGCTCCTCCGCATGCATGCAGTATTTTTGGTGGTGGTGGTGCATTAAAATTTTATATCCGAAAAGCTTGAAATGGTGTTCTTAGGTAGTTCGAGTTTGTCTGAAAAAAGAGTTATTTTTTGGTACGAACTAGCTGGCATGATTCTTATAATTATTTTCGGAAGTATGCTCCATTTTACTTTTGAATGGTCTGGAAATCAACCAATTGTTGGAGTGTTTTCTGCCGTGAATGAAAGTGTATGGGAGCATTTGAAAATTGCTTT
>SMTZ1_10008647_pt1 | contig 10166 bp, 10 predicted proteins | sample DeeMarSWOR136_30_FD_25667 | JGI IMG/M metagenome (IMG submission 25667) | reverse complement strand
GGATCATGATCTTGTAAAGGGTAAAAACATCATCGAAGGAAACACGTTCACAAATAACAGGTGGGGAATACACCTAACGCCAACACTACGCCCTGGATATAACAGTAGAATTGTTCATAACAACTTTATCGGTAATGAAAAAAATGCGGAGTTCATTGTTTCTCTTCCATCAGTGAGAGATATAATCAAAAAGAACATTAAACGGTTATTTGATACTTCAGATTCTTCCGACAATAATATATATACTCCGACCGGATTCCTTTTTAAATATTGGGATGAGAACTATTGGGATGATTATGATGGTGAAGGGCCAAAGATGATCCCTGGAACACTACAATCTGCAGGATTATTCAATCAGTTTTTCCTCTATGTTTTTCCTTGGAGAAGCTTTGATTGGCATCCCGTCAGTGTGCCATACAGTATAGAATAAAATCTCTTCTCTCTTCTATTTTATTTTTAAATAACCTTTCCCAGTTGTTGGGAAAATGAATAAAGATAAAATCTATATAAAGACATACGCTAATAATAAAAATTTAGTGCAACAGAATATAGACTCCATTAATCCGAATTGGCAGGAGACAACTAAACTATTGGCCTTAGACAGTGATAAAGGTGATGAATTTGGCTGTTCTGTTTTTATTGATGGTGATTGTGCCATTATAGGAGCTGAATGGGATGATGACAATGAACATTCTGGTTCAGCATATATCTTTAAACATAATGGTACAACCTGGTTTCAAGAGGATAAGTTGTTGTCTTTAAACGGCGAACGTTATGATAAATTCGGTTGTGCTGTTTCTTTTGATGGGGACTATGCCATTATTGGAGCATACTATGATGAGGAACATGGAACATGTTCTGGTTCGGCATATATTTTTAAACGTAATGGTACAACCTGGTATCAGGAGGCTAAATTGTATAGTTCAAATTGTGGAATTTGTGATTATTTTGGTTGTTCGGTTTCTATTGATGGTGACTACGCAATTATTGGATCTCTTGGTGGTGGTCCTAAAGGGGGCGCAGCATATATTTTTAAACGTAATGGTACAACATGGTTCGAGGAGATTAAATTAATTCCTCCAGATCAAACATATGCTGATTTGTTTGGAAGATCTGTATATATGGATGGGGACTACCTCATTGTAGGAGCAGATGGCCATAATGATGATGCCGGAGCAGCGTATGTTTATAAATATAACGGCACAACATGGTCTCTGCAGGATAAATTATTTGCATCAGATTTTGAATTAGGCGAATCCTTTGGAATATCTGTTTCTATGGATGGTGATTACGCCATTGTAGGAGCAGCTTTAGATGATGATAATGGACAAAAATCTGGGTCGGCGTATATTTTTAAACGTAATGGCTCAGATTGGATTGAGGAGGATAAACTATTGGCCTTTGATGGTGCAACTACTGATTTTTTTGGCTGGTCTGTTTCGATTGATGGAGATTATGTCATAATAGGTGCACCTGGGGAATATGATGGTTACCACATTGGTTCAGCATATATCTTTAAACGTAATGGAACAACATGGTCTCAGGAGGAAAAACTAACTGCCTCAGATGGAGAAAGTGGTAACGATTTTGGTTCATCCGTTTCGATTCATGAATACAATGCAATTATAGGAGCTAGATTGGACGATGCCAATACGGGATCAGCGTATATATTCACAAAAAATGGTGTAAATCTACCTCCAGAATCACCACATATAGATGGTTCAACTAGCGGGAAACCAAATATTGATTATTATTTCTCATTTAATGCTACAGATCCAAATGATGATTCCGTAATGTATTATATAGATTGGGGAGACGATAATTCTGAATGGACGGAATATACTAATTCAGGTGAAGAGATAATAATAAAACACAATTGGAGTGAAGAGGGGACTTATAATATTATAGCCAAAGTGCAGGATATATATGGTGCTGAAAGTCCAGAGGGAACCCTAACAGTTGAAATACCAAGAAACAGAGCAGCCTATCATCTAATGCTTCTACGGTTGTTTGAACGCTTCCCCAATCTGTTACCAATACTACAACAACTATTACGACTATGGTAGTCCAAATCCCTCTTTCCTTTTTTTTATTTTAAAATTGATTTTTTCATTCATTTTTTTACCATTTTTAAGTAATATCATCGTCTACAAGGCGACTTTTTGATTTTTTTTATCTACAGGAGAAAATAACTTATCGTTTTCTCTCAAAAAAGTGCAAAATGTTATGTCGTTTTAAAGACGACAAAATGAAAAATTATTTAAACTATGTAAACAACTTATTTATTAAAATAAATAAATAAAATTGGTGTAGAATTTAATGTTGAGATCAGTTACTAGCAGAGATAAAAGCATTGAGAAAGCAGTAAATGATATATTGAAATCTAGAGCTAGATCACGTATTTATGTTTATTTATTAAGGAATAAAGGAGCTAGAACAGAACAAATCATTAAAGGAACAAGACTACACCCAAGTACTGTTAGAGAAACACTTTCTAAAATGCATGATAAAAATCTGATTTATAGGAAAAAAATAAAAAATGATAGTATTGGAAAAAATCCCTATGTATACTTTCCAATTCCACCAATTGAACTTTTAAAAAGACACGCACATGAAATTGAAGACAGACTAAACAAAATTGCAAGTCTTGCAATTTCAAGAGAGAAGATAAAGAATTACAAGCCTGTTGAAATAAATATCGATGAGAGGGTGGATTAAACATGAACATAAGACCAATAGCACGATTACTGGCAAATCACCCTAAAGTTGTAATTATAGTATTTACTGTAATTACTATTCTAATAGGTTCACAGGCTCTGAATATCTATATTGAATCTGATCTGACAAAATTTCTTCCAAAAGATGATCCTACAATCAGGTTATGGGATCAAATAAATCAAGAATTTAATATTGGAAAAACAATAATAATTTTAGTAGATCAGTCAGATAGAGTGTATGACATTCGAGATCCAAAGGTTTTAATTGAAATGGATGAAATTTACATAAATATTTATGATAAATTTTTGAAAGAAGGAAAAGAAACAGGTATTGCCTCAATAAATAGTTTGGCACTTATGATAAAGAAAGAAAATAAGAAAAATATTGCTGAAGGTGGCAATAATTTTAATGGAATTCCATATGATCAAAATGATATTTATAAGTATATGGAAAGATTTGAAATTGCTGCTACAAAGGGCATACTATATTCAAATACTTACAAAATAGGTGTAATGATAATTCAGCTTAAAGACGATGCTGATTTTGACGAGGTACTCTCCAGAACTGAAAGAGCAGTAGAAAACAGAGGAACCACATATGCAAATATGACAATTACTGGAACTATTGCTTATCAGAAGGCAATTCGTGAACAGAGCATGAGAAACATAATTATAATTTTCCCAATTGCTCTTGTTCTTGTGTCTATGGTACTGTTTTTCTTCCATAGGACTTTAAAAGGTTTAATAATTGCTTTTCTTCCACCTATATTTGCAATTGCCTTAACATTTGGTGTTTTAGGTTTTGTTCAACCAGAATTAACAATCATATCTGTGGCAGTTGTTGCATTACTTATGGGTCTTGGTGTTGATTACTCGATTCATTTGATGAATAGATTAGCAGAGGAACATACAATAGACAACAAAATTGAAAGAATAGAAAAAATATTAAAATACACTGGTAAGGCAGTTTTACTTTCTACAGTTACCACTATTATTGGTTTTGCCTCTCTTATGATATCTTCTATGTCTCCTATAGTTACATTTGGTTTTGGATGTGCGATTGGGATATTTTTTTGTTTTATATCTGCTATTATTCTTGTTCCATGTCTTGCTTTAATATTGCAATTTAAGAAAAATGGACGTGTTTCTATTTGGAAAAAATTTGCATATTTTGCAGTTAAATATAGAAAAAAAATCCTTTTAATCTCTGGTTTCTTTGCTATTTTGTCTCTTGTCGTTATACCCGAGGTAAAAACTGATGTCAATTACTTTGAATTGTCACCTAAAGATATCCCTGAAGTAGAAGCGATGTTTAAATATTCTGAGAGTTTTGGTAGTGGAAGTAATTTTAATGCATTACTCATTCAAACAGATCCAAATGGTCTTTTAGATCCCGAAACAATAGAAGAATTGGTCAAAATGGAAGAAAAAATGAGAGATGTTATTACATCTGCATTTCCTGATGTAGATGAAAGGAAAATTGAAAAATCAGTTTATTCTGTTGCAGATGAAATAAAAGAGGTAGGTGACATAATTAATAGAAGTATTGTAGCTGATAAATTAAGTGAACTATTTGGTATTGAAAAGATATTATATGATATGATAGCTCAAGAGGGAATAATTGATAAAGATTTTTCAAAAACAATAGTTTTGGTCGGTATCCCAATTACAAGTAGTATAGGCCAAATAGAAAAAGTTGTAAAAGAAATTAACTTAATAGCTTCTACAACTATTCTTCCTCATAATGGGCGTATATCTCAGCTTACTGGACAGGATGCTATAACTATAGCTGTTAATAATCGATTAACAGATGAACAAGTACGTTCTATGATATTTGCATTACTGCTTGTATTGGCTGCTTTGATATTCATATTCAGCTCCTCAATATATGGATTTTTAACCATGATACCTGTTTTATTTGTTTTAATGTGGGAACCAGGTTTTCTGGTAGCAACAGACATTCCATTATCACTTGTTACAATCTCAATTGCTGCAATTATGGTTGGTATAGGAATTGATTACGGCGTCCATATTACCCACCGGTTTAGAGAAGAAATTGGTAGAGGCCTACCTAAAATGGATGCTATAAAGATATCAATAGAAAAAACAGGTTTATCACTGGTAGAAGCAGCTTTAACAACAGTTGCTGGAGTTGCTTCAATATATTTTGTAAACGTTCCAGCTCTTCAAGAATTTGGAATAGTAATAATAATGATGATTATTTTATCATGTGTAGCAGCTGCATTAATTTTACCAGTTTTTTACGGATCAAAATCTGTTAAATAGAACTTCTTATTTTTTCTTTGAAAGAACTCTTAATGATTTAACAAAAGGAATATCAAAAGTAATATTTCCAACTATGATAATAATTCCCAATATTAGCTCACCATAAAAAGCAGTATTACCTTCCAAAAAACCTCTTGTATACCAATCTAAAATAAAAAATAAACCTACAATTAAAGGTATTGCAATAAGAAAAGGTGTAAAAAAAATCTCTGCTCTAATAACCTTAGAAAAATAGAATTCTTTTTTCATATATTTCATTTCACTTTTATTCATTGCTATATCACCATGGTATAGTACCTGGATATATTATTTCACCAGGATAACCTAATCCTAGATATGGGATGGATATCCAAATAATTAATAATAAAAAGGCAGGAATCATTTGAATCATAAAATCATCATCCAACCACCAAAATTTTTTTGTTTCACCGATAATTGCGCCAAAACCTCCGGCAATTGAAGCAAGACCAAATAATAAAGCATCTGACCTAAACCATGCGATCATAAAGAAAAATATGCATACAAGGAAACCAAATAGATATACATAGTTCATGCTAAAACGCTTTCTGATTTCACCAATTATTGGATCTCCTAAAGTAGCACATAAAATACAAGGAATTGCGATTTGCTGAGGGAAAAATCTGAGCAAGATAAGAATTGCTATGGCAAAAAAAATGTAACTTCCAACTCTGTTTTTCTCATACATCCTAAGACCAAAAAAGTGATCACTACTGATTTTTCCAGTTAATCTTAGAAGTTCTAATATAATTACTAATACCACTATAAAAAGAGGAATCCAAAATTTTAAAATGTTAATCCAATCAACATCAGGTAATATATAATAAATTAAAAATGAGGCCCCAAAGGCATGAAAAGCACGTCTATACCAATGAGCATCAAAATCAAGAGAATTAATTTTTATCTTTGTATCCCTCAACCTTTCAGCTACTTTTACCATGGTTAAACAACAGTTGCCTTATCCAGGGTTAAAATACCCTGTTTCCCACCTACAATAACTTCATCGACTAAACCAATAAACAAACCATTTTCTACAACGCCTGGAATACTATTAATCTCCATTTCGATCTGCGATGGATTTTCAATTCGTTCAAACTCACAATCTAAAATATAATTGGAATTATCTGTTATAAATGGTTCATCTCCCATAATTTTTCTCAATTCAATTTTACATCCAAACTCCTCAAGTGCCTTTTTAGTAGAAGTCCAACCGAATTTTAAAACTTCAACAGGCAGGGGACAATCAATTCCTAAAGCCTTAACAATTTTTGAATCATCAATTACAATTATCACCTTCTTTGAATTATAAGCAATAATTTTTTCCCGTGCTAAGGCTCCACCGCCCCCTTTTATAAGATTAAGTTCAGAATCAACCTCATCAGCACCATCGATTGTGATATCAATCATAGGATTTTCTTCAAGAGTTGTGAGAGGTATATTTTCTTCCTTGGCAATCCTTTTAGTATGCACTGATGTCGGGATTCCTTTTATTTTTAGTCCTTCTCTACTTAGTTTTCCAAGTTTTCTTAAAGCATATTCAACTGTAGAACCAGTTCCAAGTCCTATAATCATACCATCTTCGATATTATCAACTGCTTTTTCTCCAGCTAATTTCTTAAGTTCTTCTTTTTCCAAAAGGTCACCTAGACCTGTAATACTGAATTAGTACAAAAATTTATACTTAATATTTTGATTACGAGCATGGGAATATGCTATCTGAATGTGAAGAGCATGGTTACTTTCGTGGAGAAACATGCCCTAAGTGTGATAAAAAATGCAAGTTTCTAATGAGTGAAAACGAACTAAATTCTTTAAGTCGCATTATTGCAGGTGCACTCCGTCATTTCCCAGAAAAATTAGGTCTAATGATGGATGGTAAGGGATGGGTTGATATTGCCTCTCTAATTGAAGCTATTGGCACTAGTAGATCTGGTTTTGACTGGCTTCGCATCCATCATATAGAAGCTTTAGTTGCTACTGATCCAAGAGAGAGATATCAAATAGATGGTGGCATGATAAGAGCAACCTATGGTCATACCATAGATGTAAGTCCTGATGATCTTCCTCTTGCAGATATCGATGAATTCTATTATCCAGTAACAGAAGAAGAAGTAGATATTATACTAGAGGGTGGGCTTCATCCAATAGATAGAAAAAAGGTCCATCTAAGCGGTACCATTGAAAAAGCTCTTGAAGCAGGGAGGATTAGAACAGAGGATCCACTTATTTTAAAAATTGATGGTAAAAAAGCTAAAAAAAATGGTTTAAAAATATATCATGCTGGAAAGGATGTTTATATTACAGACGGTATTGATGCTAAATACATATCAAAAGTTGAAGAATCTGAGATTAGAAAGATTATAGAAAAAGCTTAATAAATCTCTTTTAATTTTCCGATTTTATATATTTTTAGGGCTTGTAGCTCAGCCTAACGAATCAACTGAATTCGATCTGCTCTTCTGATAATCTTAAAAAAACAATTTCCGTTAAACAAAATAACGAAAATATTTATGATTTATATATTGCTTTTCTATGTCCAATTCTTAATACTAAAATCAGTAATTTACCTTGATCAATATCTAAAATAACTCTATAGTCACCAACTCGCAGTCTATATCCCGGATCGCCTATTAGTTTGGTTACATGTAATTCAGGTCGTATTCTAATTCTTTCTAATGCTTTAATTATTCTCTCCTGAATTTCTTTTTCAAATTTTTTAAGTTGCTTTAATGACTTATCTGAGAAAATAACATCATAAGTCATAGTCCCAGCTCTTTTTTGACTTTGGCAAGTGTATGTACTTTCCCTGCTTTGATTTCAGCTCGAGCCTGGGCTAATTCTTTTTTTGTTTGTTCGTTTAACTCTTTGGTATCTTCGATCATATCCCAAATTACTTCTTCGTAGGTTTCTTTATTAAAGAATTTTCTCTTGATTAACTCTTTTTGTAATGCTTTACTAATCTGAATTGTGGTATCCATAGTAAACTATAGTATGTTATAGAATATAAATTTTTCTGTTTTTCGACATTTTAACGTTATATAAAAAATTATCATTATCAATATTTAACAACAATACGTTTGATATCGTTAAGCCTAAATAATTATTATCATTACTTCTTATGTTTTAATTCTTGGGCTTGTAGCTCAGCTAGGTAGAGCAATCGGCTCTTAACCGATTGGCCAGGGGTTCGAATCCCCTCAAGCCCGCTCTCTTCTCTCGAAGGGATTTTGGGCAAAGAGCCCTTATTTTCTGCATCTTTGAACTCATCAAGCAATCCTCATCATTTTTACTAATGATTCTAAGGGTTCGATGAATCCAATCAAAAGGAGCGAGTTTATAGTAATGTTTTGCATCTTTGATGTAGCTCATCGTAGTCTGGATCTGTGTATGACCAAGCCATTCCTTAACTTTATAAACTAAAAAATCCTGAAAATGCCATTTTAGAAATTAAAAGATGAAATTGAAATAATGATTTGTTACAAATCATAATAAAAGGATATATAGATTTGTTGCAATTTATCATAAAAGATTTTTATATTATCTAGTTTTTTTATATTAAATTAAAAACAAACAGAGTTTGGTATGGCAGCTATAGATAGCAAAAAAATAATATGTCCAAAATGCAAAAAGAAGGAGGTTATAAGATATGGTTGGCAAAGTGATAAACAATTTTATTACTGTAATGATTGTAAAAAGAAATTTACAATTTATAGATTGAAAAATAAGACCTACGGACCAAAGATAATTACCAATGCTATCTCCTATTATAACCTTGGGCATACATTAAATGAGACTGTTAAACTAATTAATAAGAGATTTAAGGTTAAAGTTTCAAAAAGCTCTGTTCATTCATGGATAAAGGAATTTTCAAGTGTTTGTAGTTATAAGAAACAAAGATCACGAGTTGTAAAGAAATATTCGGGTAATATTATTGATTCATTTTCCTTTCAACACAGTGGCTTAACCTATAACTTTACCTATCATAGACCTAAACTTGAGTTTCTTGCAGCTATGTTTCCAACCTTAATTTGCTTTATTTTAGATAAGGAGAAGAAATGTCCGAGTGATTTTTTCAATGAAAATGAACGTTGTTCAAAGATACAACTTGAGGTAAAGTTCAAAAAAGAAGGAAGATACAATCAAGCTTGCAAGCTTGCAGATATTGCTCTGAGGGCTTGTTATAAAAATTGTGAAAGGCATAATATTGTTGAAAATTTTATGCTTATTAATGATTCCAGTACTATTGCTTGTGAGGTTCCTGTATGGTTTTGGGAAAAAAATCTTGATTTTGGAATCTGTGGACATGTTGACATTTTGCAGATTAGACGGGGTAAGATCTTTGTTTTGGATTTTAAGCCAGGAGCATTCAAAGAGAATCATAATAAGGTTGCATCTCAGTTATTTTTATATGCATCTGGTTTGAGTTTTAGAACAAAGATACCATTAAAAATGTTTAGATGTGCTTGGTTTGATGAGAATGTGTATTATGAGTTCAATCCTATGAACTCAAAGATTCAGATGCTGAAAGGAATCTCAGTAAAAAATTAATAGAAAAGATCCAGACAACTATAATTTAAATATAATTTTTGGCTGCATACGAAAAATATTGTATACAAAATACCAACTAAATTCTGGATCCAGAATACCAACTACATTCTGGAAATAATACGGGGATTTTAGGCTTATTCTGGACAAAACTAAACTTTTTTTACCAACTATATCCTGAAAATGAGTAATAGGTGTATTTATCTTGAGAAATTAAGATGAATTTTCGTAATAAGAATGTCGTTGTTAACAACTATATTTTAAACGTAAGTAGAAGGTATTGGGTTTTTTTATGATGTTTGAGGCTCTGTAGGATTGTTTTTATAAAGCTTTTTTAAATATTGTAAAGGCTGTTTAAGGTTGGATTTTTTTAGTGTTGTTAATAAACTTATTTATGAGGATAACTTAGATACGGCGGATTGCAGAGGGCTCCATTCATGTCCAGTCTAATAGCAGATGATGATATAGGGCTGTTTGATAATACCTAATATACTCTATCTAACTTATGGGCACCCCGCCAAATTAGAGTTGGTTTATAAAGGACTACTTGATTTCTCCTAATAAGGTGCGGATGGGATGCAGAAGAATGGTATTATTTTT
>SMTZ1_10008643_pt1 | contig 10166 bp, 5 predicted proteins | sample DeeMarSWOR136_30_FD_25667 | JGI IMG/M metagenome (IMG submission 25667) | reverse complement strand
CAAAATTCCTGAAAAAAAAGGGCATTGGAACTTACGGAGAAGCCTCAGGAGTTTCACTCGAAATTTTGGAAGATGCCTTGCTTTGCAAAAAGTTTATGGATATTCCTATGGGTGAATTCTGGGTGCGTGCGCTTCACCCGGAAATGATGTATTACCAGGATATTCGGGGAGCGGCTTCCGCTGCGCATGTGTACGGGAAAAATATCGTAGCTGCAGAAGCATTCACCGGTGGCGGTTATGAATCGCCGTTTACTTTAAAAAAGATTGCAGACTACTGGTTTTGCCAGGGTGTCAACCGATTGGTTTTTCATACTTCTGCGCATCAGCCTCTTGATACCAAGCCCGGGAATACTATGGTAGGAACGCACCTGAATCGAAATATGACCTGGGCGGAACAAGAAAGACCCTTCATGGATTATCTGTCTCGCACTTCTTATATGTTACAACAGGGTCGTTTTATAGCAGATATTGCATACCTTCTAAATGAAGGCGCGCCATCAACGATGCCGATTTGGGGAACCGGTCTTTTACCAAAACCGCCCGAAGGTTATGATTATGATTACATCAATACAGATGTTTTACTCAATCACTTGTCTGTGAATGCTGATGGTGATCTTGTCCTTCCTGATGGAATGTCTTACTGTATTCTGATTTTACCACCAATTGACCGAATGACGCTACCCCTTCTGGAAAAAATACATCAGCTGGTGGTAAATGGTGCCACCATTGTTGGCCCTAAACCGGTAGCATCTCCCAGCCTTGCAGGATATCCAAACGTGGATTCTCAAGTGCAGGCGCTTGCTACATCAATTTGGGGTGATCTTGATGGCATTAGCCGATTCAGGCGAATTGTAGGAAAGGGAACAGTTATTTGGGGACTACCTCTATCCGATGTGTTCAAATCGATGCAGATCCCAAAAGATGTGGAATACAGTCGTCCACTTGACATGGAATTGTTTTGGATTCACCGTAGAATCCAGGATAAGGATATCTATTTTGTCGTTAACAGTTCCGGTCGTACTCAGAATATTGATATCCGTTTCCGGGTAAATGGAAAAATACCAGAGCTCTGGTTTCCGGACACGGGTACTCGAAAATCTGTTACATACAAAATTGCGGAGAGCATGACAACTGTATCATTGAATATGCCGCAATTCGGATCCGCGTTTGTTGTTTTTCAGGAAAATGCGCTGGAATTATCAAAGGTTTTAAAAAATGAAACGAAAACAATTTTAGAGACGATAAACGGTACATGGAATCTGGAATTCCCACCGAACTCGGGAGCGCGTGATAAAATTGAACTTGAACAGTTGCAATCCTGGACTGAGCATACCGATAATGGGGTAAAATATTTTTCGGGTACAGCCACCTATAATAAAACCATAAAAGCTCCAACCAGTTGGTTTCAGAAAGATGTAAAGCTGATACTGGACTTAGGTTCCGTATTTGATGTTGCGGAGGTCTCAATCAACGGGAAAGCATTAGGGATTACTTGGAAACCACCTTATTCTTACGATATTACTGAAGACTTGAAACCGGGAGAAAATCATTTTACCATCAAGGTGACCAATCAGTGGACGAATCGATTACTTGGCGATCGCGCTTCAAATATAGAACAAAAAGTACTTCCTTCTGGAAGTGAAAATATTCGGTTTTTTGGCCCACCGCCACCCTTGCAAAAATCAGGATTGATTGGACCGGTTACAATATTTTCGATAAAAAAAGATCAAATGAGATAATAGTGTAAGGAGAGACCTATTTTAATGAATTCGAGATTTCAAAAAGGTATTTTTATTACAACAATATTTCTTCTCACGACTATTGCTCAAAGCCAAATTGCTGATTTCCCGACCGACACTATCGCTGGTATTCCAGCCAATTATACTGAAGCAAAAGTCGGCTCGTATTCGCTTCCTGATCCGCTTAAATGTTCTGATGGGCAAATCGTTGACAACCCAGACATCTGGAAAAATAAACGCCGAGGTGAAATTATTTCTCTATTTGAACAACACCAATTTGGTAAATCTCTGGCAGCTCCAAAAAACATTCGTTATTACGTATTTGATCATGGTAGTCTGGCATTTGAGGGAAAAGCAAAACGTTCGCAGGTTACGGTTTATTTTTCAAATGTTGCGGATGAACCTAAAATGGACCTGTTAATTTATGTTCCCAATAAAGCGACGGAACCTGTACCTTTGCTGTTATACATTTCATTCCGGGCAAACTCTGTCGCGGTTGATGATCCCGGTGTCAGGGAAGGATTTATTTGGAATCGGGATAGAAAAAAGGTTCCTGCCGGTGAGATTCGCCGATGGAAACCACTGAGTGTTCCGGCTGTGCTGGAAAGAGGATTTGGTTTTGCATCAGTATATTACGGAGATATTGAACCCGATTTTCAGGGTGGCGCCAAGTATGGTGTACGCAGTTTGTTTACCGAAACGGAAAATTCAAAGCCGAAATACAACGACTGTGGAGCAATCGCGGCCTGGAGCTGGGGATTAAGTCGGGCATTAGACTATTTTGAAAAAGATGAAAAAGTGGATGCCAATCGTGTGGCCATAATGGGTGTTTCCAGATTAGGAAAAACGGTTTTATGGGCTGGTGCCCTGGATCAGCGTTTTGCTGTGGTCATTCCGGTTTGCTCAGGTGAGAGCGGCGCGGCTATTAGCCGACGTAATTATGGCGAGACTATTGCCCATATCACAGCGCCGACCCGCTATCATTACTGGTTTGCGCCCAGATACCACGAATATGCTAAAGATGTAAATTCGTTACCGGTCGATGCACATATGCTGCTAAGCCTAATTGCGCCGCGCCCCGTTTTGCTGATCACTGGAAATACGGACAAATGGTCGGATCCCTACGGAGAATTTCTTGCCGCACAAGCAGCCGAACCAGTATACAAACTGTTGAGAAAAGAGGGACTGCAAACAGACAAAATGCCACCTGCCGGTGAACCCATTTTGAACGATATTGGTTTCTATATGCATGATGGTGGGCACGGGATGGATCAAACAGATTGGATTGTGATTTTAAATTTTCTAGTGAAACATTTAAAGCTCTAAATTCATTTCGTTCTGAAAGGGAACCATATCAAAGTCGTTGAATAGCTGATAATTGCAATTTTCAGGATGATATAAAAATAAAATAAATTGTATTATAAAAGGAATCCAACCCTTGAAATTTTATTTATTACATCCCCGGGAACAAATAGTACGGATTATGAATCGTATTTATAATAATAAGATGACCACCCTGACCGGCGGGAATTTATCTGTTAAAGATCATAATGGGGATATTTGGATTACACCAGCGGGCATTGATAAAGGAAAGTTAATAGCGAATGATATCATGTGTGTAAAAGCAGATGGCTCTATAGTCGGCAAGCACAAACCTTCCTCAGAGTTACCATTTCATAAATCTATTTATAAAAAACGTTCGAATGTTAAGGCAATAGTGCATGCTCATCCACCGGCACTGGTTTCATTCAGTATTGTTCGGAGTATTCCTGATACCAATATCATTCCACAAGCAAAACGTGTATGTGGAAAAGTGGGATATGCGCCCTACGCCTTACCGGGTAGTGAAAAACTTGGAGAAAATATAGCCGATACTTTTGCTAAGGGATATAATGTAGTGTTGTTGGAAAATCATGGTGTGGCCACAGGTGGTACGAATTTATTGGATGCATTCCACCGGCTGGAAACACTGGAGTTTTGTGCGCGGATAATAATTCAGGCGAAACGTGTTGGTACATTTTCTACTTTAACCGATGACCAGATATCCTTCTTTGATCAACGCCAGAACCATTTACCGGAATTTGAATTAACAGAACATTCCAGTCTTGAAAGAGAACTGAGGAGCCAAATAGTTGATATCGTGCACCGGGCATGCGACAGGAATTTAATGATCAGCACGGAGGGAGTTGCCTCCGCACGATGTGAAGGTAACAATTTTTTAATCACACCTTCCGGTTTGGGAAGACGAAGTATTGATATTGAAGATATCGTCATGATTCAGAACGGGAAAAGGGAAAAGGGTAAAAATCCAAGTCGTTCTGTTCTTTTACATCAGGCGATTTATGAAAAAAATCCCGCTATCAATGCTATCATTACAGCACAATCACCGGGAGTGACTGCCTACGCAATTTCCGATCAATTTTTCGAAACCAGGACTATACCTGAAAGCTATGTGGTTTTACGTGATATTCCTAAAATAGACTATGGTAAACAGTACAACAATCCGGAAGAAATTGCCAAGGTTTTATCCAAAAATATTCATGTACTTCTTATCCAGAATGATTGTCTGTTAACAAGCGGAAAAGATATACTAGAAGCATTCGATCGATTGGAGGTAGCTGAATTTAGTGCAAATTCACTGATTACTTCAAAGATTTTAGGAGATTGCGTAAAAATTGATAATGCACAAATTAGTGATCTGAACGAAAGATTTTTTCTTGATTAATAAATCAGATGGCATAATATATTATAATAAAATTTTTGGGAAAGATGACAACGTCAAGTTTTGCAGCAGTCGATTTTGGAGCAATGGGGGCTAGTATCATGGATATATATGAAAAAATCAAACGACCTGATTACAAGGAATATATTGAAAATGGAGCAACACGCATAACCAAAGGACAGGAACGGCTGGAAGATGGTACATTAGTTCGTACCTTCCCGCATGAAATGACAATATGGGCGGATGATTTGTATATGAGCGTTCCATTCTTGGTTCGGCTGGGAAGATTCACCGGAGATAATAAGTATTATGATGATGCGATTCATCAAGTCCTGAAATTTTCAGATTACCTGTGGGATGAAGGCCGGGAAATCTATTGGCATTGCTGCTACAGCGATCTAAAAAGAAATGGTGTGGCACACTGGGGTAGATGCAACGGCTGGGTGATGCTGGCACAGGTTCATTTACTAAACATACTTCCAAAAGATTATCCCAAAAGAGATCTGATTATTAAGAACCTGGAAAAACAAATTATCGGGATTTCTAAATACCAGGGACCTGATGGTTTGTGGCATCAGATTTTAGACAGATCAGATTCATACACGGAGTCTTCTTGTTCAGCTATGTTTGTTTATGGAATTGCCATGGCAGTAAATGAAGGCTGGATTGACAAAAGATACAGTTCGATTGCAGTAAGAGGATGGAACGGCTTGATAAAAGAAAAAATTCTGCCGGATGGCCAGGTAAAAGATATCTGTGTTGGCACTGGTATAGAAGATGATATGGTATTCTATTATCAGCGTCCTGCAAGAACAAACGAAAAACACGGTTTTGGACCTGTTATTGATGCAGGCATAGAAATTATCCGTTTAAAAAACACAAATTCAAAATAAATAATGATCTTTAATTCAAATTGAAGATGGTAAAAATTTTACTGGTTTTATTCATATTTGGTTTAGCTCTTACATTTTCTAAAGATACAGAAAATGTGCGTTTCATGTTTGATTTTGGAACTGGTGATGTCGAACAGGGATACGTTCAGGTTGTTCCATCAATGAAATATACACAAAACCGCGGATTTGGATTCCTGACTGATTCTGTTATTTATTCCGTAAAGCGGAACAGTAATGATGCTCTTAAAGGCGATTTCTGTACAGCAAAATGTCCATTCATTTTTGCAGTTGACGTGCCTGAAGGAAATTATGACGTCTTTGTCACTTTGGGTGATTATAAAGGTAAAAGCTTGACAACAATCAAGGCAGAATCGCGCCGTTTAATGCTTAAGAAGATTGGTACGGAGTCCGGTGAGTTTAAAAAAGTTGTATTTACAACCAATGTTCGTTATAGCCAAATTGATAGTGTTACATCGGTTAAATTGAAACCACGGGAAATGAACCATTTTAACTGGGATAAACGACTTTCTATTGAATTTAATGATCAGCGTTCTTGTGTATGTGCTGTGGAAATTGTACCAGCAATAAAACCTATTACAATTTATCTGGCTGGCAATTCTACTGTTACCGATCAAAAAAATGAGCCCTGGGCGGCCTGGGGACAAATGTTGCCAAGTCTCTTTATACCTCAAAAAATAGTGGTGGCAAATCATGCCGAGAGTGGTGAAACATTGAAAAGTTTTATAGCTGAAAATCGTCTTAAAAAAATTTTTACAACGATTAAAGCAGGTGATTATCTGTTTATACAATTTTGCCACAATGATCAGAAGCCCCAAAATCCCGCCTATGTGAAGCCTTTTACAGCCTATAAAAAATATTTAAAGCTTTATGTAAATAAAGCCCGTCAATATGGTGCAATACCGGTATTGGTTACACCTATGCACCGACGACATTTTGATGAAAACGGCAAGATTATAAATACACATGGTGATTATCCTGAAGCAATGCGTCAAACGGCTAAGGAAGAAAACGTTCCGCTAATTGATCTATTTAAGATGAGTGCTGATTTGTTCGAATCCATGGGTGTTGAAGGATCAAAAAAGGCATTTGTACACTATCCTACCGGAACTTTTCCTGGACAGAATGAAGAGCTTAAAGATGATTCACATTTCAACAATTACGGGGCTTATGAGTTGGCTAAATGCATTGTTGAAGGTATTAAATTGAATCACCTGGAGTTAAAAAGATATCTGATGGATAGTTTGCAGACTTTCGATCCGAACCATCCGGATTCGTTAAATAGCTGGGAACTTCCGGTTAGCCCTATAATCATGTATCAATAAACAAGAATGATGTAATTTTTTGAATTTTAAATTGTTAGAATTGGAGATATTATGAAGTTAGTTTTTTTTAAAATATTTATCTTCATACTTGTTACATATTCTTTTTCTTCACAAATATTTGTAGCACCCGACGGGAATGATACAAATCCCGGTACAATAGATGAACCTGTTGAATCTATTCAGCAGGCACAGTCATTAGCTAGTCAGGGAGATACGGTTTACATTCGTGGAGGATTATATAATGTTCGGGAAGATCAGATATCCAGTGTTCAACAGAACCTTTTTGCCTGTATTAGTTACCTGGATAAAAGCGGCAGTCCGGGACAAACAATAAAATACTGGGCTTATCACGGGGAAACACCTGTTTTTGACTTTTCAGCAGTTAAACCAGCAAATCAACGTGTTGTGGGTATTTGGATGGTCGGAAGTTATATTCATCTGAAAGGATTGGAAATGACCGGTATTCAGGTAACCATCACAACACACACGGAGTCTTATTGTATTTACAGCCGGGGGAATAATAATATCTATGAACAGATCAGTATGCACGACAATGTTGGTACTGGCCTACGTCACTATAAGGGTGGTGGTAATTTATTTTTGAATTGTGATTCCTATCGGAATTGGGATAATGTATCTGAAGATGGTCTTGGTAGTAATAGTGATGGTTTTGGTTGCCATCCAGATCCTGGCAGTACTGGAAATGTTTTCAGAGGATGCCGTGCCTGGTTTAACAGTGACGATGGTTTTGATATCATACGTGCAGATGAATCCGTTATTTTTGATAGTTGTTGGGCTTTTTATAATGGATTTTCACCTTCTTTTCAAAGCCTGGGTGATGGTAATGGTTTTAAAGCCGGAGGATACGCTCACGATACTGCCGATAAAATACCAGATCCTGTTCCAAGAAATACCATCCGCTTTTGTATTGCTGTACGGAATAAAGCTAATGGATTCTATTCTAACCATCACTTAGCTGGTAATGACTGGTATAATAATTCAGCATATCAAAATCTAGCTAATTTCAATATGTTAAACCGTCCAAGCCGTGATGACGCAGAAAATATCGATGGCGATGGCTATGACCACGTGTTAAAGAACAATCTGAGTTACAAGCCTAATAATTTTTTTGAATCTCATATAACTAATATTGATACAGCCCAAAATACATTGGACCATAACTCATTCGATTTACAGATCACTTTAACAGATGACGACTTTGTAAGTCTTGATAAGGATTTGTTGACATCGCCGCGCAAAAAGGACGGTAGTCTGCCTGATATTGATTTTATGCGTCCGGTGCCTGGAAGTGCAATAATAGATGCCGGAGTGGATATTGGATTTCCTTTTCTTGATAATGCACCAGATCTTGGAGCATTTGAGGTTAAAAATACTACTGATATTAATGATTATAATGTATTCGTACCAGACAAAATTACTCTATTTCAGAATTATCCTAATCCGTTTAATCCGACAACTACAATTCGTTATGCTCTGGACAAACCTGCTTATATAACTTTGAATGTTTATAACTTTGCCGGTCAAAAAGTAAAGACTCTTGCTCAACAATACCAGAATGCAGGTGAATTTAGAGTACAATGGGATAGCAGGAATGATTTAGGGGATCAGGTTTCATCGGGAGTTTATTTTTATCGTTTAAAAATCTCAAACTCATCAGGATCTTATTTGGTCCAAAAGAAGATGCTGCTTTTGAAGTAAATTTGTACATCCATAATTTATATATACCAGGTGTATGATTATCGATATAGGACTACAATATATATTTATTTTTAAATCTATCATTTGCTTTAATATTTTAATCAAAAATTTATTAAAGAAAGGAGGTGAGATTTTCTTAAAACAATCCAGAAAGCAAATGATTATGAATCACATTTACTAGTACACCAAAACTAAGGAGGAAGACATGAAGTATAAGTTATCTTTTATTTTTTTAACGTTTATGCTGCTATTTTTTAGCAGCGCATATGCCGAATTCACCCAGCATTCAGACTCTCTTGGTTTAGTTATAATGCCGGCTGAGGACTACGATGCATACCGTGCTGGTTTAGGCTCCAAAGACGGTGAGACTTTTACTCTGGAAGATTCAATTGCAGGTTATCTTGGTGATGGTTACATGCAGGCTAATATGGCAGCGGGAGACGGCAATGCGAGCCATGCCGATACTATAGGTATCAAACTCACCTATGAGGTCACTTTCGTTATAGCTGATACCCATTATGTATGGGCACGTGCCTACTACAATGATGGGCAAAGCGACTCCTTTTTCTGGGGTTCAGATTCAGGGGTAAATGGTCAGTGTGCAAGAGGCAGCGATTGGAGATATGGTGAATGGTATTGGTATAGAGCAGATTCGTCTATTGTCGTTGATGCACCCGGAATACATACTATTAACTTCTACGGACGTGAGCCAAATGCCCGTTTGGACCATATCATAGTGACATCCAGCGCTACTTTTAATCCAAATACTGATTGGAATCCTAAAGAAATCGTTTTTGTCAGCAAATCAAGTGTAGTTGATGATACAGGTGAACAAGCAGACAAAGTTTTCATTGATGATTTGGAAGCCGAAGGATATATTGTTAACAAAGTATATTCCACTGCTCTTGAAACTGCTTCCCAGGATATTATCGATGCTTTAAATAATGCTGATCTGGTTATTATCGGTCGTTCAGGTGGAAGCAGTGATTTTGGCCCTCCACACAAAGCAGCATGGAATGCAATCACCTCTCCTGTGATGAATATCCATCCATGGACTGCCCGGAACAGCCGTTTAAACTGGCTGCCGACCGGTACAACTACGTCATACGACACGGGCGGTGACACCATTAGCGCTAAAATCGAATTACCGGATGATCCTGTATTTGCTGACGCTACTATGGCTGAAGATAGTACGATGGACTGGGTTACGACGCCATACGATTACATGGGGACCACTAATGGCGGTAACGGTACGGTATTAGCACGTTCTGCCAGTGACGCCAATGTGTTTTTTGTACGTTGGGATCCATGGGTAGAATTCTATAATGGTGCAGGCGATTATGCGGCCGGCTATCGTACATTAATAGGCAACGGCAACGACCATGCATATGCAACAGCAGGTGGCCCATGGAACTACTATAACTTCACTGATGAGGCCAAACAGGTCTACCTGAAAGAAGTTGCACGTATGGTTGAATTGCCTGAGCCCCCTGAGAAACCAAGAGGACTTGGCAAAGAAATCGTTTTTGTCAGCAAATCAAGTGTAGTTGATGATACAGGTGAACAAGCAGACAAAGTTTTCATTGATGATTTGGAAGCCGAAAAATATGTTGTTATCACAGTATATTCCACTGCCCTTGAAACAGCTTCTCAGGGACTTATCGATACTTTGAATAATGCTGATCTGGTTATTATCGGTCGTTCAGGTGGAAGCAGTGACTTTGGCAATCCACATAAAGATGCCTGGAAT
>SMTZ1_10008642_pt1 | contig 10166 bp, 7 predicted proteins | sample DeeMarSWOR136_30_FD_25667 | JGI IMG/M metagenome (IMG submission 25667) | reverse complement strand
TGATACGGGGATCGAGGTGAGTGATATCTGCCCTTCCTGAAACTCATTCGATGGTGGCGCAATCCCCGCAGAAAAGAGGCCGGTACTTCTTCCTGAAATGCGTGTGGAAGAAGTGGTGGCCGCGCATACCCGTGCAGTGCATTGGTGAGATGTAGTCGAAGTCGATTTCGCTGAGCGCCTCACCCGTCTTCCTGAGCTTCTCCTGCGACGCGTCCATGAGATGGGTGCCGCCGATGATCCAGTGAATGCGCCGCTCACTCGAGAGCTTCAATACATGGGAAAGCGTGTTTACGAGGCCGGCATGGGCGCAGCCCAGAAACACCACCAGGCCCGAGGAGGTCTTGATGTACAGACTCTGGTCGTCATCCACGATGTCGGGCCGTTTTCTCTCCGGGTCGTGAAAAAAGTAAGGGTAGGGCTTCTCGAAGGGGCAGATCCGGGGTATTTCGCCGGTGAGGGTGAAGCCGTCCATACTCTCGTGTCCGCGGTTGAGCATGACACGGTTGATCACCCTGTTTCTTTCGAGCTCCTCGGCCGAATAGGGAAGCCCTATGCTGCGGGCCTTCTTCTTCCGCACCACGTAGCGTTTGCAGAGGATGTCAGGATGGGCATAGGCGGGGATGTCGAACAGGTGCATGACTCGAAGCAGCCCACCCGTGTGGTCATAATGGCCGTGACTGATGAACACGGCCTTGAGGTCCTGGATAAACAGGGGAATGTTGCCGGCATTTCTCAGGAGAGTATCACTGGCCCCCGTATCGAATAGTACGTGCCGGCCGTTGAACTCGATCGAGAGGCAGAGGCCGTGTTCCGCCCCGATGCCGGTCCTGAAGGTGGTGTTCTCGGACAGCACGGTTACCCTCACCTCGTGTTCTTCCTCTCCCCGTAGATCTGGCTTCAGAGTTCCTCCTGAACGAAATGGCTTCCGATCGATTTGTCGTTCCTCCTGGCAAACTCGGCGATCACGTTGGCTACGGTGACGCCGTTACGAAGCTCAACCTTGGCCTTGGATACGATGGTGTTCCGGTAGTAGTCCGATATGCGGATGCGGAGATTCCTCAGGTCCGACACTGCCCGCACGAGGCGCTCCGGAGTGCGGATAATACCCACGTAGTTCCACATGGTAGTGCGCAGGTTGTTCCAGTCCTGCAGGATGAGGAGTGGGTCGTTGTTCCGTTCCTCGATGCGCTTCGGCGGGACCCAGTCGCTGATGTCATCGAAGTACTCACTCCGCGATTCAGACTGTGCGGCCTTCATGCCGGCCCTGCGCCCGTACACGAGACCCTCCAGTAGGGAGACCGAGGCGAGCCTGTTCGCACCATGCGCCCCGGAGCACGCCGTCTCACCGACGGCATAGAGCCCTGCCAGACTAGTTTCCCCACTGCCGTCTATCAGCACACCGCCGCAGAAGTAGTGTGCCGCAGGCACCACGGGAATGGGTTCTTTGGTGATGTCGATCTTGTGCGCCATGCACTCTTCGTAGATACCTGGAAAACGTTTCCGTATGTTGATCCCCTTCTTGTTGAAATGGGCAATATCAAGATACACGTGGCTGCTCTCGGTGCGGGCCATCTCGTTGTAGATAGCACGTGAGACCTCATCGCGGGGGGCCAGATCTCCCCATTCGGGACTGTACCTCGACATGAACTGCTCGTGGTTAATATTCAACAGCCTGCCGCCCTCGCCGCGCACGGACTCCGAGATGAGAAACCCCTTGCCCTTTTCTGTGAAGAACATGGTGGGATGGAACTGCACGTACTCCATGTTGCCCACCTCGGCGCCCGCCCGGTAGGCCATACTGACGCCGTCTCCAGTGGCGCAGTCCGGATTGGTGGTGTACTGGTAAAGCCTCCCGATACCGCCCGTTGCGAGTATCGTGGCGTCGGCCAGATACGCCGAAACATCTCCGTTCTGATTGTCAAGCACATAGGCTCCGAGGCAGAAGTTCTTTCCGTACCGGGCCAGGGGATTGGTGGAGTTGTGGTGCTTCGAGATCAGATCGATGGCCGTCTTATCGGGCATCAGGGTTATGTTGTCCATGGAACGGATCTTTTGCAGCAGTTTCTCCTCGACCTCCAGGCCCGTCATGTCGTAGTAGTGAAGGATCCTGTTTCGGGAGTGGGCCGCCTCCCTGGTAAACCAGTAATTTCCGTTTTCGGTTTTGAGAAACTGCACTCCCACCTCGTTGATGAGAAAGTCCCGTACCAGTCCCGGCCCCTCATCCACGACTATCCGCACCGCTCCCGGATTCGAGATGCCGTCACCTGCCTCCATGATATCCTCATACAGGAGCTCCCTGGAATCATCTTCTCCGAGCGTGACGATGCCGCCCTGGGCATAGCGTGTGTTGGATTCCATGGGATCGGCCGTTTTCGTGATGAGCAGCACCTGCTTGCCCGATTGCGCTGCGGTGATTGCGGCCGTGCACCCTGCTATGCCGCTTCCGATAATGAGGATATCAGCCTTCTCACGTAGCATTTTTTCTCTATTAATAATATTCTGCATATACTATACTATACACGGTTCAATAAAATGTAAAGAACAGGGACGAGAAACCATGAAGAGAGTGACAAGGCTTCTCATAACGTTGACCGCACTGATCTTTCCATTCCAGATATCCCTTGCGGCGATCCAGAGCTCCGACGAACCCTGGGAGAAGGTCAGTGTTCGGGCTGGAGGCTTTCTCACCGCCCTGAATACGAGCGTCCGCATCGGGTTGACTGAGGGGTCAGGGATCGACATCGACCTCGAGGGTGCGCTCGGCATAGAATCGTCCATGTGGGCGCTGCGAGCCGATGCACTGTACCGTTTTTCAAAAAACCGCAGGCATCGCCTTGACCTTTCCTATGTCGGGTATTTTCGCAGCGCAACCCGTACTACTACCGAAGACATCCCCATAGGTGACGATACCATTGTGTCGGGCACAGAGGTGGAAACGACCTACAACCTGCAGATCATAAAGCTTCTGTACAGCTGGTCCTTTTTCATGGACGACCGCATCGACCTGGGTCTCGGGGGAGGGTTGTACCTCATGCCCATCAGTTTAAAAATCACTCCTCAGAGCGGTCCCGTCGCACCGAAGAAGCAGGACTTGACCGCACCCCTCCCCGTGTTGGACCTCCATATGGACTTTGCCATTACACCGAAGTGGTACTTCAAGCAGAAGTACAGCTTCTTCTACCTGGCGATCGGTAATTTCAGAGGAGGAATCATCGATACCGAGCTCGATATCGAGTACCGGTTCTGGAAATATGCTGGTGTGGGACTGGGGTACAACAGCTTCAGGCTGGGAATACAGGCTGACAACCCTGATGAGGGCTCGTTTTTCAGTCTGAACGGTAAGATAGAAACCACGTACAACGGATTGCTGCTCTACGCGAAGTTCTATTTCTGATATTGGGAATTATGGTGACAGCATACTTGACAATAGGTAATGTCCCGAAGTTACGTGATATAGAAAATTATCTAATCCTCTGTATAAATGAGATTACTTCGTCTCTTTGGGACGAAGTAATGACAATAACCATGTTACGTTCTCCTCTAAATGAGAAATTCATTTTCTGAATGATACCTTCACATAATCTTGGTACATACGCTGACCATACATTATGAAATCGTTATATGTATGCTACATTAATACACTTAAGTAACTGATTTATTCTTCCATAACTACAACCAGTATACTACCATGAGAGCACTATAACTTGTTGAGCTGCGCATTATCCCGAAGGTCCTGAAAAAGGTTAGCTAAAAAATTCTATCCTCAGGCAAAGATTTCGTTGATCTTCTCTTTTACCTCCTCGTACTGGGCTGCGTTCATGCGCTTCGTGCCGTTTTCATCAACGAAGGGCTGGGACCCGATCTCGTAGATTCGCTCTGTCAGGTCACGCTGCTGCGCAATGCCCTTGGGCATCGCGGGAGTGACGCCGATCGCTTTTTTTATATCCTCCGGGAATTTTCCAGGGTCTGCCGTCTCATACACCACCGAGGGCCTGTCATGCTTCCCGCCGTTGAACTCCTCAAGTGCCCGCCATCCTACCGAGCCGTGGGGTTCCAGTATGATTCCGTACTGCTCGTACACCTGCCGTATCGTCTCGTAGTGCTGGGCGTTGGACACGCTGACCGTGTACAGGCTGCGCCTCAAGGCCTCGATGTCGGGCATGCGGTCTATGATGCCTGGCCTCGTGACCTTGCCCGTTTTTGGGTCCCGTTCGTCGTGCACGTGCCCCCCGTAGAACTCGATAAGACGAGCGAAATTACTCGGGTTCGACACTATCATGGCCGTGGAGGGAGACCAGATCGAGGGCTGTACCGAATATTTTCCCGTGCGCAGGAACTCGTGAAACTCGCGGTTCTCGTTCACGCCGATTACTATTTTCTCTATGGGAAGCCCCATTTCCTTGGCGATCACCGTTCCCATCATGTCGCCGAAATTACCCGAGGGCACGCTCGCAATCATGGGCTTGCCCCGAAGACCGAGCCTCGAGTAGGCGAAGAATGGATATACCGCCTGCGGGAGGAGCCTGCCGAGGCTGATTGAATTGGCAGAAGTGAACCGCTCGCGGTCGCCGAAGCACCGGCCCGCGAATTCACGGTCACCAAGGAGCGCCTTGGCGATCTCCTGGCACACGTCGAAATCACCGTTTACGGTAAAGGCATGGATGTTTTTACCCAGGGTCGTCATCTGGCGGCGTTGCTGTTCGCTGATGGAACCTTTCGGAAAGAGCACCACATTGAAGACGTTCTCGAGTCCCAGCAGGGCATGGGCAACGGCGCCGCCCGTGTCGCCGCTGGTGGCCACCACAACCACCCGCTGAAGTTCGCTCTCCTTGAGAAAATGGTTCAATACCCTGCCGAAAAAGCGGGCGGCAAAGTCCTTGAACGAGTAGGTGGGTCCCCCCGAGAGCCACATCAGTGACGTGCTTCCGGTCACGTGCTCGAGCTTCACCGGGATCACGCGCTCGTCATAGGCTTCAGCGAGAAGCTCCCGGAAAGCGGTATCGGCAATATCGGGCTTCACGAAGGGCAGAAGCACCCGGTAAGCAATCTCGGCATAGCTCATGGATTCCATGGCACCGATATTGTCGAGCCCCAACTTCGGTACATCCGCACTGTCCATCATGTACAGACCGTAATTCGAGGCCATCCCGTTCAGTATCGCTTCTCTGAAGCCGGCCTTCTCGGTGTGGTTGTTGGTGCTGTGATAGCGAATAGCCATGTTGGTCGTCTCTCTTCGGCGCATATACCGGTAATGTATTGAAAATTTAACGGATATGCAACTCCATCCGTCGAGCGTGCTTCATTTCCTCCTTTTCCCTCAGTACATATGTTTATACCTTATCATAACATTGTCCGTCCCATTGGAGTTACCGTGTTGCAAACGGTTCCTTGAATAAACATCATTTGAATACATCCTGGAGGAGGAATAAGCGCTATGGCTGAGAAGCTGGCAATCGACGGGGGCACGCCGGTGCTCGATCCCAAGGAAATCAAACCCTGGCCCATTCTGGACGAACGCGACCGCAAAGCAGTGCTCGGAGTTTTTAACAACGGGTATCTGTGCGGCCCGGAAGCGCCGGAAGTCGTGGCGCTCGAGGAGGAGTGGAGCGACTACATGGGTCGAAAATATTGCCTTACCACGAACAGCGGCACAGCGGCTCTGCACATGGCGCTGGCGGCCCTGAATATCGGGCCCGGCGACGAGGTTATCGTGCCGGCCTACACCTTTCTTGCCTCGGCATCCTGCGTGCTTCATGCCAATGCGGTCCCCGTGTTCGTGGATGTGGATCGAAAAACCTGTACCTTGGACCCTGACCGTATCGAGGAGAAGATCACACAGCGAACCAGGGCTATCATTCCCGTGCACATACACGGCCTGAGTGCCGACATGGATCCTATCCTCGAGATTGCCTCACGCCACAACCTCTACGTGGTTGAAGATGCCTGCCAGGCCCACGGAGCCGTGTACCGCGGAAGGAAGACCGGCTCATTCGGTCAGCTCGGGGCCTTCAGCCTCAACAGCTCGAAGAACCTCTGCGGAGGCGAGGGCGGTCTGCTCGTTATGGATGACGACGAATACTACATGCGGGCCAAGATGCTCAGGATGTTCGGTGACGAGATAGACGACGAGACGAAGCTGCGCCGGTACAACGCGTCCATTCTGGGTTATCAGTACCGGAACCTGGAGCTGCCTGCGGCCCTGGCCCGATCGCAGTTACAAAGGCTGGACGAGTACAATGATCTGCGTATAAAGAACTGCTCCTACCTGACCGAACAGCTCGCACGCCTCCCGGGCATTCGCCCTCCCTTTGTTCCAGAGGGCCGCAAACATGTCTATTGGATGTACGTGGTGGAGTTCTTTCCCGAAGAGGCTGGTGTGGACATGGAGCCGGAACGCTTCAGAGCGGCGGTCGAAAAGGCCCTCTTCAGGGAAGGGGTGCAGGTGGGTCAGTGGCAGACCATGCCCGTTCCCGCCCAGGACCTGTTCCAGACGAAGAAGGGACATGCCTCGAGCGGCTATCCCTGGAACTTCACCGAGGCAGGGAGAAAGATGACGTACCGCGGGGAGGATTACCCTAATGCCCTCGATTTCTGCAGACGCTACACAGTCGTTGCGGGCATTCACCCTCCCAACGATCTGAAGCTCATGGCAAAGTATGCGGAAGCCTTCAGGAAGGTGTTTTCAGATCTGGAGACCGTGCAGGCCCACGCTGATGATGACATCGTGGCCCATTACAGCGGTGTGCTCTTCCGTGCCAGGTAGCGGAGATGATTCCTGAACCATGCTTCCACCTTCTCCTCCATCTAAATCCTGATTACCGCTGCATCCCTGATCGATTTCCTGGTTTCCCCGGGTGAGTTGGTCTGCGATTGTGCGACTCGCATCTATGCAGGTATCGCCCAATCTCTGGTGTCTGGTTCTTCCGAATAGTGCGTATTAATAATTTTTCTATAGAAGGAGTACATGGAATGTAGTGAGGGGAAGGAACGGCGTTTATTGGAAGATAAACCAATGAATATCATTAGTTATCTTCCTCCATATACTATTTCCTCTCTTTGCTGACATACCCATATTCACTCACTCATACCATTAGGTCGAACTTTAAAAATAGGTAAAGAGATATAAAGAAATCGCTTCGCTAGTCGAGTGTTTTATCTTTATCTGGAAAAGTAACTCTTTTATGGTATAAAACTGAAAGAAAACCATGCTTGTTAACCGAAGTTCTCAAAGATGTCGAGTAGTCAAAAAGAGTACGTTACATTTTTATACCGATGTATGAAACTCGACCTAGCGAAGCGATTTCTTTACATTCGCTTTATTATACGACTCAGGTGATTATTTTTCAGATGAACCTCTTGTCATTATTTTCCATGGTATGGTAGTATAATAACTGTCTGTGTACCGCAAATTTACCCCGAAGGATCTTTCGCCTCAAAGAGGGGTTCGGACATCGTCATGCCTGCATACACGCGAGGGAGTAAGAGCAATGCTTCTAACCGGTGATATAGGGGGTACCAAGACGGACCTCGCGCTGTACACGCCTGAGAATGGAGTGAAGGAGCCGATCGTGCAGGAAACATTTCGCAGCAACGATTATGCGAGCCTGGAGGTGCTCGTAAAGGAGTTCATCGACCGAACAGGGTGTAAACCCACACACGGCACCTTCGGCGTTCCAGGGCCGGTTGTGAACGGCAAGGCCCAGGTTACCAATCTCCCCTGGCTCGTTGAGGAGGGGAAGCTCAAGGAAACCCTCGGTTTCAGAAGGGTGCGGTTGCTGAACGACCTGGAGGCTATTGCCAATGGTATTCCCGTGCTGGAGGGGGATGATCTCCACGTGATACATGATGTGAGCCCGGTTCAAGGAGGAAGCAAGGGTGTGGTTGCGCCCGGTACGGGGCTTGGCGAGGGCTTCCTCGTGTGGGACGGAAAACGGTACCGTTCATGCAGCTCCGAGGGCGGGCATACGACCTTTGCACCCATGGACGAGAGGCAGACCGAGCTCACGCAAAACCTCATGAAACGCTTCGGCCATGTGAGCAACGAGCGGGTCTGCTCCGGACTTGGCATCCCCAATCTTTACGATTTTGTGAAGTGCCAGGGCCGTGCCACCGAACCAGAATGGCTGACGGAGGAGCTGGAAAAGGTATCGGACCCCACTCCCGTTCTCATTGAGGCCGCCATGCGCACGGATCGAACATGTACGCTGTGCCGGGAAATGCTGCAGCTCTTTGTGGGCATACTGGGAGGCGAAGCTGGGAACCTCGCTTTGAAGATCATGGCCACGGGTGGGATATATCTTGGCGGTGGTATACCCCCGCGGATCATACCAGCTCTCGAAAACGGAGATTTCATGAAATTTTTTCTGAGCAAGGGAAGGCTCCGGATTGTACTCGAAGACATACCGGTATATGTCATCATGAACGCGAAGATCGCACTGCTCGGTTCGGCCTGTTACGGCCTGGAGATGATGAAGGAAGAATAGGGGAGGGAAGGAATGCGCATCGTCGTTGGATCGGATCATGCGGGGTACGAATTGAAGGAGGAGATCAAGAGGTTCCTCGATGGCCTGGACCATGAGATCGTGGATGTAGGGACGCACAGCACCGCACCTGCCGATTACCCTGACTACGCTGAGGCACTGGCAAAGGAGATTCGAGAAGGCAGGGCGGAGCGCGGCATACTCATCTGCGGCAGCGGTGTGGGGGCTTCGGTTGCGGCAAACAAGATTCCGGGTATCCGCGCCGGGCTCTGCCACGATACCTACTCCGCTCATCAGTGCGTGGAGCACGACAACGTCAATGTCCTTGTCATGGGTGCGCGCATCATCGGTGTCGAGCTCGCCCGTGAGCTGGTACGGGCATTTCTCGGTGCCCGGTACACGGCTGAGGAGCGCCACGCACGCAGGCTCGGCAAGGTGCTCGCCATCGAACAGAGATACGGCAGATCCGAATAGGGCTGATATTGTGGGTTTGTGGATCCGCTGATTCCTGTGTGATGTACGCAGGTGTTTCGTGTTGAAAGGGACAATGAACAGCAAATCGATACTGGAGGCATTGTGGTGACATGCACAGGGACGAGCTGAACCTCTTGGGGGCGTACGGTCCGTGGGCAGAAGGGGTTCTGGAGCGTGAAGGACGAATCCTTTCATACCTTGAACCCCAGTGGACGGACATACAGGTGCAGAGAAGGCAGGCGCGGGAGAGGGTGTCCGAGCTCATCGCAATGCCGGTCTTCGATCGCCGTCCAACCGTACGAAAGGTGAAAACCTGCGAGTTCGATGGACTGCACATCGAGGAGCTTCGCTGGCAGTTCTCTCACGGTCCCGAAACCGAGGCCGTGTTCATGAAACCGGCCGGTCACGAGGGGAAGCTGCCAGGCATTCTGGCCCTGCACGATCACGGCGGGGTGAAATACTTTGGCAAGCGGAAGATCATCAGGACCGCGAAGAGGATCCATCCCTACATAAAAGAACATCAACGCGACTACTACGGAAACCGTGCCTGGGCCAACGAGCTTGCAAAGCGGGGCTACGGTGTGCTCGTGCATGACGTGTTCCCCTTCGAAAGCAGACGTATTCTGGCCTCCGACCTGCCCGGTCATTCGGTGAAGCGGATGATGACCTCTCCGCTCGAGAGAGCGGAGATGAAGCCCGAGGACCTGAAAAGTGGAAGACGCGTGCATGATTTCGACGTACCCTGTGATGAGCTGAAAAATGCGATAGAAAGGTACAACAGCTTCGGCGAGCAGCATGAGCACATCATCGCCAAGGCCCTCTTTTCGGCAGGTCTCACATGGCCCGGTGTGTTCGTGGCCGAGGACCTCTTCGCCCTCCGATACCTCTGCGCCCGGAAGGACATCGCTGCTGGTCGCGTAGGATGCTGCGGGCTGTCAGGAGGAGGTCTCAGAACGAACTTCCTGGCCGGCTTGGACGACCGGGTTAAGTGCTCGGTCACTGCCGGGTTCATGACCACCTGGCGTGACTTTGCGCTGTACGTGAACTACACACACACGTGGATGGTCTACGTGCCCCGTCTTCCCCGCTTTCTCGAATATCCTGAGATCCTCGGCATGCGGGCTCCACTCCCTTCACTCGTTCTCGCAACCGATCAGGACCCCCTGTTTACCCTCGATGAGGTGAAGCGGGCAGCGGATATCCTGAAAGCGG
>SMTZ1_10008641_pt1 | contig 10166 bp, 9 predicted proteins | sample DeeMarSWOR136_30_FD_25667 | JGI IMG/M metagenome (IMG submission 25667) | reverse complement strand
TTGGAACTCTTGCTCACAATACTCAAACAGAACAGATATCTGAAAACGAGAAGGGGTGCAGCAGGGGGGTATGCTCTGGCCAAGCCGGCTCGTGAGATCAGTATGGCCGAGATTGTAAGATTGATGGACGGAGCACTGGCGCCGACAGAATCCGTGAGTCAGTACTTCTTTTCGGACACCCTCCTATCCAAGGAAAAGAACATTATGAAGGTATTTAAGGAAATAAGGGATTACGTCGCGACAAAGATGGAATCTCTTACGCTTGCGGACCTGGTCTAATCTTGGACCCATTCGCAGGCGGCAATTCACCACATTTAGAGGGGGATGGATCATGTTAGAATCCTGGCAGATTGTTGTCGTCCCGGTACTGGCTTTTGTATGCGAATATATGGATTCGACGCTCGGCATGGGCTATGGGACAACGTTAACGCCGACGTTTATGCTGTTAGGCTTCAGCCCGATGCAGATCGTCCCGGTGATCCTGCTGTCGGAATTAGTATCGGGGGTTTCGGCAGCCTTCTTTCACCACCGCGAGGGAAACGTGAATTTCAAGCCGAAGACGACAAACATGCCGGTCATCATCGAAAGACTGCGCTCTCTGGGATACATCGAGAGTTTCAAACGCGGCATACCGCTGCATCTGAAGGTCGCGATACTCCTGGCCCTCTGCAGCGTCTTTGGGACGATTGCCGCTGTCGTTGTCGCGGTTAGTATACCCAAGTTCTGGCTGAAACTCTATATTGGATGCATCGTCCTGTGCATGGGTTTGGTGATCCTGCTCTGTCTGAACAAGCAGTTTAGGTTTTCCTGGCGCAAGATATCGCTTTTGGGCGTCGTCGCCTCCTTCAACAAGGGGATGAGCGGCGGGGGGTATGGACCGATCGTAACAGGCGGCCAAATTCTCTCCGGCGTCGAAGGCAAAAGCGCCGTTGGCATCACTTCTCTGGCCGAAGGCTTGACCTGTCTGGTTGGCGTAATCAGCTACGTGCTGATCTCAGAAGATTCGCTTGAATGGAAACTGGCTCCGTGGGTTATCGTCGGAGCCGTGTTGTCGGTGCCGCTCTCGGCGAAGAGCGTCAAGCTGCTCACACCCAAGAAACTCAAGTTCGCCGTTGCCGTACTCACCATAATCCTGGGATCGTTCACAATCATCAAGACATTGCGTTCGTGATTGTCTGCTCGTGCATTCAGGGAACAACACAGCGACAGCAAGAGGCCGGCCGATAACGGCTGCTCCGGCCCCACGGGATACTCCGAGCAATCCCAGGCAACGTGCGTCCGCTGGCGTTCCATATACGAAAAGCATTGCAGATTCCATCCTGGCAGGATACATTAGAGTCCCTACCCTACGGATAGAATACCGGTAGGAAACTCAGTCGCATCGATATGAAGATAAGATCAGGAAAAGATGAAAGTCTTAGATACCGTATCGGAATTGGAACAGATCGAAAAGGGCTGCGTGCTGACCATCGGTAACTTTGACGGCGTTCACCTCGGACATCAAGAGATCTTGGCCGCCGCCAGACAAGCGGCGGACAAGCACCGAGCCGAACTGGTCGCGATGACGTTCGAGCCGCATCCGGTGGCTATCTTGTTTCCGGAAAGGGCGCCGGGAGTCCTAACACCCCTGGAGCTCAAAGTACATTTGCTGAGACAATGCGGCGTCGATTCCCTGATTGTGCTCAAGGACAATCCTGAGCTGCTGGACCTAACGCCCGATGATTTTGTGCGCCAATTTCTCGTGGAGAAAGTGCGGCCAAGCACGGTTGTGGAGGGCACCGATTTCAATTACGGTGTCGGGCGGACCGGCAATGTCGATACCCTGCTGAAGCTGGGCGCACGCGAGGGCTTCGCTGTTTCCGTCGTCGAGCCGAAAAGAATCAAGCTCTCCACAGGCCAGATGGTCCGGGTTTCCAGCACGATGATTCGCTACATGCTCGAGGGCGGCCATGCCGCGGACGCTCGTGCGGCGCTGGGCAGGCCGTACAGGCTCCTCGAGGAGATCATCCCCGGCCGGGGCATCGGCAAGAAGCTGGGATTTCCGACGCTCAATATGAGAAAGCCCAGGCAGGTGATTCCGGCTGAAGGGGTCTACGCCGGCTTTGTCAGAGTGGCTGCTACCATCGAGGATCTGCTGACTTCCCAGAAGGGCATCCCCGCCGCCTACAGCATTGGCCAGGCACGAACGTACGGCGAGGAATACCCGCTATTGATCGAGGCGCACTTACTGGGCCGGGGCATTGGAGATTGGGTCGGCAAGCTCATGGCCATGGATTTCGTGCAGCGCATCCGCAGCCAACACAAATTCAAGACCTCCGACGACCTCTCCAAACAAATCGCAAAAGACTGTGAAGAAGTGAAGGAAATCTTGGCCACAGAGGGCACGTGCAGAGATGTCACATGATTTCGCATTCAGATTTGCCACGGAAAACGATGTCCCCTGGCTGGCGAGGATGAACGAGGAACTCATTCGTGATGAGGGCCATCGAAACAAGATGTCACTCTCTGAGCTTGAGCAAAGGATGTCGGCTTTTCTTCGTAATGAGTACCAGGCGGTCATTGTGAGTTCCGATCAGAGTGATATTGGTTACGCGCTGTACAGGCGAGATCCCGAGTGGGTGTATCTGAGACAGATCTTTGTCGTGGCGTGGATGCGGCGCACAGGCGTTGGCCGGAGCATGATGGAATGGCTGAAAGCCAACCCGTGGAAGGGCTGCAAGACGATCAGAACGGACGTTCTGGTCGGCAACACGGCCGGCATCGACTTTTGGAAGGCCGTGGGATTCAAGGAGTACTGCATCACAATGGAAATGGAAAATCAGTAAAGGACGGGCACCGTGACGGACAGGAGTTTTCAAAAAGCGCTCGAGTTGATCGAGAAATCCGAACGTATCTTGCTGACGACGCACAGGAGGCCGGATGGAGATGCGTGCGGATGCATTGCGGCGATGTGTGATGCGATGCGGGCCCTCGGAAAGAACGTCAAGCCGCTCCTGCTCTCGGTGGTACCGGCGTGGTACGAGTCCTTGTTCTCCGAGAAGGTGCCGGTTCTCGGTGAGGATCTTCAGCTCGACGAGCTGCTGGCAGGGGGACTCGGTGACTTCGACTTGATCGTGATTGTCGATACCAACAGCACCAATCAATTACCGAAATTCGACGAGTATTTGAAACGCAGTGACAAGCCGGTCCTTGTCATGGACCATCACGCCACTGCGGACGGTCTGGGCGACGTGGAGTTGATCGATTCAACTGCCGCCGCGACGGCCCTGATCGTTCTTGATCTGTTCAAGTACGCTGGCTGGCCTGTCACTGAACGGGTTGCCGAGGCCCTGTTCGTCGCCGTCGCGACCGATACCGGCTGGTTCCGTTTCAGGAATGCCGATGGCAGGACGTACCGTGCCTGTGCCGATTTGATTGAGGCCGGCGCGAAGCCGACACCGATCTACGACAACCTGTACCATGACTTCTCGCAGGCGCGATTCAGGTTGATGGCCAGGATGCTCGATTCGCTTGAGCTGTTCCTTGACGGCCGCTATGCCGCCATGCAGCTTACCCAGCGGGACTTCGAGCAGACCGGCGCCGAATACCATGACACGGAGAATCTCATCAACGAAGCCCAGCGCATCGGCACGGTCACGACGACTGCGTTGTTCATCGAACTCAAAGACGGCCGAGTCCGGTGCTCTCTGCGAAGCACCGGGGGGCTCGACGTCAGCCAAATCGCCGCCAAGTTCGACGGCGGCGGCCACAAGCAGGCCGCCGGAACCTTCCTCCCCGGCCCGCTGGAAAACGCCAAGCAGTTGATTCTCAACGAGATCACCAAAGCGCTGCCGTGATGGCGAAGCGCGTCTCGAAGAGTCCGGCCATGCGTCTATCGGCCGGGGGTGAGCCATTGGCGGCAGAATTCGGCTAGGTCCAAGTGATCGATTCTGTTGTCGCAGACCAAATCCGCTGGCATAGGGGCTCCTTCTTCGAGCCAATAGTCGGCTAAGATCGCGTAATCGAGCACGTCCACGAGCCCATCGCCGTTGAAATCAGCCGAGCCGATGATTCGCCCGGTATCGGCGAAGATGCCATAGCGCGAGCCGTCCTGCGCCTCGCTCTGCCAGACGGCAACGAACTGGCCGGCCTCGCTTATCGCAACAGCGGGATACCGCTGGTCGCCTTCAAGACACGTATTGAGCACAGACTCATGGCCGGTTGGTCGGCCCAGGCTGTCGAATCGCTGGCCGTAAACCTCCCTTTCAGTAACGTCAGGGTCGGTTTGAATCTCCCAGGCGATTACAAACTCGCCGCGATCATTCATGGCCACTTGCGGATGGCGCTGCGGACCGTCAAGGGTCGTATTCACGGTGAATTGCTCGCTCAATGGCGCGCCGTTAGGGTCAAACAGCCGGGCGTGAATATCGTCCAGGGCGGCCCGGTCCGGATCGCCATCCCAGACCACGACGAACTGGCCGGCAGCATCCATTGAGATCGAGGGCCTTGTTATGGAGCTGAACTTGACCGTGCTGACCTCGAACGTATTGCCTCTGGCCGAGCCGTTTGCGTCGAACAGCCTGGCCAGAATCGAATTGCTGCTCCGATCATCCAGCCATACCACGGCGAAATTGCCGTTTGCATCGGCCGCCACGGCGGGATACCGGCAGACCGCCGGTGCCTCGTTGATGATGAACTCGGCTCCGAATTCGAGCCCGTTGCCATCATACAATTGGCCGCATATTGCTTTCTTGCCCTCTTCAGGGGTGTTTTCGCTCTCCCAGGCGACGACAAACGTGCCGTTGCCACCTACCGCGACGCTGGGGTAGAGCTGCCGACCGCTGGTCACGGTATTGACGAGGAACTCACCGCCGACAGGCGCGCCGTGGCTGGCGAAACGCTGGGCGAAGATATCCTCCTCGTCTGCATCGGTCAGTCCCGGCCCGTGCCAGACGACGATGAAACCGGCCGCAGCATCCATCGCCACGGCCGGCTCCGTCTGGTTCCCGGAGGAGGTTGTATTGACCTGGAATTCCTCACCGAGAGGGCTGTAACTCGGATCGAAACGCTGGCCAAAAACGCCATTTGAGCTGCCATCCTGGCCGTAGCTGCTCCAGACTACCACGAAATCCCCGCCCGACTCCATCGCGATATCGGCGTTCTTCTGATCGTAGGTCGTACGCGTATTGACCTGAAACTCCGCCGGACAAACCGCGGCGAGAAACACGCTAAGTGTCAAGCACCAAAGACATTTCACCTTCATCAGACCACCTCAATCCCGGCCCTACTCGGCCGCCGGCTGTCATTGCTGCGGAGGCAGGAATCTGCACCCGTCGAAACGACTGGATTCCGCATCGAGTGCGGAATGACAAATACCCATGTTTTGCGCGAAGCCGCACGGCGCAGACTCCGCTTTCCTGTATTCATAGCGTAGAAGGACCCCGAAATGTTGATGGCGAAAATTCAGAATCTTCGAGGAAAGTGAAAAATTTATGTAAATCCCTTCTCTGAAATAGTTTCTGGATTGTGCATTAGACAGGATTAACAGGGATTGACACGGATTCTTGAAGGAATTGGAGGATTGGCGAATTGCGGAATTGGTGGGAAGAGGCGGGGGACTGGCTCGCCGGTCGTCCGTCGTCGGTCGTCCCTTGGGACCGGGCTGCACAAGAAACTTCCAGAGAAGCTGTCCTCAGGAGACGAAAACGGCCTTTTGAGGGTTCGATTGCAGGGCTTTCACCAAGCTAAGCGGCGCGGGCACAAGCCGATATCCGGGAGTGGCGCCAGACTGAGAGCGCCCTGGCGGCATATTCCGAAACTGACAAGCTGAAAGCGCCGGTGAACGGGATAATCTCGAAGTTTTTAATCTGGGCAAGAAAAATTTGTGATTGCCAAGAATTCTCCGTTATCGGGGTTAAGCGGGCGAAGCTGATATGTTCACGGGAAGAGCGGAGGCGCGCATATCTGGGGTTTGAGGATAGTCAAGAAGGAATGAGAAGCTCTCAAGGCGTTGGTGCCATTGCGCCTATTGAACGGCATCCTATCATCGGGTTTGGGCATAGCCAAAAACGCTCAAGATCAGGAGCGAATTGTGCCGATGCACCGTCCTGGACAAGACCAATAACAAACGTGACTCTCGACGAGGATCGGAACATATTTGAGCCTGAATGCCAAAACATAGACTGCCCCAAGTGCCTTCGCGGGAGGATATACTCAGACCGTGAGATCGGTTTCTACTGTATGTCTTGCGGCCACGAATTCAGCACCGAAGAGATAGTCATGCTCATCGAAAAGACGGCGCTCGCCTCGCGGTCGATGCAGGATTCCGGCACGGGCGAGAGAAAGCCGATCGTGGAAATAAAGGAGCTGCCCCCTCGTAAGGCGAAAAAAGTCGAACACCGCAGGCACGAGGTGACCGAGGCAAACAAGCCAGACCAGAGCGGGAAGTCTTCGGTTCCGGAGAAAGGCTCTGTATGATAACGCCAATTCTACAGATTCGGCGTAGAATTCCCACCGTGTGTCGTCCACAGCCTCTACCTGCCGCTTCCCGCTGGGGGCTGAGCAAGTGCGCCATTGAAAGCGACGAGGACAGCGGCTGGATTTGCGGCCCGCTTCTTGGAGTGATTCTTCTACATACACTTTGGGGACCTATGTTCCTATCACTGCTGTGCCGGGAGCATATAGTGCCTGGTGAATGCGGGCGCTTCTACAACGAATCTGGGGTGGCGAAGAGCAGGGAGTCAACAATCTGTGCTTTCCCCACTTCGATGAGGCACATGCTCAATGCGGCCCAGAGCATGGTTAGGCGTATACCTTTCAGTCGTTTCCTATTCCCTGCTGTTTTTGTAGGTTTCAATTTCCTTTCGTTGGCTTTGTTCTTCAGTTGCGCATCACGCCCCCGCAAGACGACCAAACCTCCCGACTCCGAGCATGACCAGCGACAATTGTCTTTACCGTCTGACGACAATCAGAATTAGACGCGACATCCTGGTTCTCGTTTTTGGCTGCCGGCCATGCCTGCAAGAACGCTCCGTTCGATTCTCACGCAGTAGGATGTGGTCCAGGTCTGGCTGATGGCCAAGAGTACTTCTCTTGCTGTCCGGCTACTTCTATTCGTTTTTCACAATCACCGCGACCACCGGCATATGGTCACTTGCTTCAACACGCGTCACTTTGGCTGCCGTACAGGCCAAGTGCCGGCTGTACAGAACATGGTCGTAGCGATTCTTCAGCTCGATTCCTACCGACGTTTTCCACGTCCACGTGTTTGTATATCTGTCATAGAGGCTGAGCGCGTCCGTGAATCCCGATCTGACCAACTGTCGCATCGCTTTGCCTCCTTCGTCCTCGTTGAAATCGCCCAGGATAATCAACGGCTCATCACCCGTTGTATGCGCAACCAGTTCTTCCAGTTCTTTGCAGTGAACCTCGTCAGCCGAGAAGTAGGCCCCTAAACTGACCGTTCCCTGCTCTGAGAGCGGAGGCCGGAGATGGACGTTCAGTATCTGGACGAAACCGATCGGTGTCTTCGCACGGACGAAGACGGCCGGGAACCAGCCCTCGTTCGGATCGATTAGCTTGGCATCCTGCAATTCGTATCGGGACATTATTCCGATCCCACCCGGCGCGGCACTCTCGTAGAATGCCATATATGCGTATTCTTTGGAGAAGCGGGCCTTGAGAAAGGCCTCCCAGTGTCTGTGCGTCTCTTGTAGACAGACTATGTCCGCGGCTTCTCTCAACAGGTAATCTGCGACTTCGTCCGGGCGAACAAAACCCCAATTGATATTGTAGGTCACGATTTCGAAATGCGACTGCCGAGGATGAAAGTCGGCCTCGTTACTGGCCGAGCATCCACATACCAGAGAAGCGACCACCAGGGTGGGCACTAACCAAATTGCCTTTTTCATCGCAAACCCACGGCTAACACGAATGGGCGCAACACGGATATATCCCACCGTTGGTCCCCTTGCTTCGTTGACCTGCGTGCCGTCTACACACCTGCTCATCAACTTAGGAACTGAATGTCGGCGAGTCTAAACTGGCACAGGCCGGAGAAGCTTTGCCCTGGCTCTGGACATCAGGGCAAGGCCACCGTGAGCAATATAGTGTGCCAGAGCACGGTAGCCAAGAGAAAAAAATGGCCCATACCGCCATCAAATCCTGTCTGACAGGATCTACAGGATTCACTGGATTTAGACAATCCTGCCCTTTTTTCAGTATAGCGTATCTGGCCGGGGAAATGTTGATGCGGGAAATCAGAAATTTTCACCTTTTTCTGAAAAATTTTTGGGAACCGGGGGATCCGGTTATTGGCACCGGGGCTGAAATCCTCAGCACGAGGCACCAAATCGCAAACAACATTGAAATTCCACTTCTGAAGTCCCCAAAGCACGTTTCTGGGTAGCCGATAATATGCTCAGATTGCCAGGGCCCTTTGGGCCTTTCAATGACGGTTTTGAATGAACTTCTCCACTGCGGTCGAGATACCAGTACGAGTTGGTGCTTGGGGCACGCGCAATACGACCCAGCGGAGCGTCCCGGGCTGGTTTTGAACAATTGGCCGGGGTTGGGCGTAGAAAGGGGTTAGGCGGAAAAATATTGAGATTTTTTCTGGAAAAGTGTTGACGGGCCGCCGATATCGAAATAGAATAGAATGCTTAGTATGGGCTGAAAGTGTATCAGGCCATAAGAAAGGGTTAGGTTAGGGTCTTGAAAAAACTTTTGCGAATGTTGTGTTTTTGTGCTTTTAACTGCTGACGGACGAACGCTTTGTCCGCATTTTGAGGCCGCTGGCAGTTTTGAGCAGCGGTTTTTTTATTGCTCTTTTTCAAGTGAATTGTTATAACCGGCGAGCCCGTTTGGGATGGAATATTTTCGATTGACTATTTGCTGCTGTGATGTCGATAGTAAATAGTAGCCTGTTCTGGGGGCTCGTAGCTCAGTTGGTTAGAGCGCACGCCTGATAAGCGTGAGGTCGGTAGTTCGAATCTACCCGGGCCCACTGCCTTTGGCGGATCGCCAAAGGAAATTCTAAGCTCTAAGCACTAAACCCTAAACATTGGAATTTAGGATTTAGAAATTAGGATTTGGGATTTCCCGCGGTAGCGGGTTCGGGGACGTAGCTCAACTGGGAGAGCGCCGGCTTTGCAAGCCGGAGGTTGCCGGTTCGAGCCCGGTCGTCTCCATTGGTTCTTTGACAAGTGAATATGCAGATGCGTGGGATTATATACAATAATTCCCAGCAGGTTTTTCGCATTTGACGCGAAGAGCTTGTTGATATGAGCGCTCATAAGTAAGGCGACTTGGACAACCTGTTCAATCAACGATTGATATGGTCAAGTTACTAAGGGTACATGGGGGATGTCTAGGCGTCGAGAGGCGATGAAGGACGTGGCAGGCTGCGATAAGCCCGGGGCAGGAGCCGAGCATCCGCTAATCCCGGGATCTCCGAATGGGGCAACCCGTCGTCACTGGGCAACCAGATGGCGTCATCTATGGCTGAATGCATAGGCCATATGAAGCGAACGCAGGGAACTGAAACATCTCAGTACCTGCAGGAAAGGAAATCAACCGAGACTCCGTCAGTAGCGGCGAGCGAAAGCGGAAGAGCCCAAACCAGAGAGCTTGCTTTCTGGGGTTGCGGGCGCCGGTAAACAGTTACAAAGGCATCGCAAGCAGAACGGTCTGGAAAGTCCGACCGCAGAAGGTGATAGTCCTGTATGCGAACGCGAGAGCCCTGTGTTACTGCCGGCGTTCCAGAGTAGCACGGAGCTCGTGGAACTCTGTGTGAATCCGGGGGGCCCACCCTCCAAGGCTAAGTACTCCTCGACGACCGATAGTGAAAAGTAGGGCGACTGAAAGATGAAAAGTACCCCTATTAGGGGAGTTAAAAGTACCTGAAACCATGTACCTACAAGCTGTGGGAGCCCTATGGTTTCCCGCTTCGGCGGGATTCAATGGGTGACCGCGTGCCTTTTGCATAATGAGCCGGCGAGTTACCGTCTGTGGCAAGGTTAAGCAGTTCAACTGCGGAGCCGGAGCGAAAGCGAGTCTGAACAGGGCGATTGAGTCGCAGGTGGTAGACGCGAAGCCAGGTGATCTACCCATGGCCAGGTTGAAAGGGATGTAAAAGTCCCTGGAGGACCGAACGCACCAACGTTGAAAAGTTGGGCGATGAGCTGTGG
>SMTZ1_10008640_pt1 | contig 10167 bp, 8 predicted proteins | sample DeeMarSWOR136_30_FD_25667 | JGI IMG/M metagenome (IMG submission 25667) | reverse complement strand
GATTCCCGAAGGAGTTGCTCCGGATTGAGACGATCTGAAGTCCCGCCAAGGCCAACAGGGCCACCGAGAGCACCACGATAGCGATCAAAACCTCTACAAGGGTGAAGCCCTCGTTTTCTCCTCTCTTGATCAACCAACGGTTCATGGAATACCTCACATTCCTCTATTAGAAAAAATGGGGCCAACTATGTTTTATATTTATTAGATATTTATCATTCTTCTTTTTTTATAGAAAAAGATCTATCAGAAATATCAATACCCAGATTTTTACCCTCGGAACTTTTTAATATCACTTTTACCAAACACTCTTCAGATGGTGTATCTGGAATTGTCCATTCGTATGAACCAGGATTTTCAGACAAAGTAGTAATATTTTTCCAACTATTTCCCCCATCTATAGAATATTTCAATTTCACTTTAGATACCGGTTTTTTAGTAGCATTTGTTAGCCATGAAGTTTCGAAAGTATCACCAACAGTCAAATCTTCATAACCAGTAGGTGATAACAAGCGAACAACTTCTATCGTAAAGGGATTATCAGAACAATCATCGATCTGTGTTTCTTGATTTATTACTTTTATCAGACAAGAATCGACTTTATTCTTTTTGAAAGCGGGCACGATCCAATCATAACTTTTAGATTGTATTCCTTTTTTAATAGTCTTCCACGAAGTGCCCCCATTAACAGAATATTTTAAATCGTATGACGAGGAAGAATTGGGATCATCCCATTCGATAGTGTATGTACTTCCTGCTGGTAAAATTTCTTCACCACCACTGGGTGTAACAATAGTCAATTCGGTATGTCCAACTATAGGTGTAACGATCTTACCTGCAATTCCATCTGAGGGATTCTCTGCTTCCCAATTTTCTCTATCCGAATAATAAATTACTAAATTAGCAGTGTGCTCTCCTTCTGAACAACAAGGCTTAAACTTCACCGTAACATCAAAGGATTCGGCTGGTCCGATATCTGCTCCAGATTCTGGCGCATTATATACAGAAAACTTTGCATCAATCTCATCATCCTCCTCAATACGGATGTCCAATATTCGACGAGTAAAATCACTTTCATTTGTGAAAGTGACCGTACTCAAAGTATCAGGTCCATCGGGGAAACGAATAAGCGCTGGAGAAGCTTTTAATTCTTGCACATCAATTTGAAATTGCAGAGGAGGAGAAAAAGCTGGATCATTGCATTCAAACCATACAGTATATGTATATCGTCCTGGCAATGGTGGCGTGGATCCTCGATCTGGGTCAAAATAGATATCCCATATTTTTCCCGTATTATGTTTCTTGGGAATGGAAGTCCATGCCCATCCTTCCGGGAATACCCACTTCTCTCCAGGAGTTGTCCCCATGGGACCGCTCCATATTTGTTGTATTCCATAAATCTCAAGTAAAATGACTTCCCCTTCGCATTTTTCTGGGTCAGAACCAACATTAAATGTAAAACCCTCATGTGTATTGCTTAGCACTCCTGGCCATACTGGTCTCATCGCTACGAAATAAGGAACATCACATACTTGGCACTGGCCTCTAGGGCTAGCTTTTAAACCACCACATTGCTGGATATCAGGCTGACAAAAATCAACTAGTGGTTGTGATATTGCAAATCCTCTTAAATTTACTTGAGTTAGGCATTTCCACGGACATTCTTCTGCTGGTTTACATGGTTCATTCATAAGAATTGACACGGATATCTCCCAGACCTCTTTACCTACGGGAGTAACAAGACTTGGCTTAAACTTTACGCTGATTTCTATTGTTTCAAAAGGTTCAATATACCAATGCCAAAATCCACATATATCTTTCCCCCAAAGAGGCCTGGAGACAGTTATTTCGAATTGTTCCTTGTCCAATTCACTAACTGCATTAACTTCATATCTAATATATTCTCTTGCGAGATATTCACATCCCGGAGACACTCCAGGCCCCATATGTTGAACGCACATAACATATTCCCTTGCTTCTTCCCCTACAACAACTGTCCCGAAATTGTGAACTACTTCTCCTATAGGATCGAAATTTAGTTTCGTTTTTTTGCTCCACGTTGTCCAATTTATTTCTCCATAGCCTTCTTCATCGGACCAGAAACGAATGCCAGAATTTGCCGGTTGACAAACTCGCGTGCCTGGACAATTTTCATGAAATGTAGCTACGAAGACCCCTGTACTTCCAGCCTCTATGAATTGACCTAGCGGTTCTACATTCCAACTTCCCTCTTGATTATATACCTCAACAAATTTATCATTTGGATAAGTATTTTTGATAACAATATTTTTTTGAATTGTAGTGCCGGGTTTCACATACCCTAAAGGCATATCTGGTCCTCCAAAAAACCATTCTACACCTTCTGGTTCGAGGATTTCGAAAGCGGCATGACTTATAGATACTTCTGCAAATAGAAACAATCCTGTCAAAACCATCCCTAATGTTAACAATCTTTTCCACATACTATTTACTTCTTTATAGATTTACTTATTTTTCCTTCTTCTTTTCCTTTCTTTTCTTATTCGCTTATTGCCTTTACGGAATTACAATCTCTCCCAACCGGGGAAATCCCACGTCCACATTCTAACGATCCCCGTGTTGCTGTCGACCCGAATCGCCATAGCACCATTGCGATTATTCTGAAGGTATACGGTTCCTGCAGTGCTGGTTCCCCCGGGGTTAAATTCGGCCCTCTTCTGCACAAACGTTACCCCGTCGCCAACGGGAACGCCGCCGCCTGCGGGGCCATGGCCACTATCGCCAAACTGGATATTTCGGTACTCCGAAAGGTTGACTACCCTCTCCTCAATATCATCAGGGGTTCCCCAATTCCCATCGGGTCCCTTATCGGAGATGATCCGATATAATTGGCCATTTACATCGAACAGTAAGGCCCATTCCCGATTATCTTTAATGGCCCCCAATCGCGCCAACTGCATATTGGAGGCCACATCCCTAGCCGCGGACTTCAATCGGTACCGAGGCAGCCACCGGCCGATGTTGGGGATGGCAATCAGTACCATCACCCCCAGGATGCACATCACCACAATAAGTTCGATTAAGGTCAACCCTCTTTTCCCCTGCATTTCTTCCCGCTGAGAAGGAGATTTAAAATTTATCATAATAGAAATCCCCTCATTTGTCAAAGAAAAATTAAATTGAACCATCTATTAATCATTAATATCAAAAGCTTATGCTATATTCCTTTAAGGTCGGTTGAAGAAAATCGAGGTGGTTTCCCACAAGACCCCTTCCCACGATTCGGGCTGCACTTCCTATGATCTTTGCGTTCCTATGGTGAGGGTGTATTTCTGGGTGCATCGCCCCTCATCATCATCGGCCGCGATGATCTCGATGGTGTAGGTGCCAGCGGCGCCATCCCGGCCGATCTTCCACTGAATCAATCCGGTTTGGGGGTCGATGGTCATTCCTGGAGGGGAGGATGGGGAGAGGGAGAAAGTGATGGGATCGCCATCGGGGTCCTCGGCCACTAATTGATATGTGTAGAGGGGTAATTTCTTTTTTGGGGCCTTGGGCGACGAGGTGATGACGGGAGCGCTATTGAGAATAACGATCTCTTGGGAGATTGCTTCCTCTCCCGTGCCCGCCATATCATAAGGGCTCACGTGTAAGACAATTTTATCCCCCTTCTTGAGGCTGGGATCCACAAGGGTTTCGGAGGTCTCGCCTATGAGCTCATCGCCATTCTTTACCCACTGATAGGAGAAGAAAATGGTATCCCCATCGGGATCCGAAGCCTCGATCCTGGCCTTGAGCGTGGAATTCTTCCGGGGTAACTCCGGTTCGATGGAAACCGACGTGACCGTGGGAGCGGAGTTGCGGGTCCGAACAGGGCCGGAGGAAGCCTCTTTTCCCTGCAGCTTGTTATCCGAAGGGGTGACCTGTGTGGAGCGCTTGGAGGGGGAAGTTTTACCGGCGATGGGCTTTTCAGGGGCTTCTCCCGTGCAGCCCACGATGAGCATGAAAAGCGTCCATCCTATTACAAATCTACCTGCCCACATTGTATTTCACAGCTATTATTTCGAAACACTTGTCTGCTTAAAGAAACGGAATTTTCCCCTCTCCTTGGGGGGAATATATCGGGGTATGAGGACGATACTATCGGCTATAAGATTCTTCCCCTTGGAGCGAACCCGGATGAACACCCACTGCTTCGGACGCAGTGATTCGAAGGAAAGCCTCACATCACGGGTCGTTGTGATCTCCGTGCCGCTGGGAACGAGGACCTTCATCTCATTTACGTAAATCGTCCGCTCACGAGAATTTTTTTCCATGATAACGCCCTGGAACTGCTGATTCTGACGATCGCCCCGTGCAGGAGTTAGCGGAAATTGCAACCCCGCACAGAACAGACACATCCATACTACCATAAGCGCCGTTTTTTTCAACCATTTTATCTCCATCAACGCCTTCATACCTGCCTCCTCAAGAGTGGTTAAAAGACCTCCCGCCACCACATGGGAATGATCGTGGACCTGTTCGAAACTGGTGGGTGATAGATTCCACCTCCAACCCCAACGTATCCCTTCGCCACCTCCCCGAAGATGGCGATAACCACCCCCGAGGGAATGCCAATGCCGATCTCTGCCGAACGATCGCTTATGTCCAGCGTACCGCCGAGGCCATCCAAGTCAAAAACAGGGTTCCCTGTCTTGTAGCCCAGGGCGTATAGCCTTCCCCTTCCTTGCCCCACATAACAGAGGTCGTCGAATTCCTCCTGATCCGGTATGAAGGAGGTAAAGTAGGCGGTCCCGAAGAAGACCACGGGAGGGGAAAGGACCTTTTCCCCCAGGTACTGGTTCAGCCGGATATACCATCCATTCTCCGTATCGCTCCCATTCAAAAGGGTGTCGGTGACATCCTGCAAATTGCCCTCGGTCAGCGTAGGTCCATTCTTGTCCTTTATCCCGTAGATTCGATTACAGACGGTAACATCCTTGGGATCTGCCCTGTCGCCCGTGCCGAAGAAGAGCATCTCATAGTACCCGCCTCCGTTTTCCAAGCACACATCGGGGGGATAGAAGATCTTCTTCCGCTCGCCCGCACCGTAGAGAAGTTTTCCTGTCCAGCTACCGGGGGATGGGCTTCCGATATCGAAGCGCCACATCCTGCCCCCCGTATCCCCCACGTATAACCGATCGATGTAGCCGTCCCCCGTGGTATCCAGCCGTGCGATATCGCTGGGGATGGAGTTAGCCATGAACGGGTTTTCGCTATGGGAGTACTTCCAGACAAGATCGCCTGTTACCGCGTCAACGATGTATATGGCCCGGCCATGGGAATCCTCCCCCGCATTCGGGCCGCTGTCCTGGTTCTCGTCATACCCTCCCCCGATGAAGAATACCACCTTCTCACCCGTTCCGTAACGGATTCTTCCCATGATAGGGGTGGACCAGCTCTGCCCCATTTCCGAATAGTCTCCTAACTCCGGCCATTCCGGCCCGATCTGCCAGAGGAGACGGGGGCTTTGAGGCAATGTCACGTCTAGGGCGAAATAGTGATTCCCCCCCCGTCGTTCACCACAGACCAGGATCACCTGATCGCCATCAGACGATTCGATGGTCCCGTTCCCGTTTTGATCGACGATGTACGGCCTAGGAGAACCATCCACGTAGTACTCCACGGTCTCCCCGGTCAAATCCCTCAACCTCCCGAGAAGACCCTGAGGGATGAATGCCCAGAGCTCTTCCCCCGTCTCATCATCGAAGGCGTGGAGCATGCCGTCGTTGGCCCCTGCAAAGATGACCGATTGTCCCTGCCCGTAGTGGATGATGAGGGGGCGGGAGTGGAGGAAAGCCCCCGAAATCCAATCCCTCTTCTCCGCGGTGTTTGCATTTCCGTTTTCATCGTATGAATCGCACCCATGGATGAATTGGATAAGCCTATCCCTTTCGGTGTCTTTATTGACACTGAACCCCAATGTGAGGGGGGTGATCTTCGGGTTAGTGAGGCTAAAGGCATTTGTGGGATTCGTCAAATCCAATGTGGTCCCCATATATGTGTAAATCCTTCTACCATCGGACCGGTTGAGGAGGATCTGGCCAACCCCTCCCTTCTCGACCTCGCCCCCGTCGGGCTCCCCGCTTCCCCAGAAGGAAACGGCCGAATCCAGAATTCGGCCCCTTGAATCGAGCACCGGGTTCCCGTTGACATCGAGGATATCCCCCGTCTTGATCCCGGTTGCCGGATTATCCTCGGTGGCGATGGCGAACTTCTTGATATTCCCCTTCCAGAAACTCCGCCACGTGGGCTTGAAGAGGGCGAGGTAGAGGCGATTTCCGCTACTCGCCTTCTCCATCTGGCTGATGGGCACCACGGGGGCGACATACGAGGTGGATTGCTCCAGGATTTCCTCGATGATCTTCTGCAGCACGATGGAAAAGCTTTGAGCGTTGTGGCAGTAGTAGTATTTTCCTCCACCGTTTTTCGCCGTATCCTCCAAGAGCTCGGAACGAATGGTAAACCCGACCGTATAGGTGACGATATTCTGGGTATCCTCCAGATCCGGCCGCGCATCCATCTCTCGCATGACCTTGGACACATCGTCCAGATAGTCGGATCCGTCGTCTTCGTAGGGCTTCTCCTGTGCCAGGCCCGGCTCATGTTTATCGATATCGGTGTCCCCATCGTTCTTTTTCCCATGGTTTTTTAGGACTTCATTTCGATCCTGGGTCGACTCCCCGTCGGTGACGACGATGATGTAGCTCCTCTGGCACCAGTACTGGATCGGGCTGTTATACATCCCCACCCCGGGGTTGAAGTAACTGAGGGCACCCTGAAAGTAGAGCCCGGCCTCGTGCAGGGTTTCCGCCAGGGGGGTCCACGTGTCCGCATGAATCTGCCCGATGGCATTGTGCAGACTGGCCCTGTTTTGCGGGGTCATGTCCTTAATCTCCCGCAGGATGTGGCCTCCCTCCGATTGGTTGAAGATCATTGCCCCGAACCGGACTCCGTTTGTCGTGTTGATGAAGCTCTGAACGGTTCCCTTTGCCACGCCCAGCCTCGGCCTAGTCTCCGAAGGCCCCGTATACACCAGATAATTCCGATAGTTTCCCGTCCGGAGGTACCACGTTTTCCTTCCACCGCACTCGGTAAGGTCATCGAGCCTTCCGTTGAAGTAGCCATAGGTGCTCAGGGCATCCCTGGCATCGACGCATGTGATAAGGTCAATGGATTCCCGGTATATTGTGTCCCACTTCCCCCCGGATTTGTAGTAGACCGCAGAGGGATCGACCCCGAGAGAATTTGGGTAGATATAGGTTGGGTAGTACTCCACGGAGGGCATCTCATTGTTCATGCTCCCCGAGTTGTCGAAGATTATCAGGCAGTTCGGCTGAACGGCATCGATGCCCGCCACGTACAGGTCCGTATCGTCCGCTATAAGGACAGAGGTTCCGCCCAATCCAACGACCAACAGAACCATCCCTATGATTACCCACTTCCTCATCTCAGTAACCTCCTTGTGCCGTGGGCACCAATTTGATCACCTTTTCCTGGATCTCACTGGATGCACTAAGCGTTGCCACCGAGGTATACCCCTTCGAGGTGATCAGGTAGTGGTCAAAATTGAAGTGGAGGGAGCTAATCCCCTTCCCCCTCGGAGCCCCCTTCTGCGTGGGATCATACCCCACCGTAACGCTCGCCCTTACCGGTTCCGTGAGGTCAAAGTTTTTACCGGTCCTCTGAAAATTGGACCCGTCGGCGAGGGCAACCTCCACCGCGCCGTCCGCGGCGTAGAATGCCTGGTTCCCCCAGTGATTATTTCCCGATATCCTTACCTCGATATCGGTGGTTGTCATGGCAGCGAAACCAATAACCGATGCCACCAGCATAATCAGCAGGGTGATGACGAGAGCAATTCCGTTTTCCTTCGGGGAAAAAGAACGTTCCTTAGATTTCATTACCGTAATCCTCCTCATCAATTAAGGACGAAATTCCTTATCCTCACCAGGGATTGCAGCTGTCTGGTACGATAGTTATCGCCCGTGACGGGATGGATATAGTCGGGATCGGGCTTCCCGCTCCTGACTTGAACCGAAATACGCCCGGCGATGATCTTATCCTCCGATCCAACGGGGGCTTCCTGCCATTGGTCCACGATGCCATCGGAATCCAGATCCATGCCATAGGTCACCTGCAAATCCCGGATGTTGTTAGAAAGGGGGGTGGCGGAAAGATCAACTCCACCTTCCGTCACTTTTCTGATCAAATGGGGCGCAGCGGCGTCATCATCGACGAAATAGGTTATGGTTCTTTCAACCCCGTTGTACTGGTATTGAACGCCTATGGAATCGGTTCCATCCCTTATTCCCTCTTCCACTGGGTTTATTGTGATGGGGTTGGAGAGGGCAACGGTACTGTTGAATCCCGCCATCCGGATATCCCGGACCAGAATACCCATTGCAACCCTGACGCCCTGTTGCATCTCCATCACCTGGTTTTGAACATTATATACCTTGTGTTGGGAGGCAAAGGTCCTGTATGCAGCGGCAATGAGAATAGAACTGATGCAGAGGGCTATCAGAAGCTCAATGATGGTAAATCCCGTTTTCCTCTGTTGTAAGTTATTTGCCACGGGGGTCCCTCCTGTCGTAAAGAGGTCTTTCAATTGGTGATGACCGAGGTGATGCGGAGCAAATGATTATCACCATCATTCCAGCTCACCGCCAGATCAACGGTCTTCATCTTTCCCGTTGGAACCACGGTCCATGCCCGCTGGTATTGAATTCCTTGGGCTCCGCCGATGGAATCATTTCCATTCTGCAGGACATTCCAGTCCACCGTCCTCAACTCTTCCATCTTGTCCTGGGCAAAGGTTGTGGCCTCGGTAACCTTATTTCCAAACGAGGCCCCTCCGATGGAAAGAAGCATCATCTGCGCCAGGCCCAAAAGGGCAACCGAGAGAATGGTCATGGCGATGAGCATCTCCAACAATGTGAAACCCTTTGATGTGTTGAAAAGTTTCATTCCCAATATCTCCCCTTTCTTATGGTTTTACTGCTTTTTCACTTTTGGTTTCATCTCAAAAACCGTACCAAGAAAAGCCCGATGTAAACTTATGTACAGTTGTGTCAAATTCAAAAAAAGGGGAGAAAAATTGAATAATTACGGAATTTTAGATTTTTCCCGCAACCTCGTAACCTTTTTTCATAGGCTTGGAAATGTTTGCATAAAAGGCGAGACTCCAAGGGGCATGTGCAATCTTCATGTCAATTCGCGGCCTGTTTTGATCAAGTCGCTTTTTCGGGGATTGAGCATGGAGGGTGAGGGGCCTCTAACCTTTTTGCAGGGTTCGAAAAGAGACGTCATTGTAAAAAGTTGAAATCAGACGGCAAAGAAAAAAGATTCAGATGCAAGGCGCGCAAATCATGAGGAATGAGGCGTACATAGAAGTACGCTGCAGTGACGAATGATGAAGCGCAACGCAGCAGATGGACTTTTTACGAAGCCGTCAAAAGAGGCCGTGGAAATGATCGGGGTCTAACAGAGGCAGGAAAACGGAGGTGGGACCCCATCTGGTTCTGGAGTTTTCGGACCTTTACAGGGGTATTTTTATAACTTGCTGATTATAAGGGAACGCAGGGGCTTTTACCCAGTTGGAACGTCAGTTGGAATATTGGAATAATGGAATGATGAGTGTCCCAAGCATAAAGAACTGCGTTTATAATGACAAATGACAAAGCCCAAAGTTCAAATAAATGCCAAATGACCAATTTCAAAGTTTTGACATTTAGACATTGGGATTTCTTTTGGCATTTGGATTTTGGCATTTGACATTGAGAGTTCCGAGTTACCGACTTTTCCAGCACATTACCCTCAGGGACAACTGTGTTCTCTAGAAACTCAGCAAACTTCAGCTGTGGTTTTCTCGCCCGGGAAGGCTTAACGATATATAATTCGGATTAAAACCTGCTGCCTGTCCTGCGCAGAAAAAGAGGATTCAAAGGGGGATTACGGATGAGATCTCCCCGGTAGGGAAGTTGGTGTATCCATCACCCTTTCACCTTAACTCCATATTCCTTTATCTTATAGAGGAGGGCCCGGTGGCTGATCTCCAATAGCTTTGCGGCATGGGTGTGGTTACCATTGGTCTTATGGAGTGCCTTTTTGATCAGGTCCATCTCAAGGTAACGACTCGCCTTTTTGATG
>SMTZ1_10008637_pt1 | contig 10167 bp, 9 predicted proteins | sample DeeMarSWOR136_30_FD_25667 | JGI IMG/M metagenome (IMG submission 25667) | reverse complement strand
CCGGAGACAAGTTAAGGCTCGTCGACTGTTTCATCACGTCCTACAAGGGAGAGCTATCCGTGAACGTGGGCAGGGACTCAGGCGTACAGAGGCAGTGACTTTCCATGCATGGTGAACTACAGGATAGGCTCATGGAGGCGTCAAAGGGTTACCAGAGGATGAACGGCTGCCACGGCTTTGAGCATACGGAGCGAGTGGTGGCTCTCTGCAGAGTTCTCGGTAAAAGACTCGGCGCAGACATGTCGGTGCTTATCCCAGCCGCTATACTCCACGACGTCGGGAGGGGTGAAGAAAGCCACGCCGAGAGGGGAGCCGATATGGCTAGACACATCCTCACGGAGCACGGCTTCCCCGGCGATATATTGGCTAGGATAGTTGAGGCCGTCAGAGTGCACAGCTTCAGCGCGGGGCTGGAGGCGGCCTCCCTCGAAGCTCAGATACTCAGCGACGCCGATAAGCTGGACGCGATGGGGGCGGTCGGCGTCTACAGGGCAGCGCAGTACAGCGGCGAACACGATAGACCAATGGAGGAGTATGTCGCCCACTTCCACGAGAAGCTCCTCACCCTCAAGGGGCTTCTGTACACCGATGAGGCCAGGAAGCTAGCCGAGAACCGACACAGGTTCATGGAGTCCTACCTTGAGGAGTTCATGAAGGAGTTGAAGGCGGAGGCCTAGGGCTCGCCCCAGCGTCTATACAGCTTGTTTGGCACGCCCAGCTGGTCGAGTATCTTTCCCGAGATGAAGCTCGCCAGATCATCGACCGACTCCGGGTGATGGTAGAAGCCGGGCATCGCCGGCAGGATCACCGCGCCGAGTCTGCTGAGCCGAGCCATGTTCTCGAGGTGAACCTCGTGGAGAGGCGTCTCCCTGGGCACCACCACGAGGGGCACACGCTCCTTGAGGTGAACGTCAGCCGCCCTGGTCACCAGATTGGCGTCGTAGCCGTGGGAAAGCGCCGCCACCGTCTTCATCGTGGCTGGGACTATAACCATCCCGTCCACCCTGAAGCTGCCGCTCGCGAGAGGCGCCTCCAGGTCCTGAGGCTCGTATGTGAAGTCAGCCAAGGCGTTGAGCTGCTCGACGCCACCCAGCTCGTGCCTTGCCACAGTCTTCCCTGCCTCTGTGACTATCAGATGAGTCTCGATCCCATGGCTCTTCGCTGCCTCCAAGAAGTTCTTAGCGTATATCGAGCCGCTGGCGCCTGTAACCGCAACCACAAGCCTCATGCCTAGATTCACCTGGATGATATGAAGTAGAAGCTTCGGGTTATAAACTGATTCGGGATCAGTCTCCGCCAGGTGGCGGCGTCTGCGGCTCTATGCAGATGTAGAGGATGTTGTTACCCCTGATGAAAACGTCCCCATAGGATGCGATGAGCCCCGATGTGTCGTACTCCTTGGCCCCCTTGAGCATCATGTTCATGTACCCGTCAGCGCGGGTCATCTTCCCCCAGTACTCTCCCCTGCCCTTGAGGGCGACGGCGACGTTGCTTCCCACCGACTTTATCAGTACGTTGAGCGGCTTCTTTCTTGGCTCCAAATCGTTTGCACCGTTTCTATGTATTGAATAGTGCGTATATGCTTTATATAAAAAGCTTCTGAAACACACAGTTATTTTATTCACTTTTTTAGCGTTATTCAGATATGATCATCCAGTCGTTTGTGTTTTCAGTGTCGAAAACCTTCTTTATTTTCAGTTTAGATTTTATGAATAACTCTATAAACTCCTGTTTACTCAATGCTTTTTTTAAGATCGAAACCACGATGACCCCGTCCACGCGTCTAGCCGAGCCCATCTCCCTTAGCATACGCTCCGGGCTCGACGCGTTCTGTAGGACTGTGAAAGACATCACCGAGTTGAAGACGCGGGGCCTGAAGGGGAGGCTCTCTGAGTCTCCGTTCACCAGATGAACCGCGTCACTGGCTCTATCCATGGCCTTACTCAGGAGCTCGACGGAGATGTCTAGGCCAACAATGTACGCCGTAACATGCTCGAACAGTAGACCCGTGCCGCATCCGTCGTCGAGGACTATGTCGTCTGGTCTTACCCTTACCTCCGCGAGCATGGGCTCGTACTTGAGGCTCTGTTCCTCGGCGTACCTCAAGTCGTAGACCCTGCCACCCAGGTCGTCGTAACGGTCCCTGATCTTCCTCTTCCCAACGCTCATGGTCGCACGCTTGCCGCTTACTTATTTACTGATTCACAGATATTATCCCAAGCGTGTTTTAAATGGTTGACACAGGGAGAGAAGACTGGGAGAGGTTCGGCAGGGCGAGAAAGGCGGCGGCCCCAGAGATCGTCGAACTAAACGACTGGAGGTCTAGCCCGAGGGCCTTCGACGTCGCGTCTTACTACTGCCAGACGATGATCCACAGGGCCCACGTGGTCATGCTGGCCGAGAAAGGTATATTATCGTGTGGGGAGGCTGCCACCATCATCGACGGCGTGAAGAGTGTGGCCGAGGAAGCCGAGGCCGACCCCAGGCTCACGGCCTACATGTCCACCGAGACGGCGCTGATAAGGAAGATAGGCGAACTGGGCGGCAAGATGCACATAGCTAGGAGCCGCAACGACCTGGGCCACACTCAGCGCAGGTTATACTACAGGGATCAGGTGGAGAGGGCCGTGGGATCGGTGATCGAGTTCAGGAGAAGGCTCCTAGACGCTGCTGAGATGAACGTCGACACCTACATGCCGGGGTACACGCACCTGAGGCAGGCCCAGCCTGTCACCCTGGCCCACTACCTTCTTGCCCACGTGGAGGCCGCGGGGAGGACGGTTCAACGGCTGGAGGACGTCTATAGTCGAACAAACCTCAGTCCAATGGGGTCGGCCGCCTTCGCGGGCACAGGGTGGCCCATAAACCGGCATCGAACTATGGACCTTCTAGGGTTCGACGGCCTAGTGGAGAACTCCCAAGACGGTGTCGCCTCGGTCGACTACTTCATGGAGTTCTCCTCAGCCCTCGCCATCCACATGACCAACCTGAGCAGGCTCGCCCAGGACATCCAGCTGTGGTCGACCGACGAGTACAAGATGATAGACCTGGATGAGGCGTACGCCGGGACCAGCAGCATCATGCCCCAGAAGAAGAACCCGCTGGTCCTCGAGCAGGTGAAGAGCTACGCGTCGGAGTGCATAGGAGCCATGGCGGCGGTCTTCTCGGCGATGAAGGGTGTCTCGTACTCGCACATGCAGGACAAGGTGATGCTGGAGGCCGTCGTGATAGACACGGCGGTGGGCAGCACCAAAGTCATGGCGGGGGTGGTAGAGACCATGAGGCCGATGAAGAAGAACATGATGGCGAGGCTCAGGGAGGGGTTCAGCACCATGACGGATCTGGCCGACACGTTGGTGAGGCTCCACGGCCTCTCGTTCAGGCAGGCGCATGACATAATCGTGGAGGTGACCCTAAGCGCTATCAAGAACGACGCCAAAGCCGAGGAGATCACAGTCATGATGATCGAGGAAGCCTCGGAGAAGGTTGTGGGCAGGGCGCTCGCTGTCCCGGAGCAGGAGCTACGCTCAGCCGTCGACCCGGTGCTTAACGTCCAGAGGAGAAGAGTTATCGGTGGACCTGCCCCGGAGTCCGTTAACAAGATGATCGAGAACCAGCGGATAATGCTGAGAGACGATGAGAAGAGAAGAAAAAACAGGGTAAAGAGGATAGCCCAAGCAAACGAGAAACTTGTGCAGGCGGAGAAGGCGCTCGGAGCGTCTTAAAAAACTAACCCTCAGAAACGTAGACGGGGTAAGTCTCGACGAACTCCTCCTCAGGGACGGTCCTGTTCGCCCCATCGTCTATGCTTCTCGACGGTGGCCATAAACATCCCGTAACTGCTGCCGTGGTTTACATGGGTGAAACGAGATTGAATGATCTTTCAAAAACATTATAACTATAACAATTTTAGCCGTCGGAAATGAGTTAAAAAGATAATATTTTAGGTGTTGAAGACGTTTAATGGACGTTTATCAGGATTTAAAGCAATTTATTTATAATGTTCAATGAAAAGCCATCCAGTTTTAACAACTCTATATCAATCTTTCATCACGATATAAAAAAACGTATCAAGTTTCGAGTCTTCACCGGGGTCGGTATGAACCCCTGAAAATATACACGGCTTCGGCTTTATGCGCCAAGGAAGTATTATATGGCGTGGAAGCGGCTTCCACGGTATGAGTGTTAATCCACGCCACAGGTCAAGCAAGGTGTATGACGGCCCCGACCGGATGAGCCACAGGTCGCTCTTGAAGGGCACGGGGATGTCAAACGAGGACCTGAAGAAGCCGTTGATCGCTATAGCTAACAGCTTCACCGAGATCAACCCGGGCCACGTGCACCTGGACAGGCTGGCAGAGCAGATCAAGCTAGGCGTCGCCGCCGCGGGGGGAGTGCCGAGGGAGTTCAACACCATAGCGGTCTGCGACGGCATCGTAATGGGGCATCAGGGGATGAAGATGAGCCTCCCGAGCCGGGAGGTCATCGCTGACAGCGTCGAGATAATGGCCGAGAGCCACGGCTTCGACGCCATGATATGCGTAACGACGTGCGACAAGATCGACCCCGGGATGCTAATGGCCACTGCCAGGATCGACATACCGACCATATTCGTCCTCGGCGGCCCCATGGAGCCGGGCTGCCCGGCCTGGGGGCGGTACAAGGACAAGAAGATCACAGTCCAAGACCTATTCGAGGCGGCGAGCCTCATGGTCAGCGGCAAGCTGAGCGAGGAGGAGGCGCTTTACTTGGAGGACATCTGCTGCGGCCCCGGGGCATGTGGCGGCATGTTCACCGCCAACACCATGCAGTGCCTGATAGAGTCCATCGGCATGACCCTGCCCTACATGGCTAGCGCGGAGAGCACTGGCATGGAGCGGACGAGGCTGGCTCAGGACGCGGGGAAGAAGATAATGGAGCTCCTCGAGGAGGGGCTGACGCCAAGGAAGATCATGTCGGAGGCCGCCTTCAGGAACGCCATAACGGTCGACATGGCGCTGGGCGGCAGCACCAACACGGTGCTCCACCTCAAGGCTGTGGCTGAGGAGTGCGGCATCGACCTGCCTCTTGAGCTCTTCGACGAGATAAGCAAGGAGACGCCCCACCTCTGCAACATGGCCCCAGCCGGTCCCTACAAGATCGTGGACCTTCACGATGCGGGGGGCATACCGGCGGTGATGAAGAGGCTGGAGGACAGGCTGGACACCAGCGTGATCACCGCCACAGGGAAGACGCTTAAGGAGAACCTGGAAGGGGTAAAGGTGATCGACGACGAGGTTATCAGGCCACTAGATAACCCGGTGCACGAGACCGGCGGCATCGCCATAATAAAGGGCAACCTCGCCCCAGACGGTAGTGTCGCCAAGATGGCGGCCATCGACCCCGTTATGTGGGAGTTCACGGGTACGGCGAAGTGCTTCGACCGGGAAGAGGACTCGCTGGAGGCCATCCACAGCGGCAAGATAGTGAACGGCGACATCCTAGTCATCCGCTACGAGGGACCCAAGGGAGGCCCCGGCATGAGAGAGATGCTGGCGGCCACCAGCGCCATAGTGGGCTACGGCCTAGACAGGGTCGCCATACTCACGGACGGCAGGTTCAGCGGCGCGAGCCGAGGCCCCTGCATAGGCCACATAGCGCCTGAGGCGGCGGTCGGCGGGCCCATAGCATTGGTGCGGGACGGCGACAGGATCTCCATAGACGTCCCCGGTAGGAGGCTCGATCTCTTAGTCTCGGAGAAAGAGATGGAGAAGAGGAAGGCGGAGTGGAAGCCTAAGCCGTCTAACGTGACGGGAGGCGTCCTCGCAAGGTACGCGAAACTGGTGACGAGCGCCGACAAGGGCGCCGTCCTAAGGATCTAGATCGTCGCCGCGAACATTTTTCGTTAATTTACCTAGACCTTTTTCATGAGAAAACGTCTCGTAAAACGTGTCAATGCACATAAAACAGGTTATGTATGCGTGTCGCTTCCCAGTGTGTGGAGAACATGTTCTGCAAGCACTAGATCCGGCCCCTGCTCATCCTCCAGTATCTTGTTGGTAAGCGATTGCACGTCGTAGAGGGACGTGACATTGTCGGCGCTCAGGGGCTGAGCATGCAACAACTCCACGTCCCTCCTATGGAGCGTGTTCATGGTGCAGAACGGTATTATCCTTCCGTCAGGCGTGGCGTAGTGGATTATGCACCTCTCGGCTCGCCTAAGGTCGAAGTTGTAGGGGTCCATGAAGTGCATGGCGGCCACGAGGACCATCTTGTGGTGCATCCTGTTCAAGCTGAGGTAGTCGCTGTAGAGTATGACGTCGTTCAGGTAGTTCGCGAAGGCCCTGAACCTGATGTTCCTGACGACGCCCATAGCCACCTCCATCTTGGCCCTGAGTTCTTTCCCTTCCGAGAGCTTCCTGTTGGCCTTCTCGAACGCCTTTATGGCCGACTCGACGTTGATATAATCGGTCACGGGTCTAACTTCGTCGCCGTCGAAGAAGAGGTAGGTACCCATGCCGCAGTGGGGGTGGCAGGTCAGGTCGACGAAGTGCTCGTCCTTCATCTTGCCCAAGAACTCTGATACGGGCTGCAGTATGGAGGGCGGGAACCAGTCGTCGGCCTTGATCGGGCCGTCTGTCTGCTCCTCCGCCAGACGCATGAGGTCGGGGATGGTTATCCTCATGGACTCCCTCTCATCCCTGTTTATTCTACCGGTGAACGATACTGGCTGGAAGTTCACCCCCCTCACGCAGTCCCTGTTCTCCACGGCGAACCTGATGATGTCGCCCACCTGGCTGTCGTTCAGGCCCTTCACGAGCACAGGCACCAGCACTGTGCTGTAGAACTTGGATTTCTTGAGGTTCTCGATGGCTCTGAGCTTGATGGGCAGGAGGTCGAAGCCCCTGGCCTTGACGTAGGGCTCTGGGGTGACGCCGTCGAACTGGAGGTACACGGTGTCGACACCGGCCGTCTTCAGCTCCCAGCAGTAGTCCCTGCTCTCGGCCATCCTGATGCCGTTGCTGTTCACCTCGACGTGGATGAAGCCAAGGTTTTTGGCCATCTTCACTATCTCGGGGAGGTCGTCCCTGACTGTGGGCTCGCCTCCGCTCAGCTGCAGCGCGGGGGTCCACACCGGGTCGTTAGCCAGGAGGTTCTCCATCATCTCCCTGATCTGGTCAATGGTGGGCTCGTAGAGGTATCCTGCGGCGCCTGCATGGGCGAAGCATATGGGACAGCGGAGATTGCACCTGTTGGTGACGTCGATTATGCCTAGAGTGGTGGTCGATTTGTGGTTGGAGCAGATGCCGCAATCATAGGGGCAACCCCTCCTCTCCTCCGTTCGCGGGTTCTTCATCACGGTTCCGAGGTGCCCATACTCTTCGACCCTGAGGTATTGGTCATAGTCTCCCCAGTAGAGGTCGTTGAACTCGCCGTGCTCCGGACAGGTCTTAGAGATGTAGACCTTTCCCTCGTCCTCGTATATGGTGGCTGGGACGATGGCTAGGCACTCAGGGCATAGGCTCTCCGTCGACTTGACGTGTTTCAACGCCCTTCCCAGCAAGTGAGGGGAAACAGGCTTCGTTTATCAACGTTTTTTGAAGACTCACCTTCAAAGAGGTGAATAACGCTAGTGATTTAAGTGGTGCTTGGTCTTCATCTACTCGATGTCCACACCCCTGATCAGCGAACGCGCCGAGAAGGCGCTCCGGGACGTAGGGCTCACAGAGTACGAGACCTTGGCGTATCTCTCTCTCCTGAAGGCTGGGCAGATGACCGCGGAGAGCGTTAGCCAGGCATCCTCCATACCGTACACTAAGGTGTACAGCGTCCTCGAGGGGCTTGAGGAGAGGGGGTGGGTGGACATAGAGGGTGGGCGGCCCCGTAAGTACTACGCGCGGTCGCCGATAGACGCGTTGATAGCGGAGCGTAATCGGGTGGAGGCGGAGTTCGAGGACAACAGGCGGGTGCTCGTGGAAGAGCTTCAGCCGCTCTACGAGATGAGCGAGGTCAAGGAGATACCCGAGATCTGGATCATCCGTGGCGAGGGCAACAGCTTCAACAAGATACTAGAGTTATTGGCTAAGGCTAGGAGGGAGATCATGCTCGCCGTGCCCTGGATGCCTGACGGCCTCATTGAGGACGACCGGTCTTTCGGCTCGGAGCTGAATGAAGCCATCAGGAAGTTCATGGACAGCAAGATAAGCATAAAGCTCCTCACTACCGAGGAGGCGTTGAAGTCCATGGGCGCCTACGAGCTGGGCTTGGCTGAGGTCCGGGTCTGTGACAGCATGTTCGGTGGAGGGCTCGTGATAGACGGGAGGGAGTCCATCATCTTCCTGGACCTCGCCAAACCTCTCGGCGTCGACACTGCGATATGGTCTGAGCACGAGACGCTCACCAGCGTGGCGTCGATATACTTCCAGCACGTCTGGGACAACTCTAGGCCGCTCAAGGGTTCGAAGTGACTGTCTTTGTCTCAGGATTCTGGGACGAAGTGCGTCGTTGGCGGCGTCCTACGATGGATACCCATCCAGCTAGTCGCAAGAAGCCGAAAAGGCATCATTTTCGAGCATTTTCTACATAGAGACCCCTAGGGTAAATGAAGAGAATATGCTCGGAAACAACGTTTTTTCTGCGGTGGCCAATAGAGTCTTCCTTTTGACGAACGTTCTTTTTAGTCTACAATTTATCGAGACTGGATGAGCCGAGGTTTCCCTGCATGGCATCGGTCATTGAATAGATGTGCAGCATCTTTTGTCTTGGTCCCGCGTCCGGTCAGATAAGAATTCACTAGGTTTCATACTTCTTATTCTTGGGCTTTGATGTTGAGTGTTGGCGGGTTTGTGTTCCCCCCTTTTAGCTTTCGTGTTTTGTATTGGTTTTTCGTTTGTCCGGACAAAAGTTTTTTTGGAGCATTATGTCTTTGACTGGAAATTTTTATGGTTTATGTCTTGGGCGGTAGCACCTCCCTCCCCCTCCTTTCATTAGGGCTTTTTAGGGGGCGCGTCTTTAGGCAATTTTACTCCAAAATGGGGTATTTTTCTCATGGACAGTTTTTATGTCCAAACATTTTTCGCTTTTTTATATCTCGGAGGAGGGTCATGGTGAAAACGATCAAAAACTCACATCTATAGGCCATCATTTTAACACTTTTATGTCATTTTTAAGATCGGTTGTTTTACGCCTTATAGATAATGTACCTTCAAGATTATGGACATAAAGTGTGTCCGGAGTTATCTTGGTCTCATATATAGGCTTCACGTCTTCAAGAGGCTCTCAGATGTTTTTTTACCCTTCGGACTCAGAGAGATGTCGAAGTTCACGGGGGACATACCCAGTTTCTGCAGGATCCTCCCTCCTATGCCGGCGGTTTTCTCGTTCATTTGGTATAAGGGGGATGATGTGGATCTTATATGGGCCTCCAGGAAGCTGCGAAGAGGCTTTGGTTGGAGGATCGTGTTCACTGACATCTCCTTCAGGTCAGACTTTCCTCCAGCTTTATGGAGGGCCAGCAATATAACGGAGTTGATGTATAGTGTCTCTATTTCTATCAGGTCTACGGTTTTCAGCTCCTGGAGGCTTGGGATGTGTGTTTTCTCGATGGTTTTCTGTTCATTTAGGTTAGGGTATTTGCCTAGAAATCTCTCGATTTTACGCCCAATTTGGTATCCTTGGGGCGTCAAGCGCCAAATATCGTAGGTATATCGGCCGTTATACGCGACTGTTGTGGGCTTTCCTCTTTCGCTTTCCTTGGTTATGAGTCCTGCACTCATTAGGTCGTTGAGCCAGTTGTGGAGATCCTTCTTGCTGTATTTTCTATCATTGTTTTTTAGGAGGTGCTGTATGTCCAGTGTGGTTAGTCCCTGGTCTCTGGCGTCGAAGAATAGCTTGTAGACTAGTCTGGCGTTGTCGCTATTCATGGGTTTTAGGGGGCCATCGAACAGTTGGTCTAGGTTTTGGGCTGTTAGGCCGTTTTTTTCTGTGCATTTAACTACATTTCTCATATTATTAAATATTCAGAATTTTCCTGAATATTAATTTTGTGGTCTTAACCAGAAAAAAATTGTTTTAAAAAACCTATATTACATCCTCTAAAAAATATGAAGGATAGTGATGGTTTTGACTAAGCCCAAAATATATGTTACACGCTAGCTTTTCCCTGAAGCGGTCAAAATAATCGAAGAA
>SMTZ1_10009024_pt1 | contig 10168 bp, 10 predicted proteins | sample DeeMarSWOR136_30_FD_25667 | JGI IMG/M metagenome (IMG submission 25667) | reverse complement strand
GTCAGCAGTTGCCTTCCGTTTTGAGCCTTCTCGGTGCTCAGATTTATCCATAATGCCTGATTTGCGAAGCAAGCTATGAACTGTATCTGTAGGCTGAGCTCCCAGTTTAAGCCATTTCACCACTTTTTCCTCATTGATATTAACGGTGGCGGGGTCGGTTAATGGATTGTAATGCCCGATGATCTCGATAAACCTTCCATCGCGGGGCGAGCGACTATCGGCTACCACTACCCGGTAAGATGGTCTGTGCCTGGCGCCTACTCTACGCAGCCTGATTTTAACCATTCAATTACCTATTATCTCCTAAGTAACTATGCTTGTCAATGGTGTCTAAATAAAAAGCGTGTCTGGACAATGCCAGACACGCTTCATAGTAAATCAGATAACAGCTGCTAGAAGACGAACAGAACTACGATGGCTATTATTAGAGCATAGATAGCAATGGCCTCGCAAAAAGCGATACCGATGAGCATGTTGGTCATTATTGGTCCCCTTGCCTCAGGGTTGCGCCCTAATGCCCCCATAGCTCCGTGCCCTAAAATGCCAACTCCTATGCCCGGCCCAAGAGCCCCTATGCCTATGGCTAGACTTGCTGCCACATATTTTACTACTTCTCCATCCATTTGCTCTTTACCTCCTTCTAGCGATTATTAGTGTACCTGAAACTGAGATAGATATAGCCCAAAGCGATGCCGAGACCGATGGTGGCTCCAATCAAGCCGAACAGCACTCCCGTGTGACTCAATCTGTCAATCGTGTTTCCGATAACTGTTGCTCCGCCGATGCAGATAAAACTCACGGTCCCACTCTGGGTCAGGAATTTCCATACTATCCTCCGCTCGCTTTTTGTGTCGCCCTGTTCTTTTGTCATGCTGTCTATCATAGCCTTTCACCTCACTTTCATGGTTTCTTGGTCAGGAAATTCAGATGTCTATACCCCTGAAAATATGTTGATGAGCTTCAGTATCTCCATATCTTCGAACCACGGGTTGTCCTGAACTTTGGCAGCTATGGCTTCTACTGTCGCCGGTGCATTCACCATGACCATCATATCGAATGGCCCGATAACAGGGTCAACGAACTCAACCCCCGGTTCCCGTTCCACTTCCTTTACTGCCTTGGTGAACTCTTCCTGTTCTATACTGTCATTAACCTTAACCAGCAAGTATGCCCTTAATCCCATTTCGCCTCCTTTTACTTTCAGTAAACCATTTCTGCTTGCGTCACACATCCATTAAATTCCTATTTCCAGCTACTCAAAAATGATGAAATGAGGTGGTGTCAGTCATTGATTCTGACCACCTGGTCTTCATTACTTGGGTGGACGCATCTGACCAAAAATTCAGTCAGCAAAGCAGCTTTGAATTTGAAAATTTGAACATTGGGATTTGACACCAAAGATTGCGGAGCCTGTTCCGAGTAAAAGAGGAATCTCGTCAAGAATTCTCTCTCTCGATGGCAGACGGCCAAGCTCGGGCCGTGAATCATTCCAGGTGATGTGTCGCTGCTTATATGAAAATGTGTATACTAAATTGAAATGAATTCAAAGGAAGATTAGAATGATATAGACATGGAGAAGATAAGGATTTTGTTTGCTGAAGATCATCTAGTACTGCGGCAAAGCGTATGTGCCTTTTTGCAGAGAGAGAAGGATTTAGTTGTGGTTGGTGAAGCTGGCGATGGTGAGGAAGCAGTACGGCTGGCGAGGGAACTCAACCCTGATGTTATCATTATGGACATCTCCATGCCCAAGCTCAATGGCATTGAAGCTACAAGGCAAATTAAGGCATTCCAGCCCTTGGCGACTATACTGATGCTTACCGCTTATGACTATGACCAATATGTCTCTGCCCTTTTAGAGGCAGGCGCTGCCGGTTACCTGCTAAAGGATGTCAGTGCTAGCCAGCTCATCGATGGTATCCGTGCTGTGCATAGAGGGGAATCAGTGCTTCATCCTGTTATTGCTCGCAAAGTGCTGGAGAGGTTCAAGCGTAGCGAGGGATATGTTCAGGAAGGGGCATTGTCCCTGCTCACACAGCGGGAGATGGATGTGCTCACCAAGGCAGCGAAGGGCTTGAGTAATAAGGACATTGCCCAGGAACTTTTCCTTAGCGTCCATACCGTGGAAAGTCACTTGCAAGGGATATTTAATAAATTTGGAGTGGGCTCTCGCATTGAGGCGGTGATACAAGCTCTGAAGAAGGGTTGGCTTACCCTGGATGATTTATCTTAATGGACAGGACAGCAGTGACGGCAATTTCCCGTAACCCTCACTTTTGGGTAATTCTGGCATTGATGGCGATTTTCTCTGTTCATCATTATGCTGAACAAATATGGCCTTGGGGTAGTTTTGGTCTGGTGGCCTACCCTGTGCTTTACCTCATACCCGTTGTCTACTGTGGTTTTATCTTCGGTGCTACAGCGGCACTGGTGACAGCGTTTACTGCCTTGCTTATCATGCTTCCCCGAGCTGTTTTCTTCTCCTCCAACCTTCCCGGTGCCCTATTTGAAGCTGGGATTGTAACTCTGATTGGAGTATTAGCTGGCTTGATGTTGAGGGTACGGGAAGGAAAGATGACTACCGGGCGAGATAGGGAGATTGTTGCCGAAACACTGACATTGACCAAGAACAAGCTCCGCTCTCAGAGCCGAAAGGTGATGAGCTACGAGAAGAAGCTGGCTATGGTAGGCAGTGTTTGTAGGCAGTTCGTCCATAGTCTGAATGTGGAGCAAGTTCTGCACGATGCTCCGCGCAAGGTTTCAGATGTTATGAATGTGGAGGTCGTTTTGGTATTCCAGCTATGTGAGGAAGCAAAGGAGCTAAATCTGGTTGGTCATGAGGGAGTTTCCGGGGAATTTGCTCGCGGTGTGGACAAGCTGAAGGTTGGTGAAGGGCTTAACGGCTGGGTAGCTCAGAGTGGGGAGCCGTTGCTGATAAGGGATGCTTCTACTGACCCTAGACTCACTCGTGAGGTGGTGAGTCAAGAGGGCATCAAAAGTATGCTCATTGTGCCTATGAGATGTGAGGAGGAAGTTAGAGGCACGCTCTGTATCGCTAGTCGTGAATATAGAGAGTTCGTTAACGATGAAGTGGAGCTGCTTATTACTGTGGCCAACGAAATTTGCATGTGTTCTGAAAATGCTCGCCTTTACCACGAGCAAGCGAGAATGATGGAACAGGTGCGCGCCTCTGAGAGGAGCTATCGAGAGTTATTTGAAAGCGCTCATGATGCTATCTGGATACACGATCTACACGGTAACATTATGGCGGCTAACGAACCTGCCGCCAAGCTCATTGGATTTGACCCTGAGGAAATTCCCGGTGGGCTCCTCGGTTATGATTCAGAAAAGGTACCTTACAAACCTGACGAATATGGATTGAGCCCATTGCCCTTGAATGTTAAGTCGTTTCTTTCTGAGGAAAGCTTATCCTTGGCTAGGGAGATGCGAGATAAATTACTTCAAGGGCATATGGCTGTACAGCCTTATGAGCAACAGATTGTGAGGGCAGATGGGACTATGGCAACAGTCATGTTAACCACCAACTTAATTGCCAGGGATGGTGAACCTAAAGCTTTTCAGAATATTGCCAGGGATATAAGCAAAGAAAAGCAAATGCAGGAGAACATGCGCCTGTATATCCAGCAAATCACCAGGGCTCAGGAGGAGGAATCCTCTCGCATCGCTCGTGAGCTGCACGATAGCACTGCTCAGGAACTCATCGCTCTTCTTCATCAGGTAGAGGGCTTGTTGCGGGATAGAGCGAAGCTGCCCCTGAGTGAGGCTAAGGCTTTATGGGGGGTACACGAGCAAGTAAAGGGCATATTGCAGGAAGTGCGTTACTTTAGCCGTGACCTTCGTCCTTCAATACTGGATGACCTCGGCTTGCGTGCTGCACTTGAATGGCTGGTGGAGCAGCTTGAAACTGAGCATAAGGTGGAATGTCATTTAATCGTAGTAGGGCAGGAACGGAGATTAGCTTCGGAAGCGGAGGTGATGATTTTCCGTATTGTTCAGGAGGCAATAAGGAATATCAGGAAACACTCTCAAGCGTCAAAATCTGAAGTTACCGTTAAATTCGAACGAGAGGAAACAACTATCACAGTAAAGGACAATGGCGTTGGCTTCCAGCTTTTGGAGAGCGTGGGAGACTTGACTCGTGCCGGTAAGCTTGGTCTTGCCGGGATGCAGGAACGGGCGCAATTGCTCGGTGGAAGCTTATCAATACAATCTGAACCAGGCAGAGGCACTACCATAGTGGTTAAGGCACCGGTGTAAGCTGCTTTGCAATATGGAAGTACATAAGCTGCATCAGTGGGATGTGAGCCATGACCAGGCTAAGACACTGCAGGTCAGTCTGGCCAAAAAGGTAGTGACTGAGGATGAAGGTATTAATCCTCACCTGATTGCTGGTGTTGATATATCCTCGCCTGGTCCTCGGGACACAGGTCGGGGGGCCGCGGTGGTGTTAAATTACCCTGAACTCAATTTGGTAGAAGTGAAGACTGTAGAAAGAGAGGTCACCTTTCCTTACATACCGGGATTGTTGTCGTTTCGGGAAGCTCCTTTAATATTAGCTGCTTGTCAAGAACTATCCAGCGTTCCCGACTTGGTTTTGGTTGATGGTCAGGGGATTGCTCACCCCCGGCGATTTGGGCTTGCAGCGCATCTGGGGCTTTTTCTCGATGTGCCCGCTATTGGTTGCGCTAAATCTATACTCTGTGGTGCTCACAAGCCTGTGGGGGAAAAGGTTGGCTCTTATGCCGAACTGGTTGATAATGGTCAAGTCATCGGGGCTGCTTTAAGAACCAAGATTGGGGTGAAACCAATATATGTTTCCGTAGGTCATAAAATTAGTCTTAACTCAGCGATAAAATGGGTACTTAACTGCTGTCGCGGCTATCGTCTTTGTGAGCCAACAAGGTTAGCTCACCTTGCCGCTGGAGGCAACCTGAGAATAGAATCGAGTCAACAGGGGAAGTTATTTGATTAACATTAGGGAGGAGCCATGGAAGAGCAGAAAGAGAAACTGGGTGCTTTGCTTCGACAAATCTCACAAATAATGGAGCATCTTTGACATCCCTGGCAAAGAAGAGGAAGTTGCTCGGATAGAGCGGGAATCGGCAAGTCCTGATTTCTGGAGTGACTCAGCCAGGGCGCGAGCCGTAATGCGGGGGTTGGGAGCGAGGAAGAATCTAATTCAGCCATGGCGTGAGTTAGAAAAGAAGGCTTCTGACCTTTACCAACTGGTTTGTCTCGCTGAAGAGGAAGGCGACTCTTCGCTAAGTGAAGAGATAAACACGGAGGTAAAGGCGGTAGCCTGCCGATTTGAGCAACTGGAAAATCAGCTGATTTTAAGTGGCGAGTATGATGCGCACAGTGCCCTGGTTGCCATTCATGCTGGTGCTGGTGGCACTGAGTCGCAGGATTGGGCAAGTATGTTGCTCAGAATGTATTTGAGGTGGGCGGAAAGGCATAATTACCACGGTGAGACATTGGATATTTCCCCTGGCGACGAAGCAGGGATTAAGAGTGCTATCCTGGGAATCAAAGGGGACTACGCTTATGGGTATCTCAAATGTGAGCACGGGGTTCACAGATTGGTTCGACTTTCTCCCTTTGATGCGGACCATGCACGGCATACCTCTTTTGTATTGGTGGAAGTTCTGCCTGAAGCAGAAGAAAAGGTGGATTTACAGATAAATTCGGAGGATTTGAAGGTGGAGACTTTCAGGTCAAGCGGTCCTGGCGGGCAGCATATGCAAAAGACAAGCAGCGCTGTCAGAGTGACTCACCTGCCCACTGGATTAACCGCGGTTTGCCAGAGTCAGCGCTCCCAGCATCAAAATAAAGAAAATGCGTTGAGGATCCTTTACACTCGCCTTCTGGAGGTGGAGCGTGTTAAGAAAGAGGAGGAGAAATTGAAGCTCAAAGGTGAGCGTATTGAGGCTGGGTGGGGAAATCAGATTCGAAGCTATGTCTTGCATCCTTACAAATTGGTGAAAGATCATCGCACCGGTTTTGAGGTTAGCAATGCTGAAGCAGTGCTCGACGGAGAGCTGGATGAGTTTATCAATGCTTACCTGCGCTCTAAAGTAGGGAAGGGAAGTGACTAAATATGTGTTTGGCGAAGGGCTCAGAGTGACAGTTTATCAACGATAAAGGCAGTTATGGTTAAGCGTATCGGCTCGGTAGTTTTGCTGCTTCTGCTATTGGTAGTTTTTCCATCAGTCAAAGCTGAAAGCAATATTTCCGTCCTGGATAGCAGCGTAACCATAGATTTCCCTTACTCCCTTGCGTTTAATCTTGAGGCGGAAAGTCCTGCCAATATTGTTGATGTGCGGCTTCATTATGAGGTTGATAGGATGAATTATGCTCAGGTTGTTAGTGAGGGTTGGACTGAGTTCACTCCGGCAACGAGAGTGGAAGCTAGCTGGGTGTGGGACATGAGAAAGGCGAGCTTGCCTCCTGGAGCTCAAGTAACATACTGGTGGACTATCAAGAATGCTGATGGTGATGAGGTTGAAACATTGCCCGCCATAGTTCGCTTTGACGACAGTCGTCATCAGTGGCAAAACTTGACCAGCGGTAACATGACTTTGTTTTGGTATGAAGGCGACGATTCCTTTGCCTGGGAGCTAATGAATGCCTGTCAGGAAGGACTTGCCAGGTTAACACAAAAATTCGGCGCTTATCCTGAGAGGGCTATCACTATATATGTTTATGCCTCATCATGGGAGTTGCAGGGAGCGATGATCTTCCCACAGGAATGGACGGGAGGTGTTGCCTTTACTGAATTTGGTATCATCGCCATGGGTATTTCACCCGATAGCATTGATTGGGGAAAGGAAGCTTTGGTTCATGAGCTCACTCATTTAGTTGTTCATCAACTAGTTTTCAGTCCTTACGGTTCGTTACCTATGTGGCTTGATGAGGGTTTGGCAATGTATAATCAAGGTGACCTTCCCCCCGAATTGAGTTATCGTTTAGAAAAAGCTATCTCTGAAGATAAGTTGCTCTCCGTGCGTGGTCTGTGCAGCCCGTTTTCTGCTGATCCTGAAAAAGCCTATCTTTCCTACGCTGAAAGCTATAGTCTGGTGGAATACCTTTTGGACAACTATGACGGAGATAACATGCTTGATCTATTAACTCTTTTTAAGCAGGGCAATACCTACGACGAGGCTTTAACTGAAGCTTATGGTTTTGATATCGATGGGCTTGATGCTCGCTGGCGAGAATCATTGGTGGCTTCCGCAGTCGTTGCGGTGAGCCAAAGCCCTGGTCGTAGCGAAGGGGAAGCGAAGCAATTTTATCCTAGCTCAATCGCTGGCCTGTCAGCGTTAGCTATATCAGCAGGAGTCTGGTAGCTTGAAGGATTTTGGGAAAAGAATCTGGCGTCTGATATCATTGTCTTTTCTACTCTGTGCCCTGGTCTTACCTCAGGCTAGCTGTGTTTGTAACTGGCATCCACCTTCTTGTGGAGATGTCCTTAACCTCTGGGATACCGGGCCGATAACTCTTGACCCGGCGGTTTCCAGTGAGATGTCCTCTCATGCCTATGTGATGCAGGTCTTCAGCGGGTTAGTCCGCCTTAATGATGAACTGGAGGTGGTGCCTGACATTGCTGAAAGTTGGGAGAAAAGTGAGGATGGCAAGGTCTTTGTCTTTCACCTGCGCCATGGGGTTAAATTTCACGATGGTAAAGAAGTCAAGGCAGAGGATTTCAAATATTCATGGGAGCGAGCTTGTGACCCTGAAACTGGCTCCCAAACAGCAACTACCTATTTAGGAGATATCGTTGGTGTAACTGATAAGCTTGCTGGTAAGGCAGAAGAAATTTCGGGGATCGAAGTTGTTGATGATTACACTCTTCAGGTCACCATTGATGCTCCTAAAGCTTACTTCCTGTGCAAGCTTACCTATCCCACTGCTTTTGTCGTTGAACAGTCAAATGTGGAGTTGGGAAGTGACTGGTGGCGTCATCCAATTGGCACGGGCCCACTTGGGTTGAGCGAGTGGGAACAGGGACAGGTTCTGATTCTGGAGAGGAATGAGCTTTATTATGGTGAGTTACCCCAAGTTAAGCAGGTTGCCTTTCATCTCCTCGCTGGAAATCCTATGGCGATGTATGAGAATGGGGAAATTGATGTCGTGCCTGTCGGCACGCATTATATAGACCTCGTTGAAGATGAAACTAGCCCGTTTCACCAGGAATTAGCGGTAACCCCTGAGCTCAGCCTACACTACATTGGCTTCAATACCGGCGCTCCGCCCTTCGATGACGTGAATGTTCGCCGTGCTTTTAGCTATGCAGTGAATAAGGAGCAAATCATCAAATTGATATTCCGGGATATGGTAAATAGAGCTGATGGAATATTGCCTCCCGGGATGCCAGGGTATAGCGATAATCTTAGTGGGCTTGAATACAATGTAACCAAAGCTAAGGAGGCTATCGCTGCTTCTGAGTATGGCAATGTCTCTAACTTGCCGCCGATTACCATCACTGTGGCGGGGTATGGTGGTGGTGTTTCCGGTTATTTGGGGGCAATTATTCAGGGATGGTGGGAGAATCTGGGAGTTGACGTTCAGGTGAGACAGCTGGAATCGGAGAGATTCGTTTACCATCTGATGGAGGAAAAGGATGAAATGTTCATGCTTGCCTGGGTGGCTGATTACTCCGACCCTCATAATTTCCTGGACAATTTGTTTTACACCAGTGCCGAAAATAATATCTTTGACTATCATAATCCTGAGCTGGATGCCTTGCTTGACCAGGCTGGCGTTGAACAGAATGACGAGGCTCGGTTGATGATGTATCAGCAAGCTGAACAGGAGATTGTCGATGAAGCACCTTGCTTGCCATTATGCTTTGGTAGAAATTATGTTTTAGTTAAACCTTATGTCAAAGGTTATAGCCTCGGTCCTCTAGGGATTCCTGATTTGGCCAAGGTTTATATTGAGCAATAGGTGCAAATAGTTTAGTGCAAAGTACAAAGGTCAGAGCCAGTTTTCTCTATCTGAGGGCTACTTACCGCCAGAGTAGATTCGAATTTGCATTCTCCACTCTTTGGGAAGTTCAGTAGGGAATAAGTCGTATATGGCATATAGGACGCTGACTCTGCTTCTCTATCCCTCTCTCATATACTTTCTTGTCAGGCTTCTGCCTGCTCAATCCTGTTCTCTTTCGAAGTTGACATAACACCATAGATGTGATATTTCTGGTATAAATAGTCCTGTTTGCTATTCGGCCATCATTGTGAATTACCTCGTGGCGATTTACCGCACCGTAGGCGATGCTGGATGGGTTATCGGCCCCATTACGCTTGGCCGGCTTAAGGATATAAGTGAGATAAATTCCCCTTTCTTCTCGGGCGCAGCGTTACTTTTCGTGGCTACAATTTGTTTCGCCTCGTTAGCCAAGGAGACAGTTAGCCGCAACAGATAGAAAAGAATAGCGAAGCAATCTCTGGACCCTTCACTACTCTTTCGTTTGTAATGACGATGAAAAGCTCGAGCACAGATTAGCAATGATATAGAATACAGGATGGGATATAATGAGCCTCACCAAGAAAGAACAGAAATCGAGAAAGTTTTCGGGGGCTGATTAAGTAACCGGCGAAAACCATTGCTCGGAACGTGGAAGGGTAGCTTATAATTGTACATCAATCTAGATCATGAAAGGAGGCAAAAAATGAAGGTGATAGCGTTAGGGGGAGCAGGGCATATCGGAGCTTGTGGGGTTCGTGAATTGGTCAAGAGGGCGCCTGATATTGAGGTAGTCATCGCCGAGAAGAACCTGTGGATGCCAGCGAGCATGAAAGCCTTGTTGATGTGATGAAGGATGCCGATGTTGTATTGAGCACGCTTGGGCCATTCTATGTCTTTGGTGAAAGGGTGGTAAGGGCTGCTGTAGAGGCAAAAACAAACCTGGTAGATATATGCGATGACTGGGATGCAACGCAAAGCTGTCTTAATCTGGATGACGAAGCTAGGCAGGCAGGTATTGCCATTATAATAGGTTTGGGAGCCTCGCCAGGGATAATGAATGTAATGGCCAGGTATGCTGCCGACAAACTGGATAGAGTGGATGAAATTCACACATCCTGGGCACAGACTGGAGTGGATCCCACGGAGGGACCGGCAATTGTCGACCATTATTTCCATGCTA
>SMTZ1_10009977_pt1 | contig 10169 bp, 8 predicted proteins | sample DeeMarSWOR136_30_FD_25667 | JGI IMG/M metagenome (IMG submission 25667) | reverse complement strand
AGGAGGCCCTCCCTCCATAGGGCTCCCAGCCCCTTCCAGTCGAGGTAGCACGGATGGAGGGACCATAGACGCATTTTACTCGCCGTAAAAACGGATTTTAGGAAAAAGGAGTGTTTATCGGCTCAGTCGACCTTGAAGAACTGGGCGCGCGGCGCCCCGCAGATGGGGCACCTCTCCGGGGCCGCCTTCTCGACGGTGTTGCCGCAGACCCTGCAGACGTAGTAGTCGACGTCCGGCAGCTCCTCGTTGTTCTTCAGGGCCTTCAGCGCCCTCTGGAAGTGGTCTGCGTGGACCTTCTCGACCTGGTTGGCGACGTTGAAGCTCCACTCGGCCTGCTTGTTCCTCTCCCTCCTGGCGACCTCGATGTACTCGGGGTACATCTGGGTGAACTCGAAGGTCTCCCCAGAGATCGCCTCGTCCAGGTTGCTCACTGTCATCCCGATCTCCCCGGCTATCCTGAGGTGGTTCAGGGCGTGGACCGTCTCCGCCTCCGCCGCAGCCCTGAAGAGCCTAGCCACCTGGGGGAGGCCCTCCTCGTCCGCCTTTTTCGCGAAGGCGAGGTACCGCCTGTTCGCCTGGGACTCCCCGGCGAAGGCGTCCTTGAGCTTCTCGACCGAATCGCTCATTCCTACGAACCTGAAGCAATTAAGAATCGGCGCTGGATAAAGGTTGACTCTGCGAAGGTTAAAATTCGATGCCTCCAATTATCCTCGGCGAGGTCTACCTCTGCGAGATCTGCGGCAACAAGGTGAAGGTTCTGGAGAACGGCCCCGGCCAGCTGGTCTGCTGCGGCCAGCCGATGACATTGGTCGACGAGTGACCTGCGAACCCACTAAACCCTTTTTTATTTTTCACTTTTGGACCCCAAATATTATTCTTTCAAGAGCCTACTTCTTGGGGGAAGGTGAAATCGTTGGAGCTTAAGGAGATATTCCTCAGGCTTGTGGAGGTCGGCTCCCCCTCCGGCTTCGAGGAGCCGATGATGAGGGTCCTCAGGTCCGAGCTCGCCCCTCTCGTAGACGAGGTCTACGTAACGCCCAGGGGGAACGTCGTCGGCGTGAAAAGGGGCACAGATGACGAAGCGCCCTCGGTGGCGCTGGTCGCCCACACAGACCAGGTCGGCTTCGTCGCCACAAACGTGGACGAGAGAGGCTTCGTCAGGTTCAGGAGGATCGGGGGCGCCGTTACCAGGGCCATCCAGGGACAGCAGGTGCGCCTACTGACCGAGAAGGGTCCGGTCCCAGGCGTCGTTGGGATAAAGCCGGGGCACATAACCACCCCCGAGGAGGCGAGGACCGTCCCTCCCATCGAGGAGATGTACATAGACTTGGGGGCCTCGAGCAGGGGGGAGGCCGAAGCAATGGGGGTCAGGATCGGGACTCCCAGCGTCATCGGCTCCCACCCCGTCGAACTCGCCAACGGCCTAATCGCGAGCCCCGGGGTCGACGACAAGGGCGGCCTTACGGCGCTCATCGCTGTAGCCGGAGCGCTGAAGGATGAACGGATCCCCTCAACAGTCTATTTCATAGGCTCGGTGGAGGAGGAGATCGGCCTCAGGGGCGCGTCGGTGGCCCTCTTCGACCTAGACGTGGACATGGCGGTGGCCATAGACACGTTCCCGGCGGGGTACCAGCCGGACGTGAACATGAGGGACCTCGTCTACGAGGTCGGGAGGGGCCCAGCGATCCACGTCGGCGAGACCGGCGGGGGCAGGATAAGCGCCGTGCACCACCACGGGGTGAGGAGATGGCTCGTCGAGGCTGCAGAGGCGGGGAGTATTCCCTATCAGACCGGATTCATGCACGGCGGGACCGACGCCAAGGCGATGGCGCAGACGAGGGGCGGGGTCCCCGCGGCCACCATCGGGCTACCGAGGAGGTACTCCCACAGCCCCGTCGAGGTATTCGCGCTGAGGGACCTTGAGAACCTGGTTAAGATCCTGGTGGCGGCAGTGAAGAGGCTCGAAAAGGGCTTCAGCCTTATGAGAGCCTAGGCTGCCCCAGGTAAGCCCCCATTTCTTCCTCATAATCGATGTTGCGAACCCATGATCGATTATGCGATAGAGTACTTTATACTGCAAAGTATTTTTATATCACAAAGTTATCCTACAGTGCAAGGTGATGCAGATGGACGAAAAGATCGACCTCAGGGACATCGAGCAGAGGGCCTGGAGGGTCTACATGGAGGACGGCCTTGTGGAGATCATGATCGGCGTAGTCCTTTTTTTGGCGTCCGGCGCATTCCACACCTCTTCTACTTCAGTGTTCCTAGTCCTCTTCCCGACGATATTCGGCCCAAACATAATCGAGGCGATAAGGAAACGGTACACCTACCCCAGGATCGGGTACGTCAAGCTGCAATCGGACGATCCGAAGAAGACGGCGATGGGCATATTCCTCTACACGGTGGCCGTCATCGCCATCATGGCCATCGTTCTTTACCTACTCTTCGGGAGCGGCACCTGGGCCCCATACCTCCTCTACCAGTGGTTGCCGACCATCGTCGGAGCCATTCTCTTGGGCGCTATGACGTATACGAAGTCCAAGTCGGGAGACGCCCGCTACTACGCGTATGCTTTGGTAGCCCTAGCAATCGGAGTCGCCTTTTCACTGCACAGATTCGAGCCGGTGAAGAGGGGCGTCACGCTGTACCTGCTCCTACTGAGTGGCATCATGATCGTCACGGGGTTGTCGAGGTTCGCGGTGTTCCTTCGGAACCACCCACTCCCCCCTGAACCGGAAAGCAGTCACGAGGCGCGAGACCCTTCCAAGGACATTCCTGGTCTTGGGGTCGACCCAGATGACTGAAAACGAGGAAAGTGCGGGCGGCCTACCTTCGATCAAGGAGTTCGACAAGCTGATCCACGAGCCCGCCAGGATGCTCATCATGGCCCACCTCTACGTCGTCGAGAGCGCCGACTTCCTCTTCATAATGCGCCAGACAGGCATGACCTTCGGGAACCTCTCTGCGCACATGAGCAGGCTAGAAGAGGCCGGCTACATCGAGGTCGAGAAGGGGTTCGTCGGGAAGAGGCCGAACACGAGGCTCAGCTTGACGGAGGAGGGCAAGGCCGCCTTCGAGGATTACAGGAAGAGCATGAGGCAGCTTTTCGAGAATGCCCCGTGATGGACCTGTGGAGAATAGTACTATTCCCGGATGAGGTCCTTCAGCTCCTCGACTATGTGCTGAACGCGGGCCTCGACGGCGATCTTACCCTTTTCCAGAGTGGCTAGCGTGGCGTCGCCGTAGACTCCCGAGGTTGAGTAGGCGCCGGCGTCTTTGTTTTCAGGATTCTTGGTCAGCCCTCGGCCTTTAAGAGGGTGGTAGTCCTTCACTGCCTTGGCCATATCCACAACCTCAGGTTTGATGTACAGCATCATTGACGTCTCCATCTCGTCGGCGTGGGTGCCGCCCTCCTGCTCAGAGACCCCCTCCTCCGCTCCGCGACCCGTCTCAAGGATGTCCGTGTACCTCATCTCGATGCCCATCTCCCTCAGCTCCTCGGCCGCGGGCCTGAGCCCCCGGACGGTCGAAACGCCTGTGTTCAGCACGTAGAACTTCCTGACGCCGTATGCACTCATCGAGACGCAGATGTCCTTCACAAGCTCCCTGAAGGTCTCCAGCCCGAGGGAGACGGAGCCCGGGTACTCGAGGAAGCTGGGGTAGTAACCGTACTGGATCGTGGGCATGACGACGACGGGCACCTCCGCTGCGACGCGCTCCGCCAGGTACTCCGCCATTATCCAGTCGTTGTTCAGGGGCAGGTGGGGGCCGTGCTCCTTTGTCCTCGCCCCAAGGGGGATCATCACTACATCGTACTCCCTGAGGACCCTCTCAGCCTCCACCCAGGTCAGCTCCTCGAGCCTCATGCTCCTCTTCGGACCGAACGAATCGTGACCCGCCATTTCGCCACGCTCCAAATCGCTCAGGTTCAAATATGTGGAGAGGGGGTGATTACTTTAATGGTGTTTTGAGATGAAGCTGGTGACATTCAAGGTTCACACGGAGGAGCGCCTCGGCGCATACATTGGCAACAGGATACTGGATCTGAACTCGGCCTACGCCCTTTACATCAGGGAGGCCGAGGGGAGGGAGAACGCAAGGGGACGGGCCTCTGCGCTCATCCCGCCTTGCATGAAGGGCTTCCTCGTTGGCGGTGACGAAGCCATGGGGGCCGCGAGGAAGACCATCGAATACGCTAAGGGGCTGGGCGAGGGCGCCGTGGGCGTCGACGGGGAGAGCCTCTTCCTCGGCGAGGACCAGGTGCGCCTCTGCGCACCGGTCCCCGTCCCCGGGAAGGTCTACTGCCTGGCCGTGAACTTCTACGACCACGCAACAGAGAGCATCAGGGACCCGAAGGAGAGGCAGGCCGAGATCGACCGCCTAAAAGGCCTGAAACTCGACATCCCAGTGGTCTTCCAGAAGCCGCCGGCCCTCGTCGTGGGCCCCACGGACCCGATCATCAAGCCGAGGGCGTCGAACCTGCTGGACTACGAGTGTGAACTGGCTTTGATAATCGGGAAGAGGGGAAAGTACATCCCCCAGGAGAGGGCGTACGAGCACATCGCGGGCTACACGATCCTCATAGACGTGAGCTTCAGGGACCAGGGCTTCCCCCAGGACGTCCCGTTCCGCATGTTCCAGAGGGACATAAACTGGACGAAGGGGAAGGGGATGGACAACGCCGCCCCCATGGGGCCCTGCCTGCTGACGAGGGACGAGATACTCGACCCCTACGACCCGCCCCTCAAGCTGATAACCAGGGTGAACGGCAAGACCCGGCAGGACGGCGACCTCACGACGATGATCATCGGGATCCCCCGGATCGTCGAGTACCTCTCCAACGGCACTACCCTGGAGCCCGGGGACGTCATAGCGACGGGCACGGTGGCGGGGGTCGCCAGGAGCTGGCCCGACGGCTTCCTGAAGGTGGGGGACACCGTTGAGTGCGAGATACCCCCCATAGGGGTCCTCAGGCACAAGGTCGTCGGCGACTAGACCCCATTCTTTATCTTTTCTAACCTCGACCTGATGAAATCGACCCAGAAATCTTCCCCTCGGTCGAGCTCCCTGCCTCCCAAGTAGGCTCTGAAGATCTCCAAGGCTTCCGGGTCGGTGAGCGCCTCCATCGCCTTCAGGACGTCTTCCTTTCGGATGCTCCTTGCGCCGTTCATCAGCGCCAGCAGCCTGATGACCTGGCCCGCCCCTATCCTCAGCATCTTCGGGTTCCTCCTGTCCCTCTCCAAGTTCTTCAGAAGCCTATCAGCCCTCCACGCAATCAGCGTCCTCCAGTCGTACCTAGGCAGGATGTGCTCGATTCCCTCCCCGTAGACGACGACGTGGTTCTCCAGGAAGTCGTCCTGATAGAAGGTCAGGAAATTGAAGGGGTAGCCCTTGTTCAGCGGATCGTCCAGGTTCTCGAGGTACTCCCATGGAAGATCTACCTCGGTGCGCCTCACGTGTTCCGTGCACTCTTCTATGATGGTCTTCAATCTCGGGATGACCGCTTCGTGGGAGTCCCTCATCAAGACAGCGAAGAGGTCTAGATCACTGACTCTATCGACGAAATCACCCCTCACCCATGAGCCGAACAGAATGAGCGAGTGGAGCCCCTCTCTTGTCACATCGTCGCGCTCTATTCTCTCCCTGATGCAAATGATAAAGCCCAATTGACCCATGTATTGCTTGGCGACACCCTGATAAGCATATTATCGTGTCTGGGTTTCGTACATCGGGCCTCTCCAGGCTACTTCCTCCGTGTGAGGGCGAACACCACGATGGACACCGCTACGGCTAGGCCCCTGCGACGCCCCCACGTACACCCAACACATACTTTCAAATCCTGTTCGCCATTAATAGTCACGAGAGGGGCTGGGGATGGCTCTGACTGATTTCGAGAGACGGGTCCTTGGGGAGATCTCGAAAGAGAGGTGCTAGGGGCACGTCAAGGTCAGGATAGAGGGCGACAGACTTTCGTTAGCAAGATCGAGAAAGAAAAATAGATTCTCCAAGTACGCCTTAGGGTAAGGCCGTCGACTGCAAGGATAATTTATATTTAAAAACATAAAGGAAACACGGGTAGCGTGTATTGGCGAGCAGATTAAGGGTCTTGTTGTTATTAGCCAAAGCGAAGTTATTAGCCCCGATAAAACCCGACTTTCCGAAAAGGGCTGATGTAAACCTAGACGAATTGGATGCCCCCGTCACCGTCTATCGTGACGGTTGGGGTGTCCCGCACATCTACGCCGAGAACGAGCAGGACCTGTACTTCGTCTTCGGCTATCTTCAGGCCCAGGACAGGCTCTTCCTGATGGATTTCCAGAGGAGGGCCGCCGAAGGGAAGCTAGCGGAGGTCGTAGGCGAGAGGGCCTACGAGTCGGATACTTTCTACAGAACGATAGGCTTGGAGAGGGCGGTGAAGGCCACTAAAGAAGCGCTTGAGGAACGAGGTGGACAGAGAATCTCAGGGATCATGGGGAGGTTCGTCGATGGGATCAATAGGGCGATAGGGGACATGATAGGATCCGGGGGGTTGCCCCTCGAATTCAAGATTTTGGAATACGAACCCGAGCTCTGGTCGATCATCGACTCGCTGGCTGTCAGCAAATTCATGGGCTGGCTGTTAACGGGCAACCTCCACGAGCTGGGGTATTTTAAGGTGCGGGAAAGCCTCGGCGATTTCACCGAAGTCCTGTTCCCATTCGACAGACCCTACGAAACCTCCACGGCATCGGTGTACGACGCCCCCATCGACCCCGTGAGACCGCGTGAAACAGGGAAAAAATCCGCAGTCAAACAAGGAGGAGGTGGGGGGCCGGTAGCAGGAAATTTAAACATCAATTTGGCATGGGAAAAGGGAAAAGCGGATAGGCCCCCGGCGTTCGATCCATTCCTCGCCTCCAACAACTGGGTCGTCGCAGGTAGCCTCACGGAGACCGGCAAGCCCATCCTGTGCAACGACCCGCACCTGCCACTGATGGCCCCTCCGGTCTGGTACGAGGCCCACTTGGTATGTCGGGATTCGGGGGGGACATCCCTGAATGTCAGGGGCGTGACCTTCCCCGGCGTGCCCTTTATCCTTACCGGACGCAACCGGCGGATCTCATGGGGTGTGACCAACGTCGGGGCCGACGTGATAGACTTCTACAGGTACGACTGGAGCGAAGACGGAACCGAGTATAGATATCTTGACCGGTGGGAGAAGACGACAACGATCACGGAGAAGATAAAGGTGAAAGTCGGCGACAGCGCGGAGGAGAGGGAGCATGGGGTCATTCTGACTAGGCATGGCCCCGTTATGGAGCGCGATGGCGAGAGGTTCGCCGTTAGGTGGCTGGGGCACTATCCGACGATGGAGACCCTAGCCTTTTACGGGATAAACACCGCCAAGGACATCGAGGAGTTCAAGGAGGCCCTGCGGTACTTCCATTTTCCCGCCCAAAACTTCGTGTACGCCGACGTCGACGGGAACATAGCTTGGTGGGCGAGCGGTCGCTACCCGATACGTTCGAACATATCAGAGGACGACGACTACATCGAATACCGGATTCCCTTCAACGGGAGCGACGGGAGGGGCGAGTGGGGCGACTGGGACGACCCGAACGCGTGGGTCGACCCCCCGGACGAGGTCCCCCACATCGTGAACCCCGAGGCGGGGTACATAGCGACCGCCAACAACTGCCCAGCATCCCGCAGGGAGTTCCCTCACTGGCTCGGATGGACGTGGGCTGAGAGCCACAGGATCAACCGCATCGTCGGCATGCTGATAGGTACAAGACCCCTAGATGTCGAGGACATGAGCAGGATCCAGACGGACATCTACTCGATCCCAGCCGAGAAACTGGTCCCGCACATCGTCAAGGCTTGTGAAGAAGGACGACTGGACGACGGAGTGAGAGGCGCCGTGGATGCGTTGAAGGAGTGGGACTTCGAGATGGACGAAGACGGAGTCGCCCCGACCATATTCGCGACATGGCTGGACAAGTTCAGGAAGAACGCCTTCCCCGATATCTTAGAGAGCGCCGGGCTGGGCAACACCCCGACGACGGAGACCATTCAGCGCCTGTTCGAACAGGGTTCGAACGAATGGTTGGAGTTCATCGGGAGCGGGAAACGGGACATCAGGGACCTGATCGTCGGAAGCCTGAGGGACGCCGTTGAGCAACTCAGGAAGGATCACGGGCAGAGCATGAGCGGATGGAGGTGGGGCAGCATCAACCACCTAAACATCGAGCACCCCCTCGGCTCTGCCATCTCATGGTTCAACTACCCGAGACTGCCCGCGGGTGGCTGGTACAACTGCGTCAACCCTGGCGGCGGCCGACTAATGAGGTTCGGAACCTCGTGGCGCCAGATAATCGACCTCGGCGACCAGAGGAACTCCCTGTGCGTCCTCCCCGGGGGTCAGCTGGGCCATCCTTTTAGCAGACACTACCGCGACCAGCTTGGGTTCTGGCTGGAGGGGAGATACAAGCCGATGACCATGCCCGAGAGCCCGGAGGAGCTGGAGGGGATCGCCAGCACCATCAGGTTCAACCCAAAGGCCCAGTCGCCCTAATCCAATTGCCTTAAGCTCATTTTCCTCTAATACTTCAACCCCGCACTTAATGTGTCAAGACAGATGTACCGAGCGGCAAACCATTTCTGCTATAAGAACATAACTATTAACAACATTCGCGAAGGGTTCGAACATGGTTCTGACGGATTTTGAGAGGGAAGTCCTGGCGGAGGTATCCAAGGAGAGGTGCTGGGAGCACGTCGAATGGTTCGCCGACGTCGGGGAGAAGCTCTCGGGCACTCCGGAGAACGAGAAGTCCGTCGACTACATCCTCAGCGTGTTGAATGGATACGGCGTGGAGGCCGAGGCCCCGGAGTTCCAGGCTTGGCTCGGCTTCCCGCGGCTATTCGACGCCGAGGTGAAGGTGCTTGAGCCCGAGAGGAGAGCCCTGGACTGCGTCGCCTTCGCCCAGTGCGCCTCTGCGTCGGTCGAGGGCGATCTGGTCTTCGCCGAAGGCGGAGGGCTGAAAGACTACGAGGGGCTGGATTCTAGGGGAAAGATCGTCCTCGTCGACTTCAGCAAGCCGCCGGCGCGCCCGTGGAAGAACTACGTGGCTGGGGTGCTGGAGGGGGCGGTGGGCCAGATCGTCATCAGCCACGCTGGCCCCAAGCGGGCCCTGAACAGGGGGACGGTGAAGTCGGTCTGGGGGAACCCGACCCCGGAGAACATCGATGACATCGGGAGGATCCCGGTGGTGAACATCTGCAGGGAGGACGGCGAGTACCTGATGCGGCTGCTCGAGAGGGGCCCGGTGCGGGTCAGGATGAGGGCGGAGGGGCTGAGGGGGTTCCACCAGACCAGGCAGCCGATGGCCAGGGTGGCGGGGAGCACGCCCGAGTTCGTCCTCCTGGGCAGCCACATGGACGCCTGGGGGGCGGCCGCCACCTGCAACGCCCTGGGCTGCGCCTCGACGCTGGAGGCGGCGAGGTTGATGACGAAGTACAGGTCCCATCTGAGGAGGGGCCTGGAGCTCCTCTGGTTCCAGGGCCACGAGACCGGGATAATGACCGGCTCCACGTGGTATCTGGACAACTTCTGGGACAACCTGAGCAGCAACTGCGTCGCCTACCTCAACAACGACACCACGAACATGATCCATTCGACGATCTACACGGCCGATGGAGACCCGGTGATCAGGGACTTCCTCGTTTCGACGGTGCGGGAGCTCGCCGAGGAGGAGGGAGCCCCCTTCAGGGAGCCACAGCCCAAATACACCCCGAGCAAGACGGGGGACCAGTCCTTCTACGGCATAGGGATCCCCTCGGCAAGGGTAAAGATGACGTTTACCCCCGAGGCGAGGGAAGAGATAGGGGCGGGAGGCGGCTGGTGGTACCACAGCGAGCACGACACCCTGGACAAGTGCGACCCCGACACCATGTACATGGCGGAGAAGGCGCAGACCCTGGTCCTGCTGAGGCTGTGCACCCTCCCAGTGCTGCCCTACCGGATCGAGACGCTGGCGGACTGGATGCTGGACGCCCTGGGAGAGCTCGAAGGTAGGGCTGAGGTAACGCTGAGCCTGGAAGGCATAATCGAGAAGGCCGCACGGTTCAAGGTGAGGGCTGCGGAGTTCGACGAGGCCACTAGTAAGCTCTCAGCGAGATGCAGAGAA
>SMTZ1_10011195_pt1 | contig 10170 bp, 6 predicted proteins | sample DeeMarSWOR136_30_FD_25667 | JGI IMG/M metagenome (IMG submission 25667) | reverse complement strand
TATCTACATTAATAATACCGAAATCGATATATCCACCTATCTCAGGATCATATCTGAAGAAATGGCACTTATCTTTTCTTTCTCCGGCAATTCCATATACTTTTAAATCGAGTCCAACCGTCAAAGCCCTCATCCTCATCTGATCCAAAGGTTTACCTAGATTAATCACTTTTTTAACTTTTGGGTCAAACTTAAACAGGAAGCCTTCAGAGGTGCCGCCATAAATGATTCCACTGGTATCCTTCACAAATACTTCCGCCACGGCGATATAAATATGCGGGATTTTTAACTCCAATTTTACTATTTCATCTTTTTCTATATCATACATAAAGAGTCTTTCCTTATCAGTGGAACCATAAACATTACCATCATCATCACAAATAAGGTCCCGGCAGATACTACGGAGGCTTCTATTTGGCCCACCATATACCCGTTCTTGATAAATTTCTCCTTTATCGAAAAATTTTCCTGTTTTGATGTCATAAATAAAAAAATGACCATCAGGATAAGTTAGGCCATACAAGTGATTACCATCAGGAGAAGCGACAATATTATAAATTCCATTGTGAGAAACAGGGATTCCCAGGTCTTCTAATTTACAGGATTGACCGATCTCTACTCTTATTTTTTCATTATCTGTGGGATTATAACGAAAAAGGTGACCTCCTTCATAATTTTCATATCGCTTTTTGATATCATTCCAAAGAGATATGACAATCCCGCCATGACCTGCCACTGGATCGGAAATGGGATATTGTTTAATTTCATTAAGCCCTGTTCCGATGTAAAGCATCTCATCGCCTCCAAATGTTAAAGAATGATGGATACTCTGATGGCCATCAATCTGACCCAACGGTTTTACTCTATTCAATTCCGGTGAAAAGACAAATAGATGACAAACGGGCCCAGTGGTTCCACCATATATATTACCTGCTGGTCCAACGAAAAGAGAAGTGATAGCACTTTCATCAGGAGGTATGGCATTCACATAAGGGACACCTAAATCTCTCAGCTCATATCGTTCAGCACTAATTAATGACTGTGAATAACTAAGTGAGGTACCTAATAATATAAATAATAGGTATAACACTATAACGGAGGTAAATCGAAAGTCCATTTAATATTCCTCTATGGTAATATTCAGGTAGTAATACCAAGAAATGATCTATTTGGTATCATTTGTAACTATTTATTTTTAGGCAATATCGCCTTATCTAAGCAAAACCATTTTTTTTGCATTGATAAACTCACCCATCTTAAGACAGTCCCCAGCAAAATGATATTCATCTATCAAAGTTGTAACTTCATTTCCTAATAAATCAAAAATTTCAATTAAAACTCGATTGGATGTGGGTATGTGATACGCGATAGTAGTGGAAGGATTAAAAGGATTGGGGTAATTTTGGTCAAGATGGAAATTCGGATTTGCACAAGAGGATTCATCCTGCAAATTGGAAATAGCTGTTACTTCAACATTTTGGTTGATCAAGTCAATAATAATGTATTTCCCTTTATCATCATCCCAAATTTCCATCTGTATCACAGAATCTTGTTGAGATACCATATGTAATGAATCAGGTGGATCATTTATTCTTCTGGGGTGCATTACACTCAAAATATATGTATCAGAAATTTTATTGGAGGGATAGACTTTTAAGAATTCCTGTTCAATTTCATTTGACAGATTCTGTGGTATGAGAAAATCTATATCCATTACAATGTCGTCAATAGTAATTAAAAATTTATTATCCGCTATGCCTTGAATATTTCCACCAGCATGCAATAACCACTCAAACTGAACAGGTTGCTCGGCCATTAATTCATCTAATACTATTATAAAATCTGGCTTCAAATAAATAAAATGTCGTAAAAACTTGGTAAGTCCGGTTTCGGGTTTATAAATATTCTCTGCATCTCCTATAATATAATCGAATGTATTATTGCTTTGAGCTTTAATTATAGAACTTTTAGCCTTAGCATAGAATACCACCGTCCTGTTAAACCAATCTGATCCTTCACCCAATTGACCAATGTCATTAATTAACAGGGTATTGTGATATTTAGTCCATTTTGGCTTTGAATAGCCATCATCTTTTGCTAACCATTTTCCATAGGCATAAATATTAAAATGGTTTACATCCGGATGGCCATGTCCATTCACCAAACCTTGGTAATTGGTCATATTATCATATAAATTTTGTACTGCATGGCCATGAAAGGGGCCACATTTAAATCCCACCATTACTGCCTCTTTACTCCAATCCGAACGGGAGGTAACCCAACCTGTGTCATCAAAATGACGAAATGTTGGTAAACTGTCTGGTCCCACAGCTTCAATGGTTTCGTCATACCAAAGTAAATTCGCCCATCCCATTCTATGTGTTGAACCAATACCACGATTGAACATTTCCAGGGCCAACCATTGAAAATGAGGATCGCGATATTCACATGCAACATTAAACAATTGATATGATGGTCCATGAGAAACATAATTGTAATATCTAGTGTCTCCAAATCTCATCACTAAATTATCATATGAAAAATCTGGTAATGTACTGTATAAGATGAAGTTACCTAAATTTTTCAACCAACGACTCTCTTGATAAAAATTTCTACCTAGAAGTTTTTTAGCCAATTTCAAATAATGCATCTGAAATTCTGTCATTAATCCGTAATATTGATGGCCCTCAGTAGAGCCACCATCAGGACCAAAAATTTGGAAGGCTTCATTAAAGATATGATATGATTGTCTAAGCCAATCCTCAGCCTCGGGCAGTTCACCATATAAAGCAAAACCTGCCGCAGCAAGACCGGTATATTCAACCTGACAATGATTCGACAAATATCTTTCTTTATGCACTGGATTTTTTGCAAGCTCACTGGCAAAATAGGACAAACGATCCCTAATGTTTGTTCGCTGATCAGCAGACATTGAATGATAAAGCCAATCGTAACCAAATGATACTCCTAAAAGACAATGTCCCGCTGCTAAACTTCTATTATTCTCCCAATTCGGATAATTACATAGATCGCTCATCCAACTTAATGCTTTGGTTAAATATTTGGCATCATTGGTAAGAAGATATGTCATAGCCATCCACGGAATCGCATCGCCATCATCTCTGGTATCATCTTCACTATCAGGATTATTCGCTGGATTTTGTGCTAAATATTGGTTTGCTTTTTTTTGAATTATATCCCAGATAAATTTATGAGATAAGTTAATCCTTATTTTCAAGGTATCAATTGTTGCTGAATCTAATAGCATTCTGGGGTGTATTCCAACAAATGTATCTAACAGCGGAGGTCTCACCCAAGATTGGTTAATCACATAATTCCACATTAGGGTATCCTGCTGGGCGAGTATAGATGTTGTCATACCAAAGCAAAGCAAAAGTATGATAACCATCATTTTAGAGTTACATATTTTTAGGACTTCCTTCATGTTTACTCTCTTAATTTATTATTCATAATAAATCATTATTGGATTTGCTCTGGACGAAAGATTAGCAGTCGCAATCGGGCTGACAGTATTCCAAAGGTGGTGCCCACCTGGTTCGGGTTTTTTTCTTCCACAAATCCACAAAAATATATGGTTCCATCGGGAGCAGTGGTACCGCCTCCACTTGGTGCCATATTAAGAAAATCAATGACACGATTTCCATCCTCAACATATACTCTACCCAAGTCCTTTTTCTCATGGGCATCAAGATCGTAGCTCATTAGATAAGCTTGACCGGCAATTTGAAAAAAGTCAATACCAGCATTTTCTTCCTGAGACTCCAACGGGATGATAGGCAAATAATAAATCTTTCTGTTCTTTCCCATGGTAAAACTTAATGTGGCATAATGTGCCAGACGATAAATATTGGTTACTACTTCTGGAAGTAGTTGTGTGAGTTTTTTTATTTTACCTTCCTTCCCTGCATATGGATCATATTCAAAAAGGTTTGATGTAGCACCCTCAACACCATAGATCTTCTTCTTAATATTATCCCAGATCCCTGCTCGCATATATCTCTTATAAATCGAATGAGTTCGATGAAAAGCCCTCAAATCGGAGGGAATCTGGATAGCTAAATCGTAGATCCTCTCAGATTGCACATCATATTTAAAAATCCTATCCGGTAAATAAGTACCATAAACATTGCCCTTATCATCAGTTATTATAGTTCTTGCTACAGAGCGTGCGTGATAATGAATTCTTCCTTTATCTTCGGTTTTCCTCTTCTCAATATCATAAATAACGAAATGACCATTAGTTGCAGTACCATAAAGTCTCATCTGAGAAGTGTCAATAGCAAGTCCATATACACCATAATAGGGAAGTATCAATCCTAAATCTTCAAGTTTATTGGTTCCGGGATCATACCGACACCAGTGCCCTCCACCCCAACTTCTGGGATCCACTTCCGAGGGTCCTGCTCCCATATTTCCTGTAGCAAAATAGATCCTGCCTTTACTATCCTCACAAAACTTGGTGTGAATTTTTGCATGGGTTCTTATACCTTTACCTTTATCACCCAGGAATTCTGAAATATCTGCACGGTGACTTATTTCATCACTAATTGGATCGTAGATGTAAAATTGTGCCGATCCTCCTCCTTCGGTATTTAAGCCAATATATACTTTACCATCTCTCGCAGCATATATAGCTGCCCAAAAGCCATCCTCTTTAAGATTTTTCGGGAAAGAGCGGGATTCTAAAGTAACAAAGTTTTCGGAGGAACTACAGATAGTACTCCTAAAAACGGAAATCGTGAAAAAAACATAAACAACTAAAAGTATGCTTGAAAATCTTATCAAAACTGATTTCTGGGTTATAATATTATAATAAATAGGAAGTGTTTGTAAAATATGTAATAATCTTACAGATCAATGTATATGAACGCCAGGCTTATAAATAATAAGACGCATTGAAAATGGTTCGACTCCCCCAGCCTTTCCAGCAACTTTCTTTTCATCCTTCTCCTGTACTGCACCACAGAAATATATTGTGCCATCTGGAGCGGTAGTGGCACCTCCTACCCCCAACACCATTGCATTTCCTTCGACTTTCATAATACCAATATCTTCTCTCAAATTTTCATTCAAATCATAGCTCACCAAATGGGTATAATGATAACTCCCTGTAACGCCACCACCCACAAAACCCAATTCAGCAATATAATCAAAGGGTTGAGCTACAGGAGCATAATATATTTTACTATCTTTACCCAAAGTAAATGCTAAAGTGGCATATGGCACAATATGGAAATCCATATATTCTTTAGCACACAGCTGAATCAGCGGTGTTATTTCCCCTTCATCACCAATGTTAGGATCGTATTGAAAAAGAAGAGAACTTGTTCGATCAATTCCATAAATTTTTCTTGATTTTTCATCCCAAATCACTGATCTCCAATTGGGTCGGAAAGTGTTCCAGTCTACCGGCCAAATTGTTTTATCAGTAGTGAACTCAATGTTTAGTTCATCAATACAATCCTTCGCCGGATCGTATCGGAATACATGATATGGTTCATAACTTCCAAATACGTTTCCTTGGTCATCAATTACCATGGTGCGGCATACTGTCCGCAAGTTATTAACTCTCCCCTTGTCAATCATCTTACCGGTTTCAATATCATATAGAAGGAAATTTCCCCATGCACTGGTACCATAAAGCCTTTTCCGTTTTTTATCAATAACTAAAGCGTAAATTCCTTGTTGAGGGAGAACAATTCCCAAATCTTCAAGTTGATCCATTTGGGGATCATAGCACCACCAATGTCCGCCTTCCCAAGTTCTGGGATCAACCTCCCGAGGACCATGTCCCATACTACCCGAAGCAAAATAAATTTTTCCGTCTGCAGCCTCCACAAAAGGAGTGTGGATCTTGGCATTTGTCCTAACTCCTTTATTCTTTTCACCTAAGATTTCTGGCAAATTGGATATATACCGGATTTGATCCACTTCCGGGTCGTAAATGTAAAAATGCGCACAATTCCCATAAGTACTTAATCCAATATATACTTTTCCATCACTTGCCGCGGATATTGCACTCCACATGCCATCCTCTTTATGACCGCCAGGAAAGGGACGCGATTCTAATGTGATGATTCTTTCCTGGGAGAAAAGTACTGAAATCAATAAGAGGAATAATAAAATAATAAGGAAGCATAGTCGCATTTTCGAATCCATAAATTTTTCCTTAATATAATGGTATTTCTTGGTTAATTGTTAGATTCATTATGAGCCATTTCAAGGGAATGATGTTGATGACAGTTGTCGCAACTTAAGACTTCCAGAGAAGATTTTTGTATTTGGGGATTTAATGAACATGGGTCAGGAAGCGGTGAATGACAATCAATGCATAATTTTTCAATCTCCTGAACTTGCATAAATCCATGAGCCCCATGGCAGGTTATGCAGCTTACTATTTTTTCTGTACTACTTTTTTCATTCAAATAAAACCAACTGGCATGTTTACTTTCCTGGAATTCGTGGTATGGTCCTTCGTGGCAGTCCTTACAGAGTATTTGAACAGTAGAATCAGACCAAACCAGATCGGGTTTGATTGAGTTATCTTCAACATCTATATGTTCTCCACTCTCTTCATGGCAGGCTTCACAGTTTACACCAGAGTCCCAATGTAATATTGCTTTTGATTTCATTTCCGCTATAATATCCATATGACAATAATAACAAGAAATGAGATAATCTTGAGTTTTGAGTTGAGAAAATCCAAGAATAATTAAAATTGGTAAAATAAATCTTATACTATTTGCCTTAATTCTAAGTAATTCTATTAAAATCAATCTCATACGTGACACCAATGGTTGAGCCATCTATAATTGGGAGGTAAAGCATCAGTAATTTTAGTTGCATATTTTTCAAGGAGGCTTCGTTCGAGGTTTCCAAACTTCGATCCCACAATACTCACATTTTCCCTCACTTCCTTAACCGTTTCCATGCCAGGGATAACTGTCGAGACACTCTCATTAGCAAGAATATAAGCAAGGCTTGCTTGAGCCAGAGTAAGATTCGTTCCTTGGATAAGTGATTCGGGAGTTCTTTGCTCTTTCTCCTGTTCTACTCTATCAAGTATCGAACGCGATCCAGAACCTTCTATTAAATCTGCAAGTTCTGGATTAAAAATTGTTCCTTTATTGAATGGTTTTATGATTACAATTCCCATATCTTTCTTTTTTGCTGTATTAAACAGTTCATCTTCGGCCTTAGGAGCAAAATAGTTATAAGGAACATAGATGATATCAATCTCATCATACTTATTCACCCATTTTATAAGAAGTTCCGGATCATGTTGAGACACTGCAAAATAATTCACTTTGCCATCTTTTTTCATCTTATGAAAGGCTTTAAGAGCGGCCTCTAACCTTTCTGGAGGTGTTTTTTTGATAACCGTCGTGAATCGAAGAATATCTACCTTTAATAATTGTAACGTAGCCAATTGAATATCAATCATTTCTAGCAAGTAGTCATAAGTATCCTGTCCAGATTCTTTAAGATCATTAATATCCGTAACGATGTAGATATTTTCATGAATTTCAGGTTTGGATAGAAGTATTTTTCCTAATGATTCCCTTTCATATTCTGTATTCGTATCAAAGAAATTGATTCCATTTTTTAAACATTCTTTTAAAACTGCCTCACGTTGCCATTGTTCTTTTGACTTTTTCTCTTGCCATTTAGGTCCATCATAATGACCACCTAATCCAATCTCTGAGACCATTACTTCTGTTCTACCCAAACGACGATATCGCATTTGACTCGTTTCCAGATTTTTACCCCTATTCCTACCAAAAACATTTAATCCTGAACAAGATATTTCACCTGCCAGCATTCCCATACCGGCTGCACCTAAGGACACTTTCTTAATAAATTCTCTTCGACCCAATTCTCGATTATTTCGATGTTTTCTCTCATCCTTCTTCATTTAAATCCCCTAATAATAATTAACCTTTTCAACCTTTCAAACTTATTCAGCCAAAGTCACTTGGAGTGGATTATCCAAACACTTTTCATAATATTCTAATGAGTCTACCAAGTTTGAATGAGACAATTTGTTAAAAACAATGTATGCATTTTTTTCCGCATATATACTCCCCTTGGGGACTAATACCGATTCATTCAATATTAAAATTCGGTTCCAATATTTACCGCCTTGTGCACCATCACTAATTTTTGTGTAATCTCCAGTGGTAGGTGATGGGATACCACAATTGTTTGTGTTATTATATAACAACCGAATACAGCCAAGCGCGAATCCTTGTTTGGGTTCATAAAAAAACAACCAAGGTGCATCCGCTTCAATCGGATTCTTATCCAGAATCTCTTGCCTATTTTTAAATGGCAGTGTGAATATTTCACCGGAGGGTCTCTTAAATGTAAAATGTGTGAAGATAGAATCAGTGGTCATCTCATCATTGCGGAGACGATCCAGATATATATCTTTTTTCATTTCCAATCGTGAACTGAAGACAAAATAAGGGAGATGGGCATAAAATTTATATATTGCGCTGATGAAAATCTCAGGAAAATTCTTTAGGATTCCCCACCTTTTTGTCATACACATAATAGGTCCTTTTTCAACAGTGTAATTTTCCGGATTTTCCCAATGGGCAATTGATTGATCGATTTTATTATCTGTTCGAATAAAATTGGGAGACCAGTGAATTCTTCGATCATATCTCATTAATTTCTTTTTCAAATCACCTCGTATAGTAATTTCTCTTATCTGACCAGAATCAGGTTCTTTTTTGGGGCCTTCCCCAGGGGTAAGATCAGCACGATAATATTCATTTTCAACAATCAAGCCAAATCCTTCACCAATTACTTTTAAATCAGGTGGATATTCAAACTTATTGAGCATCTGACTATTGTATATTATTCTGTAAGTTTTTTTACCATTTGCCAAGATATTAACTTGAAAAATAACTTTAAATTTTAATACTCGGTCATCCGGCTTTTTTTCAGCATCAAAGATTTGGCAAGGAATTTCCTTTTCATTTTCATCATCCAGAATTTCAACTATACTTATCTGTTTTTCAGGATTCACAAATTTATGATTTCTAAAATTAAATAAAATTTCAACAGGTTCGAATTGTCGATTTTGACCTGCAGTTTCTTCAACCGAAATGGTCTTCAAGATTCTCCCGAGTTGGGAAGTTTGCTGAGCATTCGATGTATTTAAAAAAATGAGAAGGATCAATAAGTTTATAACCAATCTCATGGAAAAAACCAGCTTTATGTTACTATTCGAGTATAAATTCATGATATTTATTAGCACAACCTGGACCATTGCTCACTAAAAATTTATTTTCATTCAAAATCGCCAGAAAAGACCTTTTTGTATACATCTCCATATCCCCGTGCTGACATATTCCACCGGGTACTTTATGATATTGAATAATTTTTTTTAAATTATTTAAAGTTGCTTTAAAATCAGGCTGAGAAGTGAGTTGTTCCAAGCTTTTATATCGCTCATCACTATTTTTATCGCCAATAGGGCCCCGACTTAATTCCAATTTACGCATAGAAGGTGTAGCACAATGATTTGTACAGAAGATTGGATCATTGTCTGAATACCTTACATACATCTCTGTCGGTGAACGTTCTACAATGGCGGCATTCCCTGATTTATCAACTAGGGAAAAATGATAACCGTGCCTCATAACCGGGTAGCGTGAAAGGAACTGAATTCCTTCATTTACGGTATCACACTCCTGTAACAACAATCTCGGTAAATGATTTCGGATGATACCATGAGGATTTAATGTTGGGAAATGGAGTGAGGCTTCACCCACAGCTAAACCTTGAATATTTATGCCATGGATTGTAGATAATCCATCCAAATGAGTAAAAATATGCATCGCATTTCCCTTAGATGGATGAATACACCGGACGATTCCTATACCGAGATTTGATGTCGAACCGTCTAGAGTACACCCCATAATCGGACCACTATCTGAATTCGGAAAAATAACATTGGTACATCCATCCTCTTCCGTATCATCAAGAGATAAATTTCCATAGGGACAACCAAAGGTAGATTTATCCTCTTCTTTCGGTCTTATGAATGCAGCAAATCCCGCACTAAAATTTATTAAAGCTATCGTCTCAAAATCCAGCCGGGCACCTTCTGCCATTCCTTTCATTTCTTCTATTAAG
>SMTZ1_10037902_pt1 | contig 10171 bp, 8 predicted proteins | sample DeeMarSWOR136_30_FD_25667 | JGI IMG/M metagenome (IMG submission 25667) | reverse complement strand
CCCAATGATCGCGAAGACCGTGAGCAGCTGGTTGGAGAGCTGGAAGAGCAGCCTGTAGATGTAAGACTCGTACCGCCTCATGCCTTCATAATCGAATGGGTCGAGGACGCCTGTGACGGCGATGACCTCCTCGTTCCTGAAGTGCTCCCGCACCACCTCCAGCCACTCCTCGTAGGGCACGCAGTCGGCGTCGGTGGTGACGATCACGTTGCCCTGGGCGGCCCTCACGCCGTCGTTCCTCGCCCCGCCCACCCCCTTGCTTACCTGCTGGATAACCCTGTCAGCGTACCTCTCTGCGATCTCTACGGTCCTGTCGCTGCTCTGCCCGTCGACGACAATGATCTCATAGTCCTCTCTTGGGATGGTCTGCTCGCTGAGGGCCTTGAGGCACCTCTCGGCGGCGTTCCTGCCGGAGAGAATGGCCTTGTCCATGTTGAAGTACTCCCATTCCCCGAACCTACCGATGGGTATGACACCGCCACTTATTAAATAGTCGTGGATCACTGACACATTCTTCCTGTGATCGAGATCGTAGATGACGTAAGCGTACTCGTGCGTGGAGGCGTCGCAGACCTCGATCTCGTCTCTCTCATTGATTATCCCGGTCTCGATCAGGTCCTCCACGACCCTATCCCGGATTTCCTCGGGGTCGACATCATCTTCCCGGTAGGTGACCTCGACCAGGATGCTGCTCCTGCCCGGGGGCGCTGTGTGCTCCGAGAAGTTCATGGGGAAGCTGATGCGGTTGAAGACGAACCTCTCCTCCGGGAAGTAGAGCCAGTGCTTGTCGATGATCCCGGGCCTCCTCACGCCGATGTTCACGCAGACCAGGGAGTTGTAGACCAGCGAGCCCGCCGCCCTCACGACCTCCTCCGGAGGGTCGTGCAGCATCCCTACGAGATCAGGCAGAGGTATCGACGAAAGGACCTTCTCCGAGGAGACCTCCCTCACACTCCCATCCTTCCTGTACCTCACCCTGACACCAGACACCGAAGGCCTGACCTCGACCACCTCGGAACCGAGGGAGACGTTGAGACCCCTGGACATCTGCTCCGCCAGGGCTCCTATTCCGCCGCGTCGGGGGTACATGAACTCGGCGTTGGGCCCGAAATCCTTCTCCAAGGTTCCTGCCGCGCCCTGCTCCATCTCCTCGACGCTGGGTGACGGCACTCGGCCCCTTATCCAGTCGACGTTCATCCGGGAGAGGTCGTACTTCCAGATCTTCCGGTTGTAGGGGACCATGTAGTGCCTCGCGATGCCGCCCCCGAAGGTGGCGTAGATCCACTCCTCGAAGTTCCCTGACTCCATGGCTCTCCTGTTCGCAACCCCGTCGATGCACTCCCGGATGATGTGCTCCGTCAGAGCGCTGAGGTTCACCTCGAAGGGGTACCTGACGTACGCGCCGTCGAGGTAGATGTATGCCTCCCTTGTGTGATTGTACAGGTTCCCCTCCAGCAGTCCCTCGAAAAGCGTCCTGACGTAGTCGTCCCTCGTGAATAGGATGTGGGGGGCGAGGTCGAACACGTATCCGCCTGCGCTGACGCTCTTGCACAGGCCGCCGACCCTTTGGTCCTTCTCCAGTATAATGTGCTCACAGTTCAGGTGGTAGGCCGCGCTCAAACCGGCGAGCCCCGCCCCGAGTATAGGGATCATTGAGGGGAACATAGTCACGCAGCACTCAAATCCTTTTTGTGTGAAGCCCTGTATCGCATTAAGAAATCCATTAACAACTAGACAAACGCTGAATTAATGTCGAACTTTGAATTAGATTAATCAGCAGTGAGCGTCTCCATTGAGAAAACACCCGTTGACTGCCTTTCCAGCGGCTGTCATGTGTAGTGATTACCCATTTATCGAAAGCCACGTATGCGCATGATGTATAGCTATAAGCTAAGAGGGGTGGAACTGAGGCGAAAAACCCCAAAAGACTTTAATTGATTTAATAATCTAAAAATAGCTGGATAATAAATTCATTCCATGAAATAAGCTCGATAAATCATCATTTTTTAGAACAGGTTATATATATTGCTGTATATATTGTGCTAAAACCTGGCGAGGTTATGTGAACTGACAAGTAACACTCCAAAGAGAGCCCTGATTCTGGGGGCAGGCGTCGCCGGCCTGAGAGTGGCTTTCCACCTGCAGAAGAGAGTCGATCCAGTTGACGCCGAGATCGTCCTCATCGAGGAGAACTACTACCACCAATACCTCTACAGAATCCACGAGGTGTGCAACAGCTACTACGAGGACGAGGAGATCATCGTACCCATATCCCGGCTTCTTAAGGGGAAGAGGGTGAAGTTCCTGAACACCTCCGTGACAAGCGTCGACCCAGAGAGGAGGGTGGTCGAGACCACGGACGGGGATCAGCCCTACGACGTGCTGGCCATCACCCTGGGCAGCCACCCAGAGTACTACGGGTTAGAGGGGCTCGAGGAGAACAGCCTGACCCTCGGAAGCTTCGAGCAGGCGAAGAGGATCAGGGACCGGATCGAGGAGCTCTTCGAGGAGGCCGAGGAGACTAGGAAACCCCCAGTGATCCTGATCGGGGGAGGAGGCTTCTCAGGGGTGGAGCTGGCTGGCGAGATCGCCGACTGGTACCCCATCCTCTGCGAGAGGCACGGTCTAGAGGTCCCCCGGGAGCTGGTCACAATCATCGAGGCGATGCCAACCATTCTGCCCGGATGGGACCCCAAACTGGTGGAAAGGGCCCAGAAGATCCTCGGAGACCTTGGCGTGAACCTGATCCTGGGCGACCCAATAACTCGGGTAACCTCGGAGCAGGTGGAGGCGAGAAGCGGGCGCGTCCTGGAGCCCGACCTCTTCATCTGGACCGGAGGCGTCAAGATGAACCAGTGCTCCATAGGGGACGTCGAGATCAGGGGAAGAAGGATCGTCACCGACGAGTACAACAGGGTCCCCAACCATCCGGACATATTCGTGGCAGGGGACAGCGCCTGCGCCATCGACGAGACCGGCAGGCCCCAGCCCCCTACGGCCCACATAGCCATGGTTCAAGGAGACATCATAGGGCAAAACATCTACGCCCTGCTCACCGGCGGCGCCATGAAGAGATACGAGTTCGACAGGGTGGGCGAGATAGTGACCCTGGGCAAGACGAACGCTGTGGGGGAGCTGTTCGGCCTGAGGTTCTCGGGCGCCCTGGCCAAGTTCATGAAGAGGGTGGTCCACTGGTGGTACCTCTACACGATCGGAGGCATCGGCCTGGTCTGGGGAAGCTAAAATAGAAAGATAAAGGCCTCTACAGATGCACTTTCTTCGCCCGCAGGCGCTGGGCACCATTGTATCAGCCTCGGGTGGCGCCTTCACTCGAGTCCCAAAATTCTACGGTTTTCCGGAGTGTCCTTGTAGACCCTCCACTCGGAGACTAGGCCATCCCGCACACGGGCGCTGTAGTCAGGGAAACTCGCGAAGAACCCCCTCCACCCCTTCTCCATGTCGTCGTCCCTCTCCCCCTCGCTGTCGATGAAGAAGTGGTCGGGAGCCATCATGCGTACAAGCCTCTCAAGATCTCGGGCGTTTATCCTCTCGTTGAACCTGAGGACAACCATCATAACGTCGAAGGCGTCCATACCACTTAGAACTCAAGTAAGATAATATGAAAACTTAACGAATCAACATCTCCGAAAATAAGGAGTAAGATGATGCGCAATGTAGAGCTTGATTATCCCAACGGGGGTCATTTCACGAAGCCCTGCCGCCTACGCCCACAAGCCCGTTAGCCTTAAAATCCCTGCTGGGTCTCCTCATGGGCAGTGAGTCCCTGTCACCCAAGCAGAAGTGGAAAGGCCCCGACGCTGAGCCCAGCGGGTCACCACTCCCCAGTGCGTCGTAGGCCAGGTGGAACCTGACCCTGCTGTTCAGGAAACCACGCCTCCCAAGAGCCCTGCCCAGGTGGCTGCCCTCGACGACCAGACAGTTGACGAGGTTCACGCCCCTGGAGTCGAAGAAGGCCACGGCGTCCGAGATCAGCGCGTCCAGGGCGTCGGGCCTACTGGGTTCAGCCTGGATGTCCACGACGTAGCCGACGGGGTAGCCATCGTGAGCTTTGTTCACGCTCAGGATGCTGTAGCCCATCAGCCCGCCGTCTACGGCCCCACTCACCTCGAACTTGCCCGCCCTCGGGTCGCAGTACCTCCAGTTCAGGTAGTCCATATCCCTAACCACGGCGAAGCCGCAGTCCCCCGAGACCTTCCCCCATAAGAGGTCAACGCCCTCGTCAAAGGACTCAAGCCCAACCACGCGAACGAGGCCCCCAGGAGTTCCATTGAAGGCGTTCGAGACGCTGTTTGCGGCCCTCACTAGGCTGTAGCCCATCCTCCAGAGCCAGGGATTCCCCGCGGGCATTGCCCTCAGCTGGAGGCCGACGTCGCGAACCTTGACGTAGTCGAGTATGGGGCGCGGGAAGGGGGTGCTCTCCCTATCCCATTTACCCTTGAGGATCGGATTTGAGGTAGATCAGAAGGCGAGGCTCACGCCTCTGTCCCGCATCATCTCCATGCGTTGCTCGGTCATCGCGTTGAAAATGCCTCTCTTCCTGAAGTCCGGATGCACGGCCACGTCCAACCCGTTGCCTAGGAGGAGCTCCTCGCCGTCAACTATGCACCTGCAGAGAATGACGTGGGAGCAGCCCACCACAGCGCCCCCACTCTCGGCAACGGAGACGAGGGAGCCGTCGGGGTCCCCGAACTTCCACTCCCAGTGCTCCACGGTGGAGACTCCAGGGGTCGAAGCCCGGCCAGCCGGGCAGGGCCAGACCCAGCAGCTCGACGATGCCGGCCTCATCCCCCTCCTCGTAGGGGCGAACCTCGTACTCCAATGCATTCTTCAACTGAGAGGGAGGCAGCGTTTAAAAAAGGGGACTGTTTTAGAGAAAGGTTAAAGAAAATTTGGTTTGGTGGAAGGGGCGTTCAGTTGTTGCCTTCTTCGCCGTCACGCTGAATCATTCTGGGCATCGTGTAGAGCAGGGGCATGCGAATGAATACGTCGATGAACATGTGGAAGAGGAAAGGGGCCTGAGGCGAGACGCTGGTGTAGAGTATGCCGCCCAGAATGGGGGCGGGTATCCTGAAAACGCCCCTGAGGAACTCCCTGATCCCCATCCACTTCCCCCTCTCGGAGGGAGGCACCAGCTCGTTCCTGTAGGCCGCCAGAATGCTCAGGCTGGGCTGGAAGACCCCCCTCAGCGCCCACGCCAGTATCAATAGGCGTGGGTCCGGGGAGAAGAGAAGCATCAGAGTCGAAAGATGGAAGATGGGCCTAAGTATCAGCAGCGTTTTGATCCTCCCGATCCTGTCCGCCAGCACCCCCAGGGGTACGGAGAGCAAGATGCTGACTAGCGCCGAGACCGCTCCCATCGCCCCTAGGATCATCGGGGTCGCACCCTGGACCTCGGCTGCGTAGACCATCACGTAGCGGCCCATGACGGCGAAGGTGGAGCCGCTCATCGTGTCTATCAGCAGCCATCTCTTCAGGTAGGGCCCGCCGGACATTATCTCTCTCAGCTCCCGCAGAAGTGAGCCGCCCCGCCCCTGGAGCTCACCGGTCTCCTCAAGCCTCAACCCGACATAGAAGCCGATCAGAGCCAGCCCGGCCAGTTCTATTAGGAAGAGTACCCTGATGTTCCCGACGGAGATGCCTCCGAGGCTCGTCAGTACGAGGCCCGCAACGAGGGGGATGACGACTGTGGGCACCAGCGAGACGGCTGTGATAAGCGTGAACCCCCTCGCCCGGTCCTCGTCCATCAGCGAGTTGGCGATTACAACGTTCTCCACCCCCTGGGAACAGAAGAGCGCTAGAGTGCTGAGGGCTGTGGCCAAAGCGACCCAGACCCAGTCCATCGCCAGGAAGTAGGTTAGGGGTACTAGTGTCTGGGCGAGGAGGGTCACCAGCAGGATCTTCCTGGAGCTGTACCTGTCGATGAGCCTGCCGAAAGGATAGGCGATCGCCGCGTTCACCAGACCCCCTATGGAGCCCACCATCCCCAGCTGGACGAAGCTCGCACCCAGCTGCCGGATGTATATGTTTACGTAATCGCTGGTAAGGTAGTTGAAGACCGAGTAGCCGCTCCTCTTAAGCAGCACCAGCTTGTAATTCCTGGCTTGCCTTTTGAAGAAACCCCTCAGATCCTCGAGAACCAGACCCCCCACACCACGCCTGTAGTTTACCGTCCAGAATTGCCCACATTTTATAAAAAATGGATCCAGCCTAGGCTCACGTAATTAGCGTATAGGGTGAAAAAAGAGATAACCGCCGTAGATGTATCAACTTCCATGGTTGATATCGAGTTCGGGATCTTTCTGGTGCCGGAGGGTAACACCTACGGGACGCTGCTCTACAGGGCACGCCTGTCCGAGGAGCTGGGATACCACTCCATCTGGCTGAGCGACCACCTCCACGGCTTGTACTCGGGCCCCGGTGCCCCCCACCTCGAGTGCTGGACAACTTATTATAGATGCGGTGTCTCCTTTCTAACATTGGTACCAATAACCATTGCTTGCTAGACAATCATAAATGATTCCATTTATGGTACCATTCTCATGCGAAGAGAAAAATGGGTCCATTACCGACGCTGGGCCAGGGCAGGCTCGGTTGGGCAGCCCAGGCACATAATCTGGATGTTTCCCAAGCGAGTGGGCACCTGGTCAACTTCCTCAGGGATCCCAGTATCTATGGAGGAGCTAGCAGGGCAGGCATACTCAAGGAAACCAGCTGCCACCCTGGGTGGGTATCCGGATCAAGACCACCGAGACCTCAAAGGACCCGGCAGGTACCTCAAATGACCTGGCAGGTACCCCACCGACTCCTGAAAATCAGGGTGGGTACCCCCAAGATACCCAGAAAACACCCCCCCTATAGGGCACCAAATTCTGAGGACCAGGTGGACCCACCCGGGTACCCGGATTCAGGTGGGGGTGGACCTGATCAGGTACCTGGTCAGGTACCTGATCGGGTACCTGGTTCGACTCTCCCCGCAAGAGGTGAGGTACCACCCGATGAGGTCCTGAAGGCCCTTCACATAGTCAACGTGGAGGGGATGGGGTACATTGAGGTCACCCAGGGTCAGAATGGTACCATTGTTAAAGTGCCCGTGGATCCTGTGTATCTCTGCTTTAATGGTCCCATTATCTCTGCTTTAATGGTCCCATTATCTCTGCTTTAATGGTCCCATTATCTCTGCTTTAATGGTCCCATTACCAATCCTTGATGTTCTTGTAGCGTGTGTTCGTGTGCGAGATATTATTCACGCTTTATTCATCAAGTGTTCTTGAATCGTCGATAGAGGATGGGCGCCAACAGAATTAACGTTATGATGACGCTTTCACTCGTGAACAGAGAGCTCTCGATAAACGCCCTCATAAAAAACCCACTTTAATACGGTTCGCGCGCGTGTTCATTGATGTACTGTGGTGCGCGCGCGAAATTTTAGGATAAGTTCACTCGATTATCGGCCTGAACTTGAAGCCATACTCTATGATGCCCGAGTCTCCGTCCTCCTTCACCCTACGGAAGGCGGCCTCGACCCTCATCCCGGCCTCCACGGCCTCCAGGTCCACGTCGACGAGCTGGCTCAGCACCCTGACGCCGTCGTCCAGCTCAACGAGAGCCACGACATAGGGGGTGAACTGCCCGTATTCCTTGGGGGGGCTCCTGATGACCGTCCAAGTGACGACGCTGCCCATCTCGCTCAGCTGCTGCTCCTCGAGACTCCTGGAGCCACACCTGGGGCAGACAGCCCTCCTCGGGAAGACGAGGGCCCCGCAGTCGGAGCAGGTCTCGCCTATTAGCCTGTACCTGTACCTCCTCTCCCGCCAGTATCTGGGTACGCTCAACTCAGGCCCTCCTTAGGACGCTCACAGCGCATGTCGAGCCGACCCCTCCCAGGCTCTGGGCCATCCCCACCTCTGCACCCTCCACCTGGCAGGGTCCCGCCTCCCTCCTAAGCTGCATCACCACCTCGCAGATCTGGTAGAGGCCCGTCGCCCCCAGGGGGTCGCCCCTCGCCTTCAGCCCACCGAAGGTGTTGGTAGGCAGCTCCCCGCCGCGGGTGGTGTTCCCCCCTGCCACGTAGGAAGCGCCCATGCCCCTCTCGACAAAGCCGAGGCTCTCCAGGGAGAGGACTCCCGTTATCGTAGTGTCGTCGTGAACCTCCAGGACGTCGACTTCGCTGTGGCTCACGCCAGCGGCGTTCAGAGCCCTCTCCGAGGCCTTCCTCGCGGCGTCGAACTCCAGCAGATCCTTCCTCCCCTCCAGGTAGTATGAGTCTGTCGCCACGGCGGTCGAGGCGACCTCGACTCCTGTCTCGATTCCGTCCGCAGGGACCAGGATTACGGCGGCGGCCCCGTCCCCGACGCCGGAGCACTCCAGTGTGTGGGTCGGGTCGGCCTCCATGGGGGAGGCCAGCACCCTGTCAACGCTCACCCTGAAGGGGTACTGGGCGTGGGGGCACCCCACGGCGTTCTCGTGGCCCCTCACGGCGAACATGGCGACCTCCTTCGCGGTAGCGCCGTACCTCTCCATGTAGAGCCTGTGGAGGAGGGCGCTCAACCCCACCACAGTGACGCCCGTGTAGGCCGTGTACTCCTGATCCTCGCTCATGGCGATAGCCGACGATAGCTCCTCGGGCAGGCCGTCGCTCATCTTCTCGACGCCCCCGACGAGGACAGCGTCGCACATGCCCGAGGCAACCGCCTTCACCCCCTCGTGGAAGGCGACCCCGCCACTGGCTGAGGCGGCCTCGACCCTGACAGCTGCCACGCCCCTCATCCCGATGGTGTCGGCCATCATCGCCCCCAGCTGGAGCTGCCCCTGAAGGGGGGCCGCACCCATGTTGGAGACGTAGAGGGCGTCTATCTCTCTCATCCCGGCGTCGTCGATCGCCTTCAAGGCGGCCTGGGCGAAAAGGTCCGGTGAGGCCTATGCCGGCTACCGCCACCCGCCTCATTTGACGATCTTGCCCCTGAGCTTGGAGTAGAGGGAGTAGTCGATGTACTGCTTCCTCCCGATGAAGGCGGAAACCGGTGGCTCCGGGTTACGCGCCCTGCCTATTGCCTCCTTCACGACGAAGCTGAAGGCGTCGCTCCCCGCCCCTGAGCCGTAGGAGACCGCCAGTATCCGGTCCCCGGGCTGGGCGACGTCGAGGGTCGCAGCGAGGCCGAGGGGAGTGGAGCCCGCATACGTGTTGCCTATGTAGGGAACTATGAGACCGGGCTTGAGCGCGTCCATGCCGAAGCCCAGGGTCTTCGCCGCCTTGATGGGGAACTTGGTGTTGGGCTGGTGGAAGACGGCGTAGGTGAAGTCGCCGGCCTCCGCGCCCATCTCCCCCATGAGCCCCTTCGCCGCGCCGATGACGTGGCTAAAGTAGGCCGGCTCGCCCGTAAAGCGGCTGCCGTGCCTGGGGTACATCTCCCTCCCGCGCCTCCAGAAGTCCGGTGTGTCCGTCACGTAGGAGTAGGAGCCCTCCAGATCCGCCAGGGTCTCCTCAGACTCCCTCCCGAAGATGAAGGCAGCGCCTCCACATGCGGCGGTGTACTCCAATGCGTCGGCGGGCCTCCCCTGGGCGGTGTCGGCGCCTATCGCCATGGCGTACCTCATCATCCCGCTGGAGACCAGCCCGATGCAGGTCTGGAAGGCCTCGGTGCCGGCCTTGCAGGCGAACTCGTAGTCGGCCGCAGTCGTGCTGGGCGTCGCCCCTATCGCCTCGGCAACGATGGTCCCGCAGGGCTTGACAGCGTAGGGCTTCGACTCGGTGCCCACGTAGACCGCTCCTATCTCACGGGGGTCGATGCCCGCCCGCTTCACGGCGTATCGTGCACTCTCGACGGATATAGTAACGGCGTCCTCGTCCATGGAGACGACGGACTTCTCCTCGATGGGGGTGCCGGAGCCCCCCCAGACGCGGTTTATCTCCGAGGCCCTCAACCGGTTCATGGGAATGTAGGCCCCGTAGCCGACTATGCCCACCGCGTTGGTCGTTCTCATGATCATAATTCTTACTCCTCTCGGAGACTCGTTCTGAGTTCAACCAGTTTATATATAAAGAATTCGACAAGGATCGATAAGTATTTCGACGATAGCCGTATTTACCTTGGCCTACTGAATGGAATTGGGCGTTGTCCCCTTCTAGGGGAGGTAGACTTTCCTTATGCTC
>SMTZ1_10024823_pt1 | contig 10171 bp, 13 predicted proteins | sample DeeMarSWOR136_30_FD_25667 | JGI IMG/M metagenome (IMG submission 25667) | reverse complement strand
CTATCCAGAACACGAGCGTTCTTCCCAATACAAGGATAACCATATTTAGATTTGAATTAGCCTGCTATTAAACTTAACCCCTCAGGCCGGTTACCATCATGCAGGCCTTGCATATTGGATTGTTTGAGGGCTCCCCGCACATCTCACAGTGCAGAACCTTCCTGCTTATTCTGGTCCTTTTCTTCACTTCGCCCTGGGCAAATAGGGAGTTCTTCACAATGTTTTCCTTTGTTCCCGGAAATCTTTCCTCAAATTCATTAAGGGAATCTCTCATGAAAGCCCTGTAGGAGTCATGGGAGCAGGGGCATCTCTGGTACAGGACCTCGAAGCCCATCAGTTCAGAGTATCTTCTGATATCCTTTTCAGGGCAGAAGAACAGGGGCTTTATCCTGGTCACGAACTTGCTGTCTTTTACTGTGCCTGTCCTGGGGCCTATGTTCAGGCCCAGCTTGGGGTTGCCTGAGAACACGTTCATGAGGGCTGTCTGGGCCTCATCGTCCAGGTTGTGTCCTGTGGCTATCTTTGTGGCGCCCAGTTCCCTGGCTTTTTTGTTCATGAGCCACCTTTTGAGGGTTCCGCATATCTGGCAGGACTGGAGGTTCTCCTTGGACTGTATGACAGAGCGGGTGTAGCAGATGGAGTGGCCTGTCTCATCCTTTATACTGACCACATGAAGTTTGAAATCGTGTTGCTTGCAGAAGTTCTTCAGGTTCCTCAGGTTTGTCTCAGACCATTTGCCCATGTCCAGGTCAATAATCATTCCTTCAGCCTTGCATCCGAACTTATTCAGGAGATAGAGCACCGCTGTGGAGTCCTTTCCTCCGGAGCAGGCCACCAGGACCCTGTCTTTTCTGGAAACCAGCTTGTATTTCCTGATTGTGTCCCGTACCTTTTTCTCAAAATCCTGCACGAATCTGTCTTCCATAACTTATTTTATTTAGCCAATCATACTTTTAAGATGATTAAGGCCGTGCTGTTTGACCTGGATAACACCCTGATAGACTTCATGAGGATGAAGAAGTACTGCTGCGAGGATGCCATGAAGGCAATGATAGCGGCGGGGCTGCCCATGTCAAAGAGAAAGGCCATGCATGTCCTGTATGAGCTTTATGACAAGTACGGGATAGAATACCACAAGATATTCCAGAAGTTCCTAAAGAAAGTTGTTGGAAGGGTTGAGTGGAAGATACTGGCGGAGGGTGTGGTGGCATACAGAAGGGCCAAGCATTCCCTGTTGCACCCGTATCCTAAGACTGTAACCACCCTTATAGAGCTGAACAGGATGGGCCTTAAGCTGGGAATCGTGTCAGATGCCCCCAGGATGAGGGCATGGCTCAGGATTGCAGACATGCACCTGTCTGATTTTTTTGATTTTGTGATTACAAAGGATGATGTGAGGGGGAAGTTAAAGCCCCACCACCTGCCCTTCAGGACAGCCGTAAGGAAGCTCGGGGTTAAACCCGAAGAGATACTGTTTGTGGGGGACAATCCCCAGAGGGACATAAAGGGGGCAATGGAGGCGGGAATGAAGACTGCATTGGCTTTGTACGGGGAGCACCCGGAAAGGAAAAGCTCGGGCGCGGATTACAGGCTGAAATCGGTCCATGATATTGTTGGGATTGTGAAAGCACTTAAAACAGAGAAATAACTTATTTTCATGATAGATTTCAACAAACTAATTGACCAGCACCTGAAAAGGGAGTTCAGGCCCAAGCAGGTTGGCAGGTATTATCCTTCAGAGATAGGCTCATGCCTGAGGAAGGTGTGGTATTCCTATAAGATGCCCAGGGAAACGGAAGCCGACCTGGTGAGGATTTTCCAGGCGGGGAACATACTCCACGACTTTGTGGTGGAGGTCATCAAATCCGAGAAGAACCCGGAAGTGGAGCTCATATGGTCCGAATACCCGTTCAAGTTGGAGATAAAGGACTATCTGATATCAGGAAGGGTGGATGACCTGATACTGGTTAAGATGAGCGGAGAGAAGCTGCTTCTGGAGGTCAAGTCCACGAAATCACTTCATTACATAGAGGTTGCCCAGCCCCACCATGAGATGCAGTTGCAGCTGTACATGCATGCGTTGGGTGTGCACAACGGGGCGCGTCTGTATATAGAGAAGAACACCCTGAACACCAGGATGTTTACAGTACCATACAATGAGACTGTTGCCGCAGAGGCCATACACAGGTTTGAGACCCTGAACACCAAACTGAAGGAAAACAAAATACCCGACCCTGAGGCCAGGCTGCCGGGGAACAGGAAAAGACTGGGATGGATGTGCAGCAACTGCGATTACAGGATAGAGTGTTTCCAGGAAAATCCCAAAGGTTCTGTGCAGGGTGAGGAATCCGGGTGATTACCCTATATATCTCTGCTCTTCTGTTGTCCTGCTCACAGGCACCTTCTTTGATTTGGGCATTTTCTTGCTTTTCAGGGCCTTGTCCAGTTCAGCCAGCTGGTTTGCCATGATGCCCATAACCGCCTCGGCTGTGATAGGGCTTATTACCACATCGGCAACCGTCTGCCTTCTGTGTATGTCCATGAAAGTGAGCCTGACAAAACCGTCCTTCTTGAATCTGGCTTTCTTGTCCTTGTTGCCTTTCATGAAGGCAACCACCTGCGCCTCATCTGCAAAAACAGGAATGGCTCTCGGCTGTATCTGAATCTGCTTTTTTTCCATAAAACCTCCATGTTAAACTTGAAGTGGTTACTTTTATTCTTTAGTTCCCGGGCCAATAATAAGTATGGATGTTATCCGGGCCATTAAGGTGCGGTACTCGTGCCGGGATTACCTGAAGAAGCCTGTTCCCGAAGGCCTGATAAGGGACGTGCTTGAGGCTGGAAGGCTCGCCCCCTCGGCAAGGAACACCCAGCCCTGGAAGTTCATTGTAATCAGGAGCGAGGAAAAGAAAAGGGGGATAATGAAGGCGCAGCCCCTGTTCAATTCCTGGATGAAGAGCGCCCCTGTCTTTATTGTGGTGGTTTCTGACAAGAGGGGGAAGTTTTCGGAAAGATACCATATGGTTGATCTGGGCTTTGCGGTCCAGAACATGATGTTAAGGGCCAGTGAGCTCGGGCTGGGCACGTGCGTGACAGGAGGGGCCCGGTGGAATAACCTCACAAAGGTCCTGGGGCTGGAGAGGGGTTTAAAGGCCGTGATGGTGGTCACTGTGGGATATCCTTCAGGGAAAAAACCACTGCTTTTCAAGGTGGCGGAGAAAACAGGAGCCTACAAGCACGACAGGAAGCCCCTGGAGGAAATAGCGGAGTTTTTGAAGTGATTTGCAAATAAATACTACTTCCACCAATATTAATATTGTGGGTGGGTTTTCCCATATTTTCATAAACGCGGGTTGGATAGATGAGAGAGTTTGATGTCAAAGTTGAAAACGTTGTTGCTTTTGCCTCGCTCGGCAAAAACATACCCCTGAAGCACGTTTCTAAAAAACTTAGTGAGGCTGAGTACAACCCGGACCAGTTCCCGGGTGTTGTGTACAGGGTGACCGAGCCCAAGGCAGCCACGCTTATATTTTCTTCCGGAAAGATTGTGTGCACAGGCTCAAAGAACATAAAGACCGCAAAGACAGCCATGGAGACCGTGGTCGACCACATAAGGAAGACCGGGGTCAGGATGCCCAGGAAGTTCAACACCAAGATAGAGAACATAGTGGCGTCCACACAGATTGATGCCAAGATAAACCTGGAGGACATTTCATTTACCCTTGAGAATGTGGAGTATGAGCCGGAATCTTTCCCGGGCCTTGTGTGGAGGATATCAGAACCCAGGGTCGCGTTCCTTCTGTTCAAGTCAGGAAGGATAATCTGCACGGGTGCAAGGAATATAGAGGATATACACTCCGCTCTCGGAAAGTTCAAGGAAAAGCTCGAGAGCATCGGGGTAAAGGTAAAGGCCATTCCAAGGGTCCCGAAAGAGAGCGAACTGCAAGGCAAAGAGTCCAACTAGTTTTTTTAGAAAGTGAGCACATCACAGGATGATTCCGCTATCAGCTCATCCGCCATTTCCCTGCAGTAGGGAGGCAGTTCTTTCCTGTCCACATAAGCGGTTCCTGCCGCTTCCCTATACCTTCCCCACAGATGTTTTTCATTCCTGGCAGTGAACAGGTATTCTGAGGGGATTTCGTCTCCAAAGCTTTCAACAAGGGCGTGGCCCAGGTAGCAGGCGATATCCGCATCGTTAAGGGGCCCTCCCTCCATTACAATGTTGTATTTGACATCCTCTCCCTGCAGTTCCCTCATGACAGCCTTCCTTCCGAGCTCTGCCAGGAAACACACGGGAAGCAGGTGGAACAGGGCTTCGTAGTATGCGGCGGGTTTGCATCTGCGCCTGCTGTCTGCAAGCACATGCGCCATGTGCTCCCCCCTTGTCAGGGACCAGGAAAGCCACATGCATCCTTTGTGAATACTATAAGCACCCGGGAGCCGAGGACCTTTCTTGCCTCCCTTTTTGCGCGCTTCGGCTTGACTTTCCTCCTCTTGAAATACTGCTCCATGAACCTGACGTTTTCCGGCCTGTCACCCAGAACAAGAAGGTGCGGGTGGGGCTCGACACTGAATGTCTCCGATATCCTGTCTATAACATCCCCGTGGCACCTGTGCTGGTCAAAAACCACACCCCTGTCAGTAGGCTCTATTCCGTATTTTCTCATTCAAAGAATTGGACGCAAGTTTTTTATTCGTATTCCACTGTGGCAGGAGCTAGTACCACTCTATTGTGCCGGGAGGCTTGGAAGTGACATCCTCCGCAACACCTTCCAGCTCACCAATTTCCATGAGGTTTCTGGAAATTGTCATCATTTGTTCCAGAGTGTACGGGTATATTTTTGCTGTCATGAAATCATCCCTGTCCACACCGTCTTTTCCCTTGCTTTTGGTTTTCTCCACACACCTTAGCACAAGCCAGGGCTTCTCTTTTCCCGGGATGAGGACAAAGACATCCTGCATGATGTGGGGGTATATGCCCATGTCAGTGAGCATTTCCCTCATCTTGTGGTCATATTTCCTGTAGAATGCCATACTTTCCGGGGTAAACTCAAGGGGCTTTATCCTAAAAGTATCCTGTTGGGAAAGGGATTCCCCTGCCCAGACATAGGCCAGCCTGCCTATTCCAGGCACATGGTTAACCATGTCAGTGGCTGCCTCTGAGCGCCTTTCAAAAGCAGAATCACCCCCTCTTCCAAAGCCGATATTAAGGTATCTTCTCTCGTCACCCTCAACACCCACTGCAAGGACAGGATGGACTATTGCCCGGATTCCGTATTTTTCGAGTATCCTGTTCATGCTTGAGCTTATATCAAACCAGTCATCAGGCACGCTTAAGTCCCTCATAACCCTTATGGCATTTCCGGGACCTGGGAAAGGTTTTCTGTCACTTATCTTTTTCTTTATGTCTTCCGGTAAACCGAGAGCGACTGACCTTCTTCTGGTTCCATTTTTGTAAAGAAGTCTGTTGGGTTCCACAAGAAGACCCCTCCCCCTCTTGTACATGGCGCGCCCGCAACCGACATTGTGGTGGTATTTGATTATGTCTGTAGGGCTTTCACCAAATGGAATCTCGCCCAAAATAGCCAGGACATTTATCCCGCTCTCTATGAGGTCAGGGAAAATGGTTCCCTGGGCCACCATGTCCCTTTCAGGGTTCATTCCCCGTTTTCTCATTTCAGCGTCAGCCGCATCAAGGTAAACATCTCCCACTTTTCTTCTCATTTCCTGGGGGTCTGTGGTGGAGTTCACTGCTTCTGAAAACTCATGTGTTGCATCCACAACAACAAGGTTGGCGATTCCGCATTCCTTTGCCAGCTCCCTTACCCATTCCTCATCATCCATCCTGTCCAGGCCCTTGAAATAGACGGCAGGTGAATCGGGGTATTCCATCTGGACAACCTTTGCGGCCACAAAGGAGTCCACCCCTCCACTGAACAGGCACAAAACTCTTTTATCGCCCACAAGCGTGCGGACATATTTCCGGGCTTCCTCTATCTCCCTCTGTGGGGACCATGTTCTCGGGCATCCAGCTATCCTTCCTGCAAAATTGTCGAGGATTTCGAGCCCGTTTCTTGTGTGGACAACCTCAGGATGGCACTGCAGACCATGCTTTTTCTTATCTTTGCTTTGGAAAGCGGCTATTACACCGTTTTTTGAAACAGCAGTAACTTCATATCCTTCGGGTAGTTCGGTTACACAATCACCATGGCTCATCCAGACGTCCAGTGTGGAGGGTAACCCATGGAAAAGAGGGGAATCCTCAACTATCTCTATCTCTGTTGGCCCGTATTCCCTTTTACCCGTTCTCTCCACGCGGCCGCCCAGGAGCTTTGCCATCATCTGGGCCCCGTAACAAATACCCAAAAGGCATCTGTCAGAGCGGAGAAGTTCCTCATCACAGACAGGAGAGCCGGGCTCCAGAAGGCTTCTGTGGCTCCCGCTCAGGATAGAGGCTCCGGGATTAGAACCCTCAGGAGTGCTGTAGGGAACCACCCTGGCGTCATATTCCTGGTCCCTCAATCTTTCCCCTATAAGGTGCGCGTACTGGGAACCGAAATCGCGGATGTTGATATGCACGTTTCACCATTTTAGAGAGAAATTAACCTTTCATCTCCTTTTTTATCCTTTCCCATACTTCCCTGTCCTGGTCCAGGGCACGGGAAATTAAAGCCCTGTCCATGTCGTTCAGGTGCGTTCCTGTCCCTATCTTTGCCAGTATGTCAGGGTAATAGAAACGTACTGCATTGGAAAGTACGCAGAACTCCTCTGACATATCGGGGGTTCCTGTTGGAACATAAACATCCCAGATGTTGTCAGAACCCACCGCCACATTCACGCCTGCCTCTGCCATTTCCAGAACACGAGCAATGCTGTTATAGGTTGGTGTACTTATCGGCCTTAGCTGGCGCATGGAGATTGCGGCTATCGGGCAGCATATTACACCGATGTTGTGCTCCAAAAGCCCGTCCAGCATTCTTCTGAAGCGGTCCTCGTCATAAGTGGAGGGGGAAATGCTATGTACGGCCCATACACTGGGGCGACCTTCCTTGGATTCAGGGGTTTCTGGGGAACCCAGCCATCTTACGGCTTCTATGAGGGTTTCAGTCCCCCTTTCCCTGGGGTCATTTGCCTGGTCAACATGCATATGCACCTCTTTCTTTAGCTTCTGGCCAAGCGCGATAACCCTTCTCATATGTTCATCATATCCTATATGGTGTGGTCTGGCATCCCTTTCAGGTAGTGTTCCTATGTAATCGGCTTTTTTCGCACCTTCCACAAATAACTCCCATCTTTCCGGGTCTGAGTCCTTGAAACCGAATATGGGATAAGCTGCCGGCCTGAAGTCAACCTCGCCCTCGTATTTTTTCTTGAGTTCAAGGGCAACATCCAGGGCAGTTAGTTTCACCCTGTCACCAGTTACATCTATGAATGAATCAAGACGTCTTACACCAAGCCCTTTCATTAAATCTAGCATCTCATCCATTCTTCTTTCCAGGTCTTCCTTCTCATAAGCAGGGCCTGTGTGCAGGTCTCCTGTCATGCTCTGCTTCACACTCAAGGGATAGCTAGAAGCTTCTATGGGGTCCATGATCTTGTGCGCAAGGTATCTCTCATCCAGCGTATCTGCCCTGTCAATATGGGCGTGGGCATTAAACCATCCGCCGTAATTTCCGACAGCAGCCAAAAGAAGTTTTTTGTAACCTTTCATGTTTGCTCTTTTTGCCATTCTTTTATTTGGGAGTAAATTTTATATATCCATCTGTAAAAAGATAGCTAAAACAGCCTTTTCCATTCTATAAAGACAGCCAGTCCCATCAGGAAGAAACTGAACAGCAGTGCCGCAAGGAAATTGAATATCGGGACAGTCTGCTGGAGCAAAAGGTCTGCGAAACTTTGTATAACCATGGACACTGCAAATCCGAACAGGGGAACCGAAAGCAGCTTTCTCTTTTTCTTCTCCCTTGTGACAGCCCTGCCTATCCAGGCTATTGCCCCGGATATGAAAAAGAAGTATATGGACACCGACAGGAATGCTGAGGAGAACCTGAATATTCCCATCTCTGGGAGGGACATCACTGTCACATACCCCCTGTATATTCCCAAGATTGCAAAACTTATGGCCACCACATACGTGAAGAACGCGAACCGTCTTCTGGTCAAAGAGGTTCTCATCTCATCATATGCTGAGTAGAATATGCCCTCTATCCTGAAGCCCTTAATCAAAAGATATGCGCCAAGCACCCCGAAAATGATTCTCCACCCCTCCAGCCCGAAAAGGCCGTACAGGATGAGTGCTATGGCCGGAAGACCGAATATCAGCCTTGACATCCTGGGATTTTCAAGGGTCTCCTCTATGAAGTCCTTTACCTTGTAATAGCTGGATTCAAGCTGTTCGGCCTGCCTGACTATGACCCTGTCCACGGAAAGAATCGGTATCCTGGACTGTATGATCGGGGTTGTGTGCTCGTCCTCGGCACCGTCTGTTACCAGGATTGCGTAATTGGCCTTGAAGTGCTCCAGGACCCACTCAAGCTGCTTGGTTATCTCCCTGTCCGACTGCACACCCACGTTCGTGTGGCCTGTAAGCACGACACATTCGCTGTCATATTGTTTTTTCGTTTCCTCAAAAACCCTCACGGTCTGGAACATGGTGTTGAAGTCAGAATCCGTGGGGTCTGCCAGACCCAGCTGGTTGGCTGCCTCAAGTATTTTCTCCTTTCCGAGAATGGGGCCTTTTAACTTTGTTTTTTCGCCTACATCATTGTCCCTGTCTACACATATTACGAGAATCTTGTCTTTTTTCTTGGGCATGTTCTGTACCCGTGTCTGAACATTCTTATTTCACTGTAAAATAGTTAAAGGGAAGGAATAAAAAGCTATCTGGCGTTTTTCGGCATTAAGCGAACATTTGTACCACAATCACTGTACTCGCGCTTCCACATCCGTGTCCCTGAAGGCTTCCAGGAACATTCTGCTGAAGTACTCGCCCGGGTCCTGGGTAAGGAGGACAGCAAGGCCGTCCTTTGTCCGCGTTACCATGACGGGCGCGCGGGGGAATGTGAGGGCCACCCTGTCGCTTTCATCAAATATTTCGGGCATCCTCCTGGCATTCTCCATGGCTGTGAGCAGTTCGCTGTGGCCGCCTGAAAGCGGGATGGGGTATTTGCCTGCATCAAAATCCTCCATTATGTAGTTGACTGCCATGAATACCCCGTTCGAGACTTTCCTCAAATCGCCTGTAGCATAAATATCCGGCATAAATCACATTGTTTGCAAACAATTTAAAGCTTTTTAGTTCTGAGCCAAAATATAATACATGCAGGTTATTCTTAACATAGAGAAAACATACCTGGCTTTCTTTCTGGTAGCGCTTGTGGTGGTTGTGGGGGTTGGAATTGCTGTTGCCCAGACTGCCGGAGTCAGCCACGATTACAGTGAAATTACACTTCCTTCAGGCGCTTGGCCCGGACTGAAAGCGGACTGGAATGAGAGTCAAAATATGCCTGCTGATATTGCTGACGGTGATGCTGTTGGGCCAGAATCAGGTGGTTTGTACGGGTGGTGCAAAGAGTACTATAGAGGCACTACCTTAAGAACCCCATGTGAGAGCGAACCTCCTGCCAGCTGTTCCGGGAATGCTTGTGTGTGCGGAGCCGATTACACTAGAGTACAGACAGGAAAATTTGAATGGTATATAGAATGGGAAGACAAACCTTATTCATATGTGTACTACTCATGTCATAAAGACTAATTATATAAATCTTGTTCTTCAAAATTAACCATGGCTTCTTTGGAAGAGATTGTGAAGAAGATAAGCGAGAAATCAGGCAAGTCTGCGGATGAGATTAACAAGCTTATTGAGGAGAAACGGGATGAGCTGTCAGGGCTTGTGTCAGCTGACGGCGCCGCGTATATCGTGGGGAGGGAGCTCGGTGTCAGCCTGCTTAAGGAAACAGAGAGGAGGCTCAAGGTAAAGAACATACTTCCCGGGCTGAGGTCAGTGGACTTGACTGCAAAGATAGCCAGGGTTTTTGATGTGAGGGAGTTTGAGAAGAGCGGCAAAAAAGGGAAGGTTCTGAACATTCTTATTGGGGATGAGACAGGGACAGTGCGGCTTTCCCTGTGGAATGAGGAAGTGGACAGCTGGAAAGATTTGAAGGAAGGCGAT
>SMTZ1_10013799_pt1 | contig 10171 bp, 11 predicted proteins | sample DeeMarSWOR136_30_FD_25667 | JGI IMG/M metagenome (IMG submission 25667) | reverse complement strand
TATGCACCTCTGAAGTGAACTCTAAATCCTTCGTATCAAGCATACGAGAAGCTAATCCTACTGTCCACTCTTGAAACCTATCCAAAGCAAGCATCTCCCACACTTTCTCAGGTGAAGCCTTAATTTCAATCGACTCTTCTATCCTGCCCAAAATGTCACCTCCTCCCAAGCTAAAAAAACAAAATAATATTATCTTCTTCTTAGCTTAAAGCATTGAGGGAAAGAGTCAAAGTCGTTCCCTTCAAAGGTATATCCCGCAAATCTCAGAGCTTCATCAATCCAGAAACTACTTAACGAAGCTGAGTGGAAAAGGTTCAAGCTTTCGCAAATAGCATTGAGTTGCTTTGCTATTAAACCTGTCATGTGCAGGCACCAACAAACTCAAACATAATTTCAAAATACACTCTTTCCCTCTCCCACTTTTTCCCATCCATAAACATTCCAAGAGCCCTTTAATGCCCTCTAAGAGCAAAGTGAAAATGAAATTATTAACCCAAAATCCATTGTTATATGTTAGCTCATTGTAAGACTTACAGACCTATTGTAGACGCGTTGAACACTACTACACAAACAAAATTCTAAAACAGCAATTCTTTTTATCAACAATGCCGCATTTCAGAATTAAGATGAAGCTACGAAAATCCTTCAAGCGTATGCTGAAGAATAATGGATACTCTGATGAAGCCATTGAAGAATTATGGAAATGGTATGATACGTCAGAGAAAAAAGGAGTGGCAAGCTACTGAACATTAATAGTTTTGTGAAGTAACCCATTAGACGTACAGCCATCATGCACTTCTTATTTAGAAATATTTGCACTATTAGAAAATATTAGCACTAGCACTATAAAAATAACGGCAGAAATCAAAAGGAGACTTATGGAGATTATCCATGCATAAAACAAGTTTCCTGATTTTCCGTTTTTTTCAATAGTAAGTTTTCGATATTGTATGAGATATTTAAGCATCCATAATCTAGCATTCCAATAGTTGACTTTGATACCATGCTTGGATAAAAAAAACATAATCATATAAGAAAAAACAGCGTTAAGAATGCCGCTGATCACTGCAAGAACACCAAATATACCAAATAGATACCAACTATAGAAATCTACAATCATTACGTAATGCTTCCAAAATCTCATGCCATTGGGTGATTATTATTTTTTTTCTCTTTTATCCTTTTTCTTGTAAGATATGTGAACTAAATAGTAGGAAATGGGTGGTAAGCTATTGAGATGCCGTGTTTTATGCACGCTAATTGTAAGGTATAGAATAAAGGGAAATTCAGAAGAGATAGTGCTTACCTATCACAGAGAATATGCTGCAAAGAGACTGTTGGGATTCATTACGTGGATGTGTTGCTTTTTAAAGTTATTTGATTCTTTCAAAAATATATGCTGTTGGAGATTTCGTGTATCCTATACCTCTCATAGTTTTTTCAAGATATTCTCTTGTGATTTCTCTTGGTTTTTTTGGAATAAAATAGGAACCCAAGTCTTTGCCAGAAAAGGCGTATCTATTTTTCCTTTTGTTCAGAACACCAATTAGTTTGTAACTCTTATCTATTGAAGCCATGCTTGCGTCTCCATGACTGTTATTTACTAACAGTATGCCACCTATCTTGAGGTATTTCTTACAATATTGGGAAACGAAACCTGCATATTGGGAAATCAGCAAATCAAAAGACCCTGTTGGCTCTTCAATATCTTCCCTATAGTCTTTATTATGAAACGAAATCACTGACTGCTCAGCATAGAGCTTCTTTTTGGAGACAAACTCATGAACTGAAGGGTCATTGAAGAAGTCTCTTGCCTGCCTGTTTGTGTCAACGTAAACAACTTTTGGAAAAACAAGAGATGGTGTTATGTGAACAAAGCTTCCTGCATACAACGCACTTTTTATCTTGAATTTTTTTGTAAGAAGCAGAAACTGACCAAGTCTTTCATCATTCTTGTCAACGTGGTATTTTTTGTATAATGAAATAGCTGCTTGAGTTTTTCTCAGTCTTCCCACCTGTAGATTTTCTTCTTACTCTTCAATTTCTCCAAGCCACAGCTAAAACATATTCCATTATGGCAGCAGATTACTCCACCACAATCAGGACATCTCCACGTTTCCCTTTGCTTCTCCAAGAATGTTTCTATGCCATGCTCCTTAATGAAATTGAGATTGTCAATAAAACTCATATGAAAATTAGTGCGATATCGCTTGTCAAGATGCCTCAGGTTCTCACAGGGAAAATCTTTGCATTCATAACAGTATTCCACTTGATTGTTCAGTAGCAAATCGCATTTTTTCTTGAGAAAGGCACATTTCTTATCTCTTGGACGACAACCCTTACAGTAAGGCATTCTGATGCCTTTAGCTTTGACATCATGCTGCAAGGCAAGGTAGCCACTGCAAACAGCACAATTCATGCCACAAGGGGCAATCAATTCCTTCCTCATACTATCAAGCCCCCACATTTAATATTGAGAATCTGCTAAAGTGCATTTTTATTTTGTCGTCTACTCTCTTCAGTTTGCACATGGCAATAGCGCGCGTTTTTCGTACAACTTGTTAGTGCAGGTTTTGAATAACAGAATTCTTTTCCCGAACTCAAATTCTTCTAGAAGAACCTATGCTTCTTTTTTTCTTCCTTCTTTGGATTTTCACTCACAATTTCTTGATTTTCGACTAAGCCTTCACCATCTATAGCTGTAATGGTAACACTACCTTCTCCGAAATCTTCAGGCTCGGCTTTAGGCTTAGAATCTTCTATTGTTTCATTGAATTTAGCAACCGATTCTTCTGCTGCCTGTTCCTTTTCAGATGGAACTTCCATTGTTTCTGTCATTTGCTGTAGCTTGTTTTCCAGATTTTTCTTTTTTGCTTCCAGCTGAGATATAGCGTCCCTTACAGCGTTGTTACGATTTCTCAAATCTTCAATCAAAGCTTGCTCCTTCTTCAGCTCTTCAGCAATAACCTGTTTCTCAAGAGCTAGCACGGTTTTCTCCAGGTGCTCTTGCTTCTCTATCAATAAACGTGACTCTGCTTCAAGCTCCGCTCGCATAGCTTGCAGTTTCTTAAGTTCCTCTCTTTCGTTCAATTTTCATCAAGATTAAAACTATGATATAAAAAAAATGGTTTATGAAAGGACAATACTTATTCAAGATTACAAGCAATCCTTAGATGGCGAGAACACTCTATTGTAGTTGTGTCCTACAAATCTACAATTTTTATCTTCAATCCATAACCTTTTTCTAGAATTCTCAATTAAGGATTGATATGCCAGAAAGTGCGCCTGACTCCTCGTTCAAAATTCTCCTTTTAAAAGAAGGTTATTCCAAAAAAGTGATTGAAGAACTTTGGAAATGGTATGATTATAGAGAAAAGAAAGGCGTTGCCAGCTACTAACTTATATCACTGCAGTATGCTACTAATTACTTACCATTGCAACCATATCGGCAATAGAAAACCGTACTTTCATCTGTTTCTTCCCTTCATAGGCAAACAGGAATTAAATTCTTATACAAGTGGGTGGTGGTCAACTATAGAAAATCTATAGCCATGTTTTAATAATCGCGTATGGTACCACAGTTTAAGTTGAGTTTCAATCTGTATTTTTAGGTCATAACAATGAAAAGACGCTAAAATCACAATTAATTGAGTCGCCTATGCTACGTTCAAGAACAGCGATAAGTCCAGTAATAGCTACGGTCATTCTATTAGCAGTTGTAATTGCCGTGGCTTTGGTATCTGTAAGCTGGATGAGCGGGTTAACCGTTTCCTTCATGGAAATTGAAGATTTAAAAATCACCAATGAAAATTGGGCACAAGACTGCACCTATGTCGACTTAACATTGAGTAATAAAGGGACATCAACCTCGACAGTTACAAGCATTGCAGTGAATTCTCAATCAGCAACCTACAATTTTACTTCAGGGTCAGCAACCATTAATGCAGATGAATCAGCAGTAATCAGAATAACAGGGGTCTTCGCTCCAGGGGGAAAATATTCGATTACATTTACCACAATGAAAGGCAACAGTCTCCCCTACTACTTAGAAGCAAGAATATTGGCATCAACTTTCAGGATGGAATGGGGAGAAACCACCGTCAACAGCACTTTCAAAACCGTTAATTTGCAAAACCATTATGAAAACCCGATAATAGTCTGCTCACCCAGCTACAATTCTGGTCTCCCGAGAACTGTGCGTCTCAAAGATGTTTCGTCAGAAAGCTTCATGATAAGAGTGCAAAATCCTTCAGGCTCAGCTATTCCTGACACTTTGGTTTACTATTGGGTTGTTGAAGAGGGCGTTTGGGAGTCACCATTCAAGATGGAAGCAGGGAAATATTCTACGAGCACGGTGGGCGAAAACAACAACTGGCGATACGATTATAGAGATTATGGGCAAGCGTATTCTGGAAGTATTGTTGTTTTGCACCAGGTCATGAGTAGCGACGATCCTACTTGGATAACGAGTTATGTTTCACGATCCAATAGCAGGACGAATCCTCCTCGTTCTTCTGATTCTGGTTTCCGTATAGCTTTGAACGGAGCCGAAGCAGTTGACAGTCATGGAACAGAGGAGATAGGTTATGTAATCCTAGAGGAAGCAATTGGTGTGGTGGATGAGATTAAATGGGAAGCTAAGCAGACTTCTGACTCGGTTAGTGGTTTTGGCAACTCTCCTCCCTACTATACTTCTTTCACTCAAAGCTTTACTCAATCTCCAGCTGTGGTGCTGGCTTTTCATCAAGAGGCTGATGGAGGAGATGGAGGTTGGGCAGAGGTGTATTCAGTTGCTATAACTCAGTTGGGCTTGGCAGTTGATGAGGATCAGGTTAGAGACTCAGAGCGTAATCATACGACTGAAACTTGCGGCTTCATGGTTTTTGAAACTTCCGGATCCTACGTCGAATAAGCGTGTATTGTTGTTTTGCTTGAATATTCTCGAAAGTCAATTTATTAAAGCCCATTCGTAGACTGATGGCTATAACGGCAGCAATGTTGGATATGCGTGTCAAGTAGAAACGGGTGTTAAACACAAATCGCGCGCGCTCTGGAAATAGAAAGGTTTTTACTATAGATTCGTAAATCTTAATATATGCTTCAATGAAAAGGCAGATATTAAAACTAAGGACCTGATTCTATGAAAACCAAGACCACACTTGGAACCTTACTTGCTGCCATAATCTTACTGAGCCTAACGGCGCCCCTTGTAAAAGCCGACACCCTCGTCAAAACTGACTTTGAACAAGAAAGTTTCGCCAAAACCGTCGACTACATGGAATACGTCCGCGCCTACGCCACACTCCACGGCATCCCACAACCAGCAGACTTCTACAAGTGGCACGCCAACATGTACATGACCTACGTAAACACCAGCGGCATCAAACTGCTCTACGCTGGACTCGAAGAAATAACCACAGACGAATCCACCTACCTACGCATACCCATGCAATCCTTCATCATGCACTACAAAACCAACCAAAACAACCGCGACGTCATCCTCGCCAGCACATTCCTCATGCTTATGGCATTCAACGAAACCTCAAGTTCGCTTCACCCCGATTCACCAGACAAAGAAGATACGCTCTTCGCGTCTTTCAGCCTAGGATTTGACCTTAGCAACTTAGGGAAAACACTGCCAGTGCTCAAAAGCGAAACCGAAATCATCCCCCTAACACATTCTGAAGACAAGCTTGAATGGACATGGGGTATGAAGTACACAAACCTTACTGCGCTTTGGTGGCAAACATGGATAAACCCTAACAACCCACGCTTCCAAAACGGCTGGCCCGTTGGCTTAACCGTCTATGATGAGCTAACGTTCACGTATAAGCTCACAATAGATCCAGACGCAGGCACCGCAACGCTGCAGGAAAACCACGTAATCGGAAGAATGCGCCACCTCTTCGTTGGCATAATCCCCGCCCTCTGGGTATACTACAACAGCACAGGAACCTACGGTATGCTCGGCAGAAAACTCAGCAACGACACCATCCACGACTACATCCAAGACAACGGCCTAAAAATGAGCATAATAAACTTCCAAACTTCAATCATGGCGGACCACGAAACCTACAGTGAAACGGCATCAGGTCAAGCGGTCACGGACACGGAAACAGAAGTCACCGACACCTCCATAGATACTTATGCGGATGACGGCGAAAAAATCTTCAACGCCGACTTCGGCACCAAAAAAACCTACAACCTCTACAACTACACGGCAGAACCAACAGAAACCACATTCGACGAATACAATTCAAAAGCACGCACAGCCCAAATAGCAGGCTTCGCAGGCAACGGCGGGCTATTCGCGCTCCACATAGGCTTAATGAAGTTCCTGCCAGCCGTCGTCGTACACATGTACCCAGCGCTCTTCGCAAAAGCCGCCTCAACAATCGCAAACATGAGCCGAGCCAATTACTTCTACACAATCGCTTATCCAGAATACAGTGGTTATAGGGTTGAGCATGACCCAAAGTTCACCGCTTACATAGCAGCACCCAGCGGTACAGAGCCAGTACAGCCACCAACAGGAATAGGCGGAATAATCATCATTGCTATAATCATAGTCGCTGTTGGCATAAGCGTCGCAGTGCTTCTAGCCCGAAGAAAGCCCAGATAAAACATAGCCCCCTTTTTTCTATTTTGACAACTTCATTAAAAAAACGAAAGATCTCCGAAATTCAAATAATAGCTTGCTAACGAAGCAATGCTCAATTTTTTCATAATAATATGATTGAAGAGATCGTATCTTGACTTGTACAACACATTGTCCAAAGAAAGCAAAGTTTTATAAATTAACTCCATCAAAATGCCCAACAGAAATACACAAGCCCATTGTCATATTAAGTACAGTGAAAAACGTAAACGCGAATAGCCAAAATTTCTTGCTACTGCAAAATGCAAGTATCCATACATAACTTCTAAAAACCGTTAGAACAATTACAACTTAGGTGAAAACATGAAGGACATCGAAATCATCAACCTCACCCCAGAAAACATAGCTGAATACGGAGTCTGCGGATATAAAGACATAAAGAAACATCTGGAATTAAGAAAAAAAATCGCATGGTTCAAAAAATACTATGCCAAAGGCTTGAGGATAAAAGCGCTCCTGTCAAAAAAAGGCGGCTACCAAGGAATGCTTGAGTACATCCCGGGCAAATACGCACATCGCCCAGTGGATGCTGAAGGATACATGTTTATTCACTGTGTTTTTGTTGGTTTTAAGAAAGAGTTTAAAGGGAAAGGCTACGCTTCTTTGCTAATTGACGAATGTATAAGGGAAGCAAAGCTCGCGGGCATGCAAGGAGTTGCCGTTGTTACAAGAAAAGGGGCATTTATGGCCAAGAAAGACATTTTCCTTAAGAAAGATTTTGTGTTGGTTGATGAAGCAAGACCGGATTTTGAATTGCTGGCTCTAAAATTCAGTGAAGAAGCACCTGATCCCAAGTTTAAAGATATGAAGAAAACGCTTGAGCAATATACGAAAGGATTGTTTGTTTTTCGTTCGCCGCAATGTCCATACACTGAAAAGAACGTAAATGCCATCCTTGAATCTGCACGATCCAAGTTTGGCTTGAAACCTAACCTGGTGGACCTGGAGGATTCAGCTGCTGCTCAGAACTCGCCTAGCGCTTTCGGAACCTTTTGTATAGTTTATAACGGTGAAATTATTAGCCATCATCCAATCAGCAACACAAGATTTGAAAATATCATGAAAAAGAAGGTATAGCTTTGTTTTTATGATATTGGAATTCAATCAGTTTGACCATAACTCCTTTTTTGAGAAGAAGAACTCAGATAATAAGGAAAGGCGTGAACTGAATATGGATTGCTAGAAGTTGGTTCTATGATTTGGAGCTATTCCCGGAAAAATCCTTGCAGCACTTGCTACGGTTGGGATCTTCAGTTTTCGTCCAGTTGTACTCATGCAAAGTTCATTTGTCCCGAATGCGGGCGAAAACAATGTCTATTACACTGGCCTTACCCGATGAAAACAGTTTCAAAAATGGAAGATATTCACAAGCGAAGAAGATTTTCAAAGCTACATTGAGACTAGAAAACACAAAAGACGCTAAATAATTTGACAGAATTCTCTAAATAAAGAGTTACAATATTTCCACTTAGCGTTTCAAGGCAAACCTTATGCCCGGAAATAAAGAAGTATACTTGTCAAGTGACTGTATTTGCAGATCATCAATAATGATTTAAAAACAAAAATTAAAAATGACATCGTAGATAATACTCTGCAAGGTAAATACGCTCAAGCAATAAGCCGTGTGTCCAACGTCTTGGGCGAACTCTATGATAACATCCCAGAAAACAAGCGCGTATCTTTCGGCAGAGTCTACACTGTTCAAGTGCTAAGCAAATACTTGTTTTCGTGTCTCGTTGAATTAGATTCAAACGTATTCGAGACCGGTAAGGCAATGTTTGAAAAAAGTGAGGATTTCCAAACCAAAGGTGTGGCGTTGGGCATCCTCTCATTTTATGGAATTGAAGATTACGAGAAAGTTTTACCTTATTTTGAAGCTTCTGCATCATCCACTGATTGGAACATGCGAGAATTCGCTCAAATGTTCTTTCGCAAACTCATACAGAAATGGCCAGACGAAACAAAAAGATATTTGCTGAAGCTTACAAAATCCCAGAACCCAAACACCCGCCGATTTGTTGGCGAAACTCTTCGGCCTGTGAAGGAAAACAGGTGGTTCTACAAAAACCCCGACTATTCTCTATCCATTTTAAGGAAGTTGTTCAGTGAGAGTTCGGAATATCCACGTACATCTGTAGGAAACAACTTGAGTGATTTAGCCAGGCATCTTCCCGAACTTATTTTCGGATTAGTTGAAGAGCTTGTTGCAAGCGGAGATCGTAACTCTTACTGGATAGCTTACAGAGCTTGCCGAAATCTTGTAAAGAAGGAGCCAATTCGAGTGATGAATCTTTTGCATGTTGACGAGTATCGGTATAAGAGGAGGGTGCATAGACGGAGTGATTATCCGGGAGACTAAAGCGAAGTCAATTTTGCGTAAGCATAAGAAAATTGATTCGTGGTTCATTTCACGCTATGGAATGAATCTCTACAGAGGTTGCGTTCACAACTGCGTGTACTGTGATGGCCGTTCAGAACGCTATCAAGTTGACGGCGTCTTTGGAGAGAATGTTGCAGTTAAAACGAATGCTGTAGAAATTCTGCGTAAAGAATTGAATCCTATTGGGCGACGCGCCAAGTTGCAACCAGGCTTCATTATGGTGGGGGGCGGTGTCGGTGATAGTTATCAGCCAGTTGAAGAGAAGTATCAGCTAACCCGAAGAGTTCTACAGCTTTTACATGAATACAAGTGGCCAGTGCACATACTTACAAAATCCATTCTCGTTGAGAGAGATCTTGATGTGCTTAAGCAGATCAATCAGCAGAATAGAGCCATTATAAGTTTCAGTTTCTCATCTACAAACGATGAAATAAGCGCAGTCTTTGAGCCTCATGTTCCGCCTCCAAGCGAACGCCTGAAAACGCTTGCTTTTTTCAAGAGAAACGGGATTGCATGTGGTATGTTTCTCCTTCCTGTTATCCCGTTCATAACTGATACTCCAGAAATGATTTCGGAAACATTGCGGGCAGCTCATGAAATTGGTGTTGACTTCGTAATTTTCGGCGGTATGACCCTTAAAGATGGAAGACAAAAAGAGTATTTCAGCAGTTTACTCAAAGAGACGTATCCTGAGCTCTTATCAAAGTACGGGCAGATCTACTTAACGAGCAGGTGGGGACAGGCAACAGAACAGTATTACAACACGATTAACTCGATTTTTAATGAGCTGTCCAGAAAGTACAAGATCGATAGACGCATTCCTCCAGCTCTTTACAGAGAAGTTTTATCAAAAAATGATTTGGTGGTCGTAATGCTGGAGCACCTTGACTATTTCCTGCGGTTAGAGGGCAAACGCTCCTCTTTTGGCTACGCTGCCTACGCAATCTCAAAGTTGAACAAACCCTTGTCGGCAATGAAAAACAGGCTTAGAGAAATCAAGGGTGTTGGAGAAAAGACGGAAAATATAATTCTTGAGATACTAGAAACCAAAAACTCGGCTTACTACAATAGCTTAATGTAACTTCTATGCAGCTGAAATAGTTGCAGATTTTATTCAGCCCTCGTTTAATAGT
>SMTZ1_10008633_pt1 | contig 10171 bp, 8 predicted proteins | sample DeeMarSWOR136_30_FD_25667 | JGI IMG/M metagenome (IMG submission 25667) | reverse complement strand
ATTAGGGTCTGTTGTGCTGGTAAAGAAAGTGTATTCCATGTTAATGATACCATGTGTCGGTCCTATGGGAATTGATGGTGTAGCTGGTGGATCACTTGTCGTCACAAGACCCATGGTAAGATCTGGGTTTCCCCACAATGCCCCCCATTCGAACGTTTCGTATTTTTCGTAATACCATAAATTATTCACATACATCTGTCGTAAAGACCATTGATGCGCTGCACCTTGTGTATATTCTCCTGATGTTACACGTGATGTGAAGAAACAATCTAGTGATTGGCTGGATCCGTCATATGGGTCATTCCATGCGTGTTTTCCATAGGCAACCTTTGTTGCACCAAGGAAGCCAACACCACCTTGTTTAAGCATTGCTTGACCAATGTTCAAGGCATCAGTATCTGAGTTACTGCAGGCATCAGCAAAGATAATAGCAGAATAATTGTTATTTAAATAAGGACATGTTTCTACACTTACGAAAGGCGTAGAGGGATAATACTCATAGCAGGCAGTAGGTGAGCCGTGTCCTGCCCAATTCACAAACGCATAGGTCCCTGTAGACCATACTGATTTTACGTTGTTATAATTCAGATCGTAATCACATGAATATGATGATTGAGCATCTTCATATAATCGTGTCTTTGTCCAGTTAAACATCCAAGGATAGTTTGCTGGGTTTGTCTTATATTCCATCAACACGGCGTTATCGGTATCAGACCAGAAAAAAGCACCAAGAAGAAGGATGTTTTTCTTATATGAATTATCATTATTTTGCTCATAAGCAATGGATTTTTGACAAATGCTCTGGACAATAGCGGGGTCACTCCAGGGTATACGACCTACGTTTATCTCTACTTCAAAATCTATAGGATCTGAATTTTCACCATAAAGATGATTCCCATTTGCATCCCAGGATTGGCTGTCTGGAAGTGATAACTCGGCATAGTAATAGTCAGTTTCAGGTTGTCCATAGCCAGTATTCTGCGCTGTTCGTCGCATTGGGACATCGTCATATCCACCTATAAGACATACGTCCTCGATACCCCATTCTTCCGAGGGATATTTCTCACGTAAAAATTCACGCATTTTCGCAGCAAGATCATAGCCTGCATAGTTGTTATTAATCCATGATGTGGTTACGACGTTGACATTTTTTCCTTTCGCACTTTCCCAATCTACCAAGGGTGTGACTGCAGACACCAATGAATCTAGTGTGATGATCACATAATTATACTGTTCTCTTCCATTCGGAAGAAATGGATACCAGTCTTGTGCTTGATTATAGTTAATGATAATTTCTTTTGCAATCTGTTCAGTACGTGCGAGATTATCAATCACAATATCATTCGAAGACCCGTGTTCTGGAAACGTATAGTGTACTTTTACGGTGATTTCTGGATGATAGATCAATTCACCAGAAATTGGATAATAGGTCATGGGGTTGATTCTAACGTCAACAAGGTTATATTTGCGATATCCACCTGTTCCGATAATCTCCCCAATTGATGCTGGATACGGGTTGTTTACTCTGTAGGTGGACTGATAGTTATTCTCATATTGTTGTTGATCACGTTCATATAAGACTGGGTCTTCTACACCTATAACTCTTGGCAGCGAGTTAGGTACCACGTAATACTGCCCAGCAACAACGATACTGTTTTTTGCCTCAAATGATACATCTTGAACTGTTGCACCTGGTGGTATCGCAATAGAAAAAATCTTTGAAGGAAGGTTTGGTTTTCCAGGTATAAGTAATCGACCAAAATTTTCAATGGTTACCTTATACCCTTGTTTTTCTTTTATAATTTGATAGGCTCCCACAGGGATAGTAACAGATAATGTATTACCATCGATGCTTTTCTCTTTTTTGGTTGATATTATGTTGTTGGCACTTACTAATGCAGTGCTTATCATCAATATACAGATAAAAATTCCTATGAGTTTTTTCTTCATATCTTACCCCTTTCTAATTATTACACAAAGGTTATACAGAGGGAAGTGGTATATAAATATTTATGTACATGAACATAGAAAAAGAATTTACCACGACAATCAAGGAGATTACAAGGACAAATGCAAGAGTTTTTTAAAAAGAATGAAAAGAATGATTTCACGATAAAATATTAAAAACCACCTTTATAATATTAGTTTATTGACGAATGTAATAATTATTTTCTGCATAGGAGTTTTCTCTCGTTTCTGGATCAGGCATCGTAGTCGATATTGTTATCTCCATGGGAAAAAAATCCATCTGCAAAAAACATTGGGATACCTATGACTACATCAACAAAGCCATAGACGATAAACTTTGCAAAGGATATGTCCGCGGGGGAGGCGGCGGAGGGTATTTACTTGTCTTGAATAAGTAAAAAAAATTATTTCCCATCGTTTCAATGCCGCGCAAACCATTCACTCCGTTAAAATCTTACTGTCAAATTGACAGTTTCTCTCTGAGGGTTTTTTGACGGGGGGCTGAATCAGAGTTCCTGAATCTGAATAACATCCTACTCTTTAGGTGAGGTGTTAGATACAGCCCATGCTCAGTTCAGGTTCAGGTTCAGAGGAGAGAGAAAAGGCAGACCAGTTTATATTTACAAAACCACAGTCGAGCTATCCGAAGTGGTAAAAACCATAGAACAGGAAAAACTGAAAGAACTCACAGTTGTGAAAAATGATATAACAGAACTTAAAAATATTATCCTGAGTTCATAAAGTATAACCTATAATTTCCTTGCCCCATAACTATCAAAATAACGTTTATTTCACCACTTTATCTTTCCTCTCCAAAACCTCTGAGAGACTTGGTTTTTCTTCATAATTTTTTTATCATCAGTCTCATTGGATTATTGTTCTTAATTTCAAACATTAAATAAGAAAAAACGTTATTAGTACTTAGGTCTGATGCCAGTCTAATCTTGTCTTGTTTTTCTTTTCCCGTTGTTCTTGATTTGTTTGATGTTCCGTTTGGAGATGAACCCGCAGTCCACGAACTCACCATCAAGGATACGACCGATAATCACGCCTTTCTCAGTACTTCGTACTGCCTCAAATTGCTCTGAAATGCCATCAGTATAGATGACTGTTGCATTCATCATAATTTCACCTGTTTTATTTTTCATTTTTATCATCTTTTAATAAAGTTAAAATTACGTAACTAATGCCTTTACCATCGCAGGTAGTAATTTTAAAGGTGTTAATTGTTTTACACCTTGTTCATAGGTTATCTTTTGTGTAAAGATTTCTCCAAGCTTTTTCATAATATCTTGATTTTTTGAACACATTTTAAACATAAGTTTCCGATGCGTACGACCACGATACATTTTCTTTTGTAATTGAAGACCATAGATGTTTATTTCATTTTTAATGGAGTTGAGTTTTCTTGAATACGATTCTAACAACGGGGTATTATGTTCAAAGAAATCTATGGCACTCTCTGCTGCATATATTCCACTTTCTAATGCATAGGAAATTCCTTCACCTGAAAGAGGACTTACTAACCCTGCTGCATCACCTAATAAAATAACAGTATTTCTCCCAAAGCAGTCTACTGTCCCACCAAATGGGATAAATGCACCATGTATCCTTGGAAGAAACAGACTCTTATCTTGAGCATACCGTTGTAAAATTTTTTTAATCGGAATTTTCGAATTCTTTACCGTATGAAAATCTGTACCAAAACCAATATTTATTGTTTTTCCGAGTTTCTTTGGAAACGCCCATATATAACCTTCCTTAAAATATGAAAAATCTAAGAATAATCTATCATTATAACTATCGATTATTTCATCTGTTGCTGGTACCTCGGTTTCTAAACAAAAACCAAGTTTATTTTTTTGATATGTAACCCCGATTTCTTTTCTGATAATTGAATGTATCCCATCTGCTCCAAAGAGGACCTTAGTCTCTAAAATATTATCGTTATCTAAAAAAACAAGAATGATGTCATCTTCCATTCTAAGTTTTTTTACTTGATTTTTTAAAATCACAACTCCAGCATCAATTGCTTTGTTTGTGATTGCATAATCAAAGACCTCACGATAAACCCCATAAACCTTCATATCTCCCCAATCATACCCAGTAACCAAATCACCATATCTCATAGTAAAACCTTTGTACTTATGCAATGAAACACTCTCAATATTGATACCCAATTTCTGTAATGACGGTATACTTCTAGAAGAAATACAACCTCCACAATGTTTATGCCTTGGAAGATTCTCTTTTTCAATAATTGCAACTTTAAATCCCTTATTCGCTAATATGATAGATGCAGCACTCCCAGCAGGTCCAGCACCGACTATGATAATATCGTAACTATCCTTCATTTAATCACTTACATAAATGAATCGTGAAATAGTTAATAAAACTCAGGCAAACATAGACATTGATGCTAATGAATGATAAGAGCATAGAGTTCGTGAAGCTTGGAAGATACTGAAGAAGACCTACGTTGCCCTCCAGCGACATACTTATATGAACTCCTCACATAACAGATGATATTGTATCACATTCTCCAAACCCTTCATATATGCATCCATATCAACCGACTGAATCATTCCTTTTAAGTTAGCGATTTCGTAAAATCCTCCGTTAAAGAGTTAGAGATATGTTTTTAAGGATGACTCTATATATGAAGCACGATATTGGGAGTGAGAGGGCATGAGTACATGCAAATATCTTGAAAGATATCGTATTCCAACGGTTACCCTTGATGGAAGCGAATATATAGAAAGTGAAAGGTGTCGGTTGGGCAATGAGATACCACTGGGTGGTTGTGTTGATAACTGCCCTGATTTTGAACCAGAACGATAAAATTTAACAAAAGTAATGAACGGACCGAAATTTAATTTCAATCTATTAATTTTCGAATGGAAAAAACCAATGTTAATTCAATATGAACATGCACATATTACATACCTGTAATAATCATTGCTGCAATCGATTTAACAATCGTGCTTTGGTCTTTCTAATTACAGACTATTCATTTCGAAGAAGGAAATCCAACTGATCTCCAGGTTTATACTCTACGGGTTTATTTTGTTTTTGAAAAACACGCATATTAGTGGTTCCGTTCAATGTAACATGATTATTTTTGATTTCAAGCATGCTACCTTCACGCAAACCGACAACGGTTCTGTCATTAAACACATGGTATTCCTTTATTCTTATCTCCCTCGTCTCACCCATATGTTTTGAGGTTGGATCTGGATCGATATAATGGGGATTTAGGATAAATGGTACGAGATGTAATGCGTCAAACGAAGGTGGGTACATGATTGGCATATCATTTGTGGTATGGATAGTTACGCCAGCTACATTTGACCCTGCACTTGTTCCAACATATGGTTTTCCCTTTTTTACCTCTGAGCGGATTGTTTCTAAGATGTTATGTTTGTAAAGCATAGTAAGGTAAGTAAGACGAAGGTGTTGCCCCCTCCTACGAAAATCGCATCGGCATCGATAATTGCTTGTGAGGGATTTCTATAAACATGAATCCCAAAGAGTCTATATCCCATTTCCATAAAGACTTTTTGAGTCATTACTGTGTAGGCTTCATGAGTCATCCCATTTGGTCTTGCGTAGGGGATAAACACAATTTTTTTACAATCTCTTAATGTCTGTTTGATATTTTTTTTACAATGTTGAAGATACGATTCGCCATATAGTGTGGAGTTACTTATGAGAAGAAGTTCTCCTGTCATGTTCAAAAGGAAATCAGTGTGTTGTTAAAAGAATTGCGATAAGCTTTTTTATAAATATATGAGTAAACAAGGTTGGTAGAATGAAATCTCGTGGCATATGTGAGGCAAAACTTAAGTCAGTTGTTTTTATATTAGTATCATTGTAGCATTGGTCATGGTGGGATTGAAATAGAAGATAAAAAATCAGATAAGAGTTTAAAACGAGAAATTAAAAGAAGTAAAGATATTAATAACATTGTTATTAAAAAGACTAATTGTGGTTTAGCTGTTCATTTTCATGATAAAACGTATGACCTAATTTTTCCGAAAAACAAATGGGATTTGTTGCCAACTGAGTTAAAAGACTTCTTTGCACAAGAATTCGGTTTCATATCAACGGCGACAATGCCACTTATTTCAGAAATCAATAACATTAGGTATAACACACCATCGCCTCTTTTTGAAAATGAATTAAAGGAGATTATTTTACATCAAATTCCAGGAATCGCAGATGATTATGAGTTCGATACACAGCAGACTATTGACCGATTCAAGAATATTCATTACTCGTTTACAGAAACAAGCACCATAAATCCGCAGACTAATGTAGATGATGGTGCAATCGTTCTTCTTTCATGTGGCAAAGACAGTTTGCTTACCCTAGAGTTTGCACGAGAACTTGACATAGATATAACACCGATTCATATAAATGATACTACAACACCTTATGAAAACAGCATTTCACTTGAAACCGTAAAAAAAATTGAGAAGAGTTCCGATATCAGCATAGAAATTATTACAAATAATATAGAGAAGCTCAATGACTTTGAGACTTGGAATAAACCTCCAAGCTGCTTAGGTTATTCGCATATGATGACTGGATTTTGTTTTCTTGCATTGCCATTTCTTCACAATAACGCATCGATGGTGCTTCTTGGTAATCAACAAAATATGAATTTTTCATTTAGAACAAACCAGGGTTATATTGGATATCCTTCTTTTGATCAGACAACAAAAGCTAGACATCAACAGGAAAAAAAACTAAAACTTCTCAATAAACGACTTCGAGTACTAAGTTTGGTGGAACCCCTAACCGATATCGCAGAGGTTAAAATCCTTTTTTCAAGATACCCTGAATTGGCAAAATATCAGTTTTCTTGTAATTGCTTAGATGGGTCAAATGGGAAGCGTTGGTGTCACTCATGCAACAAATGTGCGCGGTTAAGTATTTTTATGCTTGCACATGGCTTCGATGTAAAAAGTGTCGGTATGCATAGCATGCTTTCAAAACGGTTTATAGACTATTATACGCTTTTTGGTTTAAAACCTGAGATTGATAGATACGAAAAAAGCACCGAGGCAAGGGATCAGCAATTGCTTGCGTTTTATATGGCATATAAAAATGGGGTTAAGGGGCAGCTTATTGAGTTGTTTAAAACACGGTTTCTCGCAGATGCAGTTGCCCGTGAAGATGAACTGCGAGAGAAGTTCTTCAAGATTTATAAGACTGATCTGCCAGGAAATCTTCGAACAAAACTTCATAGCATAATAAAAGAGGAACTCAATGAACTAAAATAATTTTTAAAAACAATGCCATAAATACGTGTATATTTAAATCTGAAAAAATCCATATCGCGTATGAGATTGTATACATTTTCATAGCTTCTACAATCATTGTAACTACAACGGGTTATATGGTGGATGCAGATATACCGGCTTTCTCTGGATTACAAATTAATTAAGACCAAATCTTTCCTGTTCTTTCACGTCACTTCTCAAAGAATATCATAATAGTTAATAATTACAGACAACTAATTTGCAATAAAATAATTTTCTAAAGAAAATGCAACAAAGTTGATTCTATGAGTAAGTTGATGATGCAGAAAAAGGCATTGAAATGGTGAACAATTCATAAAATACGTATGCTTTGGCTTCACCGGAGATAAAAAGATCGAAATTTTTGTTTTTAATACCCTCGATTACTGCATGAGCAATATCAGAATAAAGAAGTGTTAACAAGATTACCTGTTCTCTCGAGGATTTTTTTGGAATTGAAAATTGCGATAAATTGCTATTTCCCACATAACTATTTGCGACAAAGACGTCAAAGGTAGCAGATTCTACAGAGAAATCTTGGTTGGTTGGATTAGTAAAATTTATCGTAACCCAGAGGTCACATGAGCTAAGCCCGATGTTAGCTAAGCGAACATTCTTTATATCTATTGTACATTCATTTATCGCTGCAGCATCGATTAGGAATTGCAGGACTAAGAGAGCTATACAAATAACGATGACGAAACCTATAATAATTACAAATAGTTTTTTTCTCATATGATTCAACACCGAAGAATTGACTGGTTCGGATTTTTGCGTCAATATACGAGTAAATAGGAGGTAACAACGTTATAATAACATTTTCTTTTTTTAGAAGATAGTACAGAGCAAGTGAGTTAGACTTCCATTTAAAATCTCTTTTTTCAAAAAACGATGATTTTTCTCCTGTAGGAACAAAAGGTATGCAGGGGACGTGACTCCGACTCCAAGTTCAAATCATACTTATTTGCTCCCTTTCTGATTTGAAGACGAATTTACAAGTAAAAAACGATGGTTTTTACGGTAAAATAGGATTCCAAGTATTGAACTTAATGTATTTTGTTATTTGATCTCGAACTATACTGTTTCATCTCCCTAAGCCATGAATCTTCTTCTTTTAATTTATGAATTATACGGGCAGGCATACCAGCAAAATAGATTTCCCATCCTCCTTTATCCGGATGTGCTGGCCAAATAAGAACTTGATCACCCAGATCATGTGGTATAACAGATACTGGTTTCCCTGAACCAAAGTCTATGTCATAGATGGGTAGACGTGAAAAATTATTAATATGAATCACTGTTGGTTTTTTTGAGTGTATTTTTGTAAAATCAAATGGAAAAACAAGTAATTTGTGATGCATTAGGTTCATACTCATTGTCATTATTTCTTTAATTTTTTGTGAGGGTGTTTGACGGATTGGTTCAAGGGTTTGATGAATAATTTTTGCTATTTCATCAACACTTGCACCTGCTAAAAAGAGTGGTGTTGTAATGAAGGTTGATGCGTTTCCTACAAAGTTGGTTGGAATACCTTCAAGACGATTACGTATATTTGCCACTGTGACTTGTTTGCATTTGGTTTTTTCATCATGTTCAAAGAGTTTCATGAACATTTTTGTAATAAATGCTGAAAGCGCTGTATTTGTACTGCAAGTAAAAAGATTATTAGCTGATATTTTTTCTTTTAATAGTTGAAGTGATGTAGGAGATATATAGAATTCATTACTACGCTCTTTCAATATACCAGAAATAAGTTTTGGGAGTAGTCGTAAAAAAGAAAATTTTGAGATTTTTTTCCATCCATATTCATACGCAGTTTTTAAAACCTGATCCTTGGTGCGATTCTCTGGACTAGGAATTAATGACTGGTTTAGAAGAGGAGATTTGAAATCCTCTTTTTTGCAGATTTTCCCCAAGTTGTATACCATTGTATAAAAACTATATCCGTCCATAAGCATATGAGAGCATTGTATACCTAAAACACAACCATTTTTTAACTTAGTAATCTTTATACTCATAGGTGGATCAATACCACGCATTATCTTAGGAGGTTTTATCTCCGAAGTAAAATGATTTATGAGGTTTTCCATTTTATGCACATCTTTTATTGTTAAATCTGATTCATCTTTTACAGTGAACGGAACGCCATCGTTGGTAAAATAAATGGTTTTTTTATCCTTCATCCTTCCTGAAAGAAGGGGATAATAATTAAGCAGTTTCTTAAGCCCTGTTTTCATAGTATTTACATCTAATTGTACATCAAAAATCCAAGTTCCCCTGATTACCATTGGGTAACATGATTGATCTAATAAGGACAATTTCCATTCCTTTAATGGATAGATATTCTCTAATGACCTAATGTATTCAACAGTGTCATTTTTATTCATGATTCAAACACCTTCGGTACTAGTACTTATTTATCTACCTATTATTAATCATCCTCACAATTATAAAATAGTATATTCGGATTTATAATTGTTCTGGAAAATTATATATTTATGTATTAGATTTTGCATGATACGAGACTTAAACTACAAGGTCAAATCTTTGGATTATGATATAGTGGGGATTTGGGCACAAGTCACATTTAATTACAAGTTCAAATCTCTTTTTTTGTCTACAAAAAAATAGTAACATAAAAAATGATAATTTTTCTCCTGTTGGAACCATAAGGATGCAGGGGACGAGATTTGAACTCGCGGACCTCTACAGGACAAGGCCCTCAACCTTGCGCCGTTGACCATGCTTGGCTACCCCTGCAAGTATTGTTTCCTGGTAAATATCAGATATTTTATATAGCTTTTCTGGTAACTCTTTTAGATATTGTTTAAATCCATCTCACATCGCTGGCTGAGTTCTTGATGTAAATCCCGTAGACGTTTCGCATGTTTTACGTG
>SMTZ1_10008632_pt1 | contig 10172 bp, 9 predicted proteins | sample DeeMarSWOR136_30_FD_25667 | JGI IMG/M metagenome (IMG submission 25667) | reverse complement strand
AAAATATAAACATTCCAATAAAAAGTACTACACCATAAAATAAAATATATCTATTTTGTTTTTTTTCAGAATAGATAATTGTTGATTCTAATATTATCCAATTTACAATTAAAATAAATACAGGTCCAAAACATACAAAAAACATTGCAAAAAAATTGAGAATTAATATTGCTGTTATCAAATTTTCATTGGTTATTGTAGCATAAACCATATTTAAAGTCAAACTAATGGTCACACATATAAAGAATCCGCTTATCATATAGTTTAAACGTTGTTTTCTTCTTTTTATTATTTTATAAGCTAATAATGAAAAAAAAATCACATAAATTCCAAAAACAACGTAGATTATTATGAATCTCCCAATTGTATTTTGAAAGAGCGTGATTTTTTTCACCAGTGAATAGTATTTTATTCCTAAAGAAATAGATGATGGTTACTATTTAATTAATATACTATTTAAATTTGAATTTAAATAGTTTTGATTAATCTAATATTCCGTATTTTATGTAATATTTTTTAAAGAAAGATAATTTAGATTTTTATTTGGCTAAATGAATCTACTTTACCATCATATTTCTTAATCTTTGTATAATATTCCATTTTTTTAGAAGTTTAGCCACACTTGTAGGGACTAGATGCTCCCACTGCTCTCCCTTAATCATAGATTCACGAATATCACTTGAACTAAGCCCTTTCTTTTCTAATGACACTTCCCAAAGCACATGTACTTTTAAACCTAGAGATTCTAAAACTTCTTTTTTTTGACGTCCCCAATCGTCATAAATTGTTAAAAAAAAAATTTTATCACATGGCACATAGTTTTTTAGTAAATTTGGATAATTAATAGGAAAGGGCACAATTGAAAATTCTGAGAATTTTAAACCTTGCTCTAATAAGGCTGTTTTTAGCATTATATAGCGTTCATAATAAGTTAATGGATTTGCTAAAGGACTACTTCTATGGGGACTGGCTTCTGAATTCTTTGTTAAAGTAGGATCTGGATTAGTAATACCTACTATGAGGTGGTCACATAATTGTTTACCTGCTATGAGATATTTAATATGATCATTATGTAGCACTTGGAATCTTCCATGAATCACACCAATATCATATTTATCTTTTGAATTATCCATTATTATTATTAATCATTTATTAATTAGTGTAGGTAGAATAATTTAAAAAAAATAATAAATTTGTTAGCAAATCAATAACTTTTTCTTCACTATTTTTTGAGACTTACTTTACTTAAAAAGCCATTTTTGCTATAAATATTAAGTTTACAAATAAATATAATATTGTTTATTATTAATGACAGTTAGGAACTGTTTTGAGAAAAAATTTGGTAGTTTTTCAGTTTGTAATAATGAACCCCAAAATACTATAAAATTTATTCACGCTAGCGATATTCATCTTGGAGCGGTTCAATTTCGTAATGAAAACAGATCTAATGATTTTATTAATGCTTTCCAAGAAATTTTAGAATTTGCAATAGTCCATCAGGTTAATTTTATATTACTAGCTGGTGATATATTTACCTCATTGGAAATTTTACCTGGAAAATTAACTAAGATCGTTAAGTTATTAAAAGATTTTAATGAATTTTCAAATGGATCAATTTTAATAATCGCTATAGAGGGGAATCATGATATTCGAAAGTTTTCAAGAGGAATTAGATTTGAACAACGAGGACAATCATGGTTAAAATTATTAAATAGTTTAGGATTAATAATTCTTCTTGATGCTAATTTAGAAGCATCACCAGAAGAGATCTTTAGTCTTTATAACTTTCAAACGAAAATGGGAGGAAGACTACAAGTCAAAAATGTAATGATTTACGGCACACGTTATCTTGGTGAAAACCCGATTTCTATTCTTTCAAAAATAAGGAAAGGTATTATAAATAACAATGGTTTATTTAATATTCTAATGCAACATTTTGGGATTGAAGGCCAAATGGAAAATATTCCTGGGGTCAAATTGGAAGATATTCAACATCTTCGACATCGAATTGATTATTTAGCTTTAGGTCATTTCCATAAACAATTTATAATTCAAAATTGGATATACAATCCTGGATCATCAGAAGCGGTTTGTTCTGTAGATAATTCATTTAAACGAGGAATATTTTTAGTAGAAATTTCGAAAATTTCGGGGAAATTTGTAAAAAGAGTTAAAGTACTCCATTTAATGAATCGTAAATTTGTATGGGAAACAATTAAATTGAATGTTGAGATAGGAAATAAAAAAAAATTTGAAGAATATATAATTAATAAGTTAAATTCTTCATTAAAATTTCTGAATCATGAGATAAAGCCATCTAATTTTCAAATGCCTATATTATATTTGATTCTAAAAGGGAAAGAACCTTCTAAATCATGTAAGATCAATGAAAAGGAATTAAGAAGAAAAATTAGTGAAACTTTTCCTATTGTAGATGTTCAAATTTACAAAAAATTCCAAATTCCGCTAAGAACATTAGACAATTATATTTTAACTTAAAATTTTTTGACTAAACCATTTTCTTCTGCATTAATTTAATGTTTATTAGGAAGTTAATGGAAAATAATAATTATGAATATTCGATCTTTAATAAGAAAAAATAAATTTTTCACGATAATATCCGTTGTTTTTATAATATGGATTGTTTTCCTTGTTATTTTATCTATTACTGGACAAAGAACTGTAATATTTTTTGATACTCTTGGTCAAGAAGATGTATCATTTGAGTTTACAAGCAAATTGCCACTTTTAAGATATTTCGTGGAGCCTTTTATGGTTATAGCTAACATTTTGGAGTTTGAATTTACATGGATGTTTCTTTTTTTGATTATTTATCCTATTCTAAGAGGAGTTTATTTATATTTAAAGAAAAAAGGCAGATTTAGTTCGAATAAATATATGTATATTTCTTACCCTATAGTTGATACTATATACTTTTGTTTTAAAGTATTGTGTCTCTCTATTTTAATAGTTGCTATCTATATTCTTATCGGTTATCTAATTCAAGGTTATTTCTTTATAAGCAGATATTTTATGATTCCAATCCAATTAGCTGTACATTTAAGTATGATCCTTATTTTTTTAAAAATTAGTTTTGTTTTACTTAAATTATTTCATCCAAAACTATCACTTGAATTATCAAGAAAATTTCAAAAAAATAAAGGACAAAGAAGAACAAAAGTTCAAATAATAAAGCGAGAAACAGTTTTTTATGTTGGAATAGGTGTCATTTTACTAGGTGCTAATATCGTGCTTGTATCAACACCATTCCCTCCTCATGAGATAATTCCAACAATACCCCTCGATGATGATGAGTTTTTATTCGATTTTCATGTCCATACGACCTTCAGTGATGGACGGCTTACGGTCGAAGAGAGGATTAACTGGTATATGCAACAAGGCATATCCGGAGCAGCTTTTTCTGACCATGATAATATAAGAGGGGCAATTATGGCTCAGAAATATGTTGAGGACCATAATTTAGATTTTATTGTATTTATGGCGGAAGAATGGACACAAAATGCTAAAAACCCCGGAGAAATCCATATGAACTATTTTGGATTAGCAGAGGAAATTGTACCTTTAGAATCATATACACCAGGGGGGCCCTTGGCGATGAATGCTTCCGATACAATACAATATGTGAAAGCTAACGGTGGTTATATTACAGTTAACCATTATAATTATGATCCAAATCCAAATGGTGGTATTGGGGTTCCATATACCTTGGATCAATTAAGAGATTGGGGTGTTGATGGCTTTGAAATTGTAAATGGGGGTAGTCATGGTTGGAAATATCAACAAATAAGAAATTATACCATCACTAATAATTTAACTTGTATAGGAGGTTCAGATATTCATTCAAATGAAGATTTAAATACATTTATAAAATTGAAACTAGACGACCCTACAAATCTCACTATTACTAATATATTTGAAACTTTAAAGAAAAATGAGCATGAAATCATTGCGATTAGTTTTTATCCAAAAGTAGTAGATTTTCCTGGTGATCTGAATGATTTCGGATTTTATGTTTTAGAAAATTTTATCAATTATATTTTAAATATAGACATAAATCAGGGATTGTCTTGGATAATATGGTCAGCTTTAGTGTATTTATTAATCCTTCTTACTTATCGAAAGATAAAGTATACTAATCTGAAGTCTTTTAAAAAAAAAATCTATAAAATGGAATAAAGTTCAAATCAAAATTTTAAATATAATAACCGGTGTTATCTTCCTTATAATTATCTTTTTCGTCATCCTTGTCGTCATCGTCTTCTCCAAGAAATTTTTTGTAAAAATATTTTAGCACATCTTCTGGATCTCCTTTAAAATCTTTAAGATCTCTAGGATCTATTTTTATAATACCACCTCTTTTTAGTGGGATTATTTTATCACGCAAGTCTTTTTCTATTTTTTCCTGTCTTCTCGCATTTAGAAGTAATTCTTTTTTCATCAATTCTTTCAATTCATTTGTTACTAGTTTATCTAAATAACTAGGTTCAAATTCCATAAGAGCTTCTGGTCCATAGAACTTAGTAATTCTTTTGAGTGCTTTGTCTTTTTTATATTCTGGGACCTGGCTAATACTCTCAAGATTCAAAAATGATAAAATGTTTAACCAATCAAGTTTGGTAGACCAAGAGTAGTCTTTATTGTCTTCTTCCATTTTTAATAACTTTGTTTATCTATTTGATAAAATGTTTGCTAGAAATAAAACTTTTTTCTTTATTTCTTATATTGTAACCAATAAATGAACCTTATAAATCTATTTATTTTGTTCTATAATATTCAGAATAACCTAATAATCTTAGATATTTTACCAACTCAAAGAACTTTTAAAGTAAAATAAAAAAAATTAAGAAAAAAAAGATATTTTACAAAGAAACTAGTTTTGAATGAATTTTCGAATTTTAGATGATACAAATTCTGGAGCATCATGAGTTATCCAATGAGAAGATTTTTCATGACGTTCTATTCTTAAATCCTTAACATAACTGGATAATCCTTCTAATAGTTGAGGTCTTAGTGCAACATCTTGCATTCCCCAAAGTACCAAGGTAGGAACATTTATAATTCCCTTCCAATCTTTAAAACTAGTATTTGCTCTGTAATAATTCACTCCTCCCAGTATTGCTCCAGGTTGAGACCACGCTTCAATATATTTTTCCTTATCATTATCACTAAAGTTTTTTGTGAAAACAGCTTTTTTAAGCCATTTATAATCATCTTCGATAATAAATTTCTCTCCATTAGGTTTTAAAAATTTAAAAATATAAAAACTAGCTTCTTGTTGCTCTTTATCTGTCCTTAATGATTCTTGAAAAATTTTATGATGAGGAGCATTTAAAATTATTAATTTCTTTAAAAGTTCAGGGTATTTTTCAGCAAATATCCAAGCTACCGCGCCACCCCAATCATGCCCAGCAAGATAAAATTTACCTAATTTTAATTCTTCACTTAAGCATTTGATATCTTCTATTAAAAGTTCTATCTTATAGTTTTCAACACCCTTCGGTTTATCAGATAAATTATATCCTCTCATATCCGGTATAATTAACTTAAAATCATCTCTTAGGAGAGGTATTACTTTTGACCAACAATACCAAAATTCTGGAAATCCATGAAGTAGGATTAATGGCTCTCCCGATCCAATAATGACAGTATGAAGCTTTATTCCATTTATTTCAATAAAAAACTCTTCAATTTCATTTAGTAATTCCAAACTTATGCACCACCTATTTTAAACTTTTAAAAAAAGATTATATTATAAATTTTAGGAATTAAAATAATAATAAAGTCCAAAAGATAACGATTAATAATTAGAAATGAAGAAAATAAAAACAAGAAATATACTTTAGCAATCTAAAAAAATTTTTTTTAAAAACTTATTCAAAATAATTCATAAAAGAACGAGTAAAATCCTTTACTAAAGAATTATCGATTTCACCGAATTTATATCTTCCATGTGGCATCTTCTTTTCCCGAATTGAAAAGTGACGCTTAAACGCAAGTTCAAAATCGTTTATAGCCATACTATTTTCTTCTGCGAATTTTATCTCACCAAATTTTAGTAGAAAATCCGGGTTTATAATACTCAATTATTTTCTCACCTCGAAAAATAATTTTTTATTCAAATGTTTTTTTAATTAAATAATTACTTTTTTTATTTTTTAATAATGAAGTTAGTTAACTATATAAAGTTTTTCCTACACTTGCAAGGGGTAAAATTTCTTGAATTTTACCGAATCCTCATTCACTGAATGAACATTCATTTGTTTTTTATTATCATTATAATTTAACGAAAAATAATAGAAAGACATTAAAAAAACATTTTTTTAGAAATTCCCATTATTTTCCCACGATTCACTTCTATTTTTGCTCTCTGCTTGGAATTTTTTAATCTTCTATAATAAGATTCTAGAATCCCCCAAAACACAATAGATCTATAGGAATTTTAAAATTAAAAAGTGTTAAATTTTAACTTAATTTCTTAACATGTAATAATAATTGTAACGAATTTTGATATTACATATATTATTAAGGATTTTGTGAGTTGATTGTAATTGTCTTTACGAGAAAAAAAGTCTGACATTATAAAAAGGGAAAAGAAAAACCTATTTATAATGTCAGCTCTCTCTGTTTTTGAAGAAAAAGGATTTAATAATACTCGTATAAAAGATATCACAAAAAAAGCAGGAACTTCAGTCGGAAATTTCTACAATTACTTTAATTCTAAAGAGGAAGTAATTGAAGTATTAATTAGCGGTTTAGCTGAACTTATGATCAGTAAATTTAGAGAATTATTCACTTATTTTAAAGAAAATAGAATTCCACCAATCTCTGCAGTTAGAAACCTTTTTAGGGGATACGCAAAGATGTTCAGAGCAAAAAAAGAGACTTTTTTGATTTTCTTTGAGCAAATGGGAGGGATGGATCAAAAATATCGAAACAAAAGAAATGAGATTCTTGATAATTTTACAGATGAAGTAGAAAGAATAATTATAAAACTATTAGAATACGGAGCTCGTGACCAAAATCCTAAGGTAACAGCTAGAGTTTGGACATCTACAGTACTTGGAGTCTTTATTTGGTGGATTCGGAGTGATTTTAAACTTGAAGAAGAAGAACTTATTAAAAATTTAACAGATGTTCTTGTTCGTGGAACAATGACACATTAAGTAAGGATATTTTTACTAAATATACCGAGGCTTTGAAATATATATTTTATTCTGATATATTTATATCTAGAATGAGTCTTTATTAGTTTTACAATATTTTTCTATTTACTCAAATTTTGCTGAGTAGGAAATTGAGTAACCTAAGGGATATTGGTCATTGTTAGAATACTAAATAATAAATGCAATTTACTGAATGGCAAAATATGCATGATTACAGGAGCTAATTCCGGTATTGGTAAAGCAACTGCTATTGGTTTAGCAAAAAGAGGAGCTTCATTAGTATTAGTATGCAGAGACCAGACTCGTGCGGAAAATGCAATAGCTGAAATAAAAGAAAAAACTGGAAACGATTCAATCGATTTAATTTTAGCAGATTTATCATCTCAAAAACAAATTTATCAACTTGTATCCAAGTTTAAGAAGAGATATAATAACTTACATGTTTTAATAAATAATGCAGGAGTAAATTTACATAAGCATACTTTAACAGAAGATGGAATAGAGACAACATTTGCAGTAAAGTATTTAGCCCATTATATGCTATGTAATTTATTGTTCGATATATTAAAGAAAAGTGCACCATCTCGAATTATAAATGTAACATCAAGTATTCAAGCAAAAACTTTTGATTTCGATAATTTAAATGGGGATAATAATTATCACCAATTAAAAGCATATTCACAAGCAAAGCTGGCCGTGTTACTCTTTACTTATGAATTTGCTAGAAAGATCGAAGGAACTGGAGTTTCAGTGAATTGTCTTCACCCCGGATATGTAAAAACAAAAATGATACGCAATTTTCGCCCATTTGTTAAATATTTCTACCATTTAGTTGGTTTATTCATGTTAACACCTAAAAAGGGAGCAAAAACCTCAATCTACCTCGCTTCCTCCCCTGAGATTAATGGAATAAGTGGAAAATACTTTAAAAAGAAAAAAGAAGCAGAATCTGTGAAAATTTCATGTAATGAAGATATAGCTAAACAATTATGGGATATAAGTGTTCAATTGACTAATCTTGACTTTAAAAATTAAGAACATTTATTTTTTAAAGAATCTGTAAGATTCTGTAATTTTTCTGAAATTTTTACATTAACTTTATCTATTTCTTCTAGTTTCTTATAGTCTCCGGGTAATTTCTTAATATTGTCTAGATAAAATTTTCGTATATCGTCTAATTTGGGAAGTTCTATGAGTAATTCCCCCTCTTTCATGATTGGAATAATTAAAGGTTCAGAATTGGTAGGGGGAAGTTCATTTTCAAGTGATAGAATATCTTCTTTAAAAATACCTTTTTCATCGAAAATTCTGTATACTTGTTTTATTCCTGGATAAGTTATTTTTTTTTCACTTATTTTTATTTTCGGTATTCCATTATATTCAATTATTTTATATACACCTGAGATTGTAGGATCGTCGCGTGAGGTTGCAAGTTCTGTTCCAACACCAAATGCATCAATAGGAGCATTCTCGTCAATAATCTTTTTTATTTTATACTCATTTAAATCTGAACTTGCAACAATTATCACATTTTCACATCCATTAGCGTCTAGTATTTTTCGAACTCTTTTTGCATGTTCAATAAGATCACCAGAATCTATTCTTACACCCCTTATATTATTTCCAAATTTGGTAGAGATTTCAGCACCTTTTTCTGTATCATATGTATCTATTAAAAGGATTGAGCTTTCATCATAGATCTTATAATATAAATCAAAACTATCTGATTCGCGTTCGAATTTCTGAACAAAACTATGAGCCATAGTTCCAGTAGAGTTAATCCCTAATTCAAGATCTGCTACTACATTGCTAGTACCGTTAAATCCTGCTATGTAACTTGCTCTGGCAGCATATACTCCTGCTAATGGGCTATGTGATCTTCTTGTACCAAACTCGAGAAGAACTTTATCTGGAGCTATTGTTTTGATTCTTGATGCTTTGGAGGCGACTAAAGTCTGAAAATTAATTACATTAAGCAAATACGTTTCTGCGATTTGTGCATGGAAAATCGGGCCTTGTACCCTTAAGATTGGCTCGTTTGGAAAGAAAAAGTTTCCCTCCTTCATACCCCACACATTTAATTTAAATTTAAAATTGGGCAAATACTCATCAAAAAAAGTTGGATCAATATTTTTAAAAACTCCTTTTTCTCTTAGAAACTCAATTGTTCGCTCTGTAAATCTAGCGTTAAGCAAATATTGAATTGCTTGTTCTAGCCCTGCGAAAATTAAATAATTACGATTTCTTGGAAATTTTCTGATAAATAGCTCAAATGTGGCAATGTCTTCATTCTCATCAATGTCGTTCTCAAGATTAAATTGATAATAAGCCGCACCCATCGTCAATTGATAGAAATCTGTGGCTAAAATCATGTTTAAATCGTTTATAAAACCAGAATTCATATTAATCAATTTTTTTTCATCGAATTTTCTTTTAATTCCTTAATATAATTTTTTTATTATAAACATTATTTTCAGTATCAATATTAAATTCTTCCATAAGCGATTTATACAAAGATTTTAATTAAAATATTAAAAAAAAGATAAATACTTATTTAAATCTAAGTTTAGAGTTTGGATTTTGTATATAAAATGTAATTTCATTTCTATCAAAATAAAACTCTCCAAAAAATGTTAGTAGGGGCAAAGAAAAATTAGTTTTCAAGTTTATTTACAAATAATATTATCAAAAGTAGGAAAAGTAGAAAAATGTTTAAAAATCTTCAAATTGATCTTTGTATAAATACTTATTTTAATAAAACAATAAAATTTGGAGTACATATAAAATGTATCATTTAGACGATGATGAGTATTTAAGTGAACCTTATTATAGAAAAACTAGGAGTATCTGCCCAGAATGTTTAGAACCAATTGCTGCTGAAGTTTATGAAGAAAATGATGAAATCTGGATGAAAAAAACCTGTGAAGAACATGGGCAATTCAAGGATAAAATTAGTAGTATTGCTAAATATTATAAATGGACACATTG
>SMTZ1_10008631_pt1 | contig 10172 bp, 7 predicted proteins | sample DeeMarSWOR136_30_FD_25667 | JGI IMG/M metagenome (IMG submission 25667) | reverse complement strand
ATTTGTCCGTTTACACCCAGAGAATACTAGAAGCGGGATTTTACGAGGTCAGAGCTATCGACGTCAAATAGGTTCCAAGTATTAGAGTGAATGGCACAATAACTAACATAGTCGAAGAAACTGCTTACAACATTACCTTACATGCAAAATCTTCGTTCTCTAACGGTACTCAATTATTCACGGCTGATTTACCACTCATCTAGCAGGTTTTGGTTCCTACGCCATATCTCCGACCCTCTATATACGGTAAAGATACTCTATTGATACCGCAAAACCGACTAAGTGTTATCCTTTCTATCTCTGACTATGTTAAAGGAATAGATTGGACTAACGCTACTGCTTATAGCGACTGTATTTCATCCTATCAAATAACAGCCACTTTGAATTAAACAACTAAGCAAAAGAAAATGATACAAATTTTTGTTCATTTTCTCTTTCTAAACAGCTTCATACCGTCTATTTCAGTGACGCATTCGAACCTTTTTACGATCAGTTTCCACATAGCTTCTACTATCACTGCTTCTGCAAATTCTGTTAAGCGGAGTATAGTGCTCCATATGGTCTTTTGGATAGGGGAACTATCTTGCGGTACTTTGCGCTCATGGCTTTCTCGAAGCTAACACCGAAGTGCTCACAGTACTCTTTGACTAGGCTTTCAATCACTCGCATGTCACGTTTGCCAACTTTCATAACCTCAGTTCCTTTTCCCACTTCAAGCAAGTCGTCGCGTTCGTAAATGACTCCGCCGTGCATCCCTGTGCCCACAAACCTTGCCTTGCAGCATTCGCCTTCGGGCAGGTTTAAACCCAAAAATAAAATTACGCCGCCTGCTATGTACTCGCCTAAGAAGTCCTGTGCAGTTCCCCCTATCACCAACTGCGGTTTTTTGCCTTGATACTCCTTCATGTGAATGCCAACCCTGTAGCCAACATCATCACGGACAAAGATTTTGCCGCCCCGCATCGAGTGACCAGTTATATCTCCAACGTTGCCATGAACCACTATTTTGCCCTCGTTCATAGTGTTGCCGCAACCATCCTGCGCGTTCCCGTGCACCACTATCTTGGGACCGTTCATGAAAGCACCCATATCGTTTCCTGGAGTCCCGTAGATATCGATTTGAACCTCCGCGTCCAAGTCGGTTCCGATGTATCGCTGACCACAAACATTGTGAAGTTCAATTTTTTCAGCGCCGTTGCTACTTATGCCCCTCAGAAGGGTATTAAGGTCTTTATAATGCATGGCGTCAGCATCAATTTTCCACACGCCGTCTTCTACTTTTACACGAGGAATAAACTTTTTAGCGATTTCAGCAATTCCTTTTTCTTTTTCAAGCATAGCTTTTTAGTCTCCTGCCATCTTCACGCCCAGAATCTTTAGTTCGGTATCCGTTAGACCCACGCCGCGTAGAGCCAAGCGGTTCCCACGTAAACTCTCGATAGCGTTTATGCCCATACCGCCCATCATATCCTTGATTTCAAAGCTCCACCCCCGAAGCAAGTTAACAAGACGCTCAGTTGCTATGTCTGGGTTAACTCTCTTAGCGGTCCACGGGTCGTTCGTTGCTATACCCCACGGACATTTTCCTGTATAACATCTCTGACAAACAGTGCAGCCAACCGCTACAAGCGCAGCAGTACCTATGTACACGGCGTCAGCGCCTAAGGCTATGGCTTTAACAATATCCGCACTGCTTCTGATCCCACCAGCTGCGATAACAGACGCCTTGTTACGGATCCCTTCCTCACGTAAACGCTGGTCAACCTGCGCAATAGCTAATTCGATGGGGATACCCACGTTGTCTCTGATAACCTTCGGTGCAGCGCCAGTGGCTCCTCTAACTCCGTCCAACGCGATTATGTCTGCGCCCGCACGAACCATACCACTCGCAATCGCAGGCGAGTTGTGAACCGCGGCAATCTTTACTGAAATGGGCTTGGTGTAATCCGTAGCCTCTTTTAACGCGAAAATCAGCTGCCTAAGATCCTCGATAGAGTAGATGTCATGTTGAGGTGCAGGCGAAAGCGCATCCGTGCCCGTGGGAATCATGCGCGTTCTGGCAACGTCCGCAGTGACTTTCTCGCCTGGCAAGTGTCCACCTATCCCCGGCTTCGCGCCTTGCCCAATTTTGATTTCCACAGCAGCGCCAACATCGAGATACTTTGGGTGCACACCGAAACGGCCTGAGGCGACTTGTACGATGGCGTGATCGCCGTACCTGTACAGGCTTTTCTCTAAACCGCCCTCGCCAGTGTTGAAGTAAGTCCCACATTCCGTGGCAGCGCGCGCTAGGGCTTCATGCACATTTAGGCTTATGGCGCCGTAGGACATTGCAGAGAACATTATCGGCGTGTCTAAGCGCAGTTGAGGTGTCAACTCCGTTTTCAACGCAACAATACCGTTTTCTATTTCCATTGCCAACTCATCTGGTTTTGCGCCCAAGTAGGTTCTGATTTCCATGGGTTCCCGTAACGGGTCTATAGACGGGTTGGTTACTTGGCTGGCGTTCAGTAGAAGCCTGTCCCAGTATGTGAAGTGTGGCTTGTCGCAACCCATGCCCGTGAGAATCACGCCGCCTGTTTCAGCCTGCTTTTTCACATCTCGGATGGCGCCTATGGTCCAGTTGGCGTTCTCCGTGTTAGCGTTCGGGTTTTTCCGTATGGTTATGGCGTGGGTAGGGCAGAAAGTTACGCAACGTTGGCAGTTAACGCAGTTATCGTCTTTACTGCGGACGACGTCGTCTTCAGCATCATAATAGTGCGTATCGTACGTGCACTGGTTAACGCAAACCTTGCAGCGAATGCAGCTGTTCGGATCTCTCTCAACGAGGTATTCAGGAAGCAAGTATGTTTTCACTTATTTGCCCCCACCTGAGTTAAGACCTCAACTGTCTTTTGGTTGCAAAGTTCGCCGACCACAGGTTCGCCGCCTCTCGGATACCAGAACTTGTCAAGCGTTGGCGAAACAAGGCGTATGGCAGCCTCTTCAGAGGACATGTACAGGAAGTCGTCTCTGGTGCCGGCGACGAGAGGTCGCAACTTGATCCTGTCTGTTAACCCGATCATTTCACCATGGTGAGCCACGATGATGCTGAAGGGGCCATTCATTAACAGGCTGCCGTAGGTCTGGCGTATAGCCCTGAAAGCTTGTTGCTGTTTAGGTTCCATCTTGTCTATTTCGCTCCACAACGGCGCCGCTAAGACCTTGGCCACTATTTCAATTGGCAACTGTTGTCTGCGCATTAACAGATCAACAGCGTAAGCTAATACTTCCGTGTCCGTCTGCATTGTGCATTTGTACCTGTACATTTCCAGGAAGCGACGGTTTATGCCGTAAGAGGAGAGTTCCCCGTTGTGCACCACTGTCCAGTCCAAAATGTTGAATGGGTGAGCGCCGCCCCACCAGCCTGGACTGTTTGTTGGGAACCTGCCGTGCACTGTCCACAAGTAGCCTTTGTACTCTTCTAGGCGGAAGAAGTCGGCTATGTCTTCTGGGTAGCCTACGCCTTTGAAGATGCCCATGTCTTTTCCGCTTGAGAAAACGAACGCCTTGCCCGTTTCCGTATTGATCCGCATTACCTTTTCGATAACGTAATCGTCTTCTGTCTGCGTTTCAAGTCTCTGCTGTTTAGGTTGTACGAAGTAACGCCACACTAAGGGTGGGTCACGAACGTTAGCTTCTCTTGTTGGGATTTTTTCGTCGGATATTATGTTGAAGTCTTCTTTCAGCAGTTTATCGGTTTTTTCTTTAGCGTCTTGGCTCAGGTACATGATGTGAAACGCGTAGTCATCCTCGTGTTCGGGGTAAATGCCGTAAACAGCGATGCCTCCGCCGAGACCGTTTCCTCGGTCGTGCATGTTTGCTATGGCTTTAATTGGGTCTCGCGATGAGAACCGTTTGCCCTCCACGTTCATCATGCCGAATATGGAGCAGCCGTCGAAATCTTTGTCGTCGTTGTAAGCATTGTTTATTCTGCTTAGGTTCCTCATTTGTATTCCCCTGGGTAAACTTTTCTTCGTAAAGACCGCGGCAAAGTGGCGAGGCAAAAGTCGTCTGAGAGCAGTTCTTGCTTGAACTTTTTCACGTTGACACCGTTTTTCATAAGGTGGAACAGTATGCCTGCTGTTTCAATGTCATTCACAAGGGTTATGCCTACTATCGCGTTGTCTTTGAGCACGATTTTTCTGTAAAGCTTCCTCTCTGGTTCATGCTTGACTAGGCTTTCGTACGCCTCATTGTCTTTCGGGTTGGCAATCCCGATTGAAATTATCGGTATGCCGAAGTACTTCAGAGCGCTCATTGCGGTGCCGCCTGGGTAATATACTTTCTTTCCAGCCATGTTGTAGCCTGCAATTTTTCCTTCTAGCTGGGCAAGGGGCCAGAGAGGCAGTAGCCTGTTTTCTCCAAACACGAAGTCGTAAGCTTCAGCCACGTCACCGCTGGCATAAACGTCGGAAACGTTGGTGCGCATGAACCTGTCCACGAGTATGCCCCTGTTCGTCTTCACGTCAGTTCTTGCGACAAGCTCTGTGCGTGGGATGACGCCGATTGCGATTATCACCAAGTCGCATTGCACTTGTTCACCGTTAGTCAAGACTGCGCCTCCGACGACCTTGTCGTTTTCGGTTTTCCCGACTATGCGCTGGACTGTTTGGCCCGTTGCAATTGTTACTTCTGCTTTTTTGATTACGTTTTCGACCATTTCTGAAGCTGTCGGGTCCAGTATGAGGCTGAGGATTTTGTCTTGTAGCTCCACCATCGTAACTTTTAACCCGCGTTTCACCAGCGCTTCGGCAACACTGACGCCGATGAGTCCAGCACCAATGACCACAGCGCTTTTAGCAGTCTCAATTTTTGTGACCAAGCTTTTAGCGTCAGAAAGCGTGGTGAAAGTGAACACGCCCTCTTTTTCAACGCCCTCCATTTTTGGGACGAAAGGCTTTCCGCCAGTTGCAATAAGCAATTTCTCGAAGTTAACGGAGGCTCCTTTGTCAAGAGCCACGTATTTGTCAGCTAAATTTAGGCTTAAGGCGGTTCTTCCTGTTAGGGCTTTAACCTTGTTCTTTTCCCAGAATTGGTCTTCACGGCACATCATTTTGTCAAAATTTGCTTTTCCGCTGACTAAATCGGAAATCATTGGGCGAGAGTACTGCGGGCACGGTTCTTCTGAAATCACGGTTATCGTCCCTACGGGGTCTACTTCTCTGACTGCTTCGACAGCGCTGATCCCTGCGGCTGAAGCGCCTACTATCACATACTTCGACATTAGGGCTTCACCTCTTTATACACTAAAGCGTGGTTTGGACAGTTCTCGATGCACACTGGCACTTCCAATTCTGAGCAGAGGTCACATTTTGAAACTACTTTGCCTGAAGCGTCCCTTTTTATGGCGCCGTATGGGCAGACCATGATGCAGGTCCAGCAGCCTATGCACTTCTCTGGGTCATGCGTCACTAAGCCAGTTTCCTCGTCTTTTTGCATAGCGCCTGATAGGCAAGCGGTAACGCATGGCGCATCTTCACAATGTCTGCACTGGATAGCGAAAGAAACAGGTTTGTGCACTTCTAACTTTACTCGGCTGATTGGACGAGGATTTTCCCTGTTGAAAGCCTTAATGATATCTTTCGATTTTGAGTGCTGGACGGTGCAGTAGACTTCGCAGAGTCCGCATCCCATGCAATATTCTTCTTTTGCGATGACTCTTTTCGTGTGACACCCCCTCCTTTTACGTAAATGCAAGCGCGAGCATATGACCACAAGAAACAGGTGATTTGTTATTTTTTGTGTAGAGAATAGCGCCTTCGCTGATTGTTTGTTCAGTGTAGTTAGCGAGTTTTCTACAAGATTTCACGGTCATTTTTACCTCTCATCTATCGGGAGTCGCATAATAAGTTTCATATATTCTATATAATCGTACTGAAAAGCATTTATATGTAAGGTAATGAATTATGTTGTGTAAATGAAATGTATGTAAAGGTGAACGTGAATGGCAGAAAAAGACTTGGGATACAGAAGAGTACAATCCACAGGAAGAGGATCATACATCATATCTCTACCAAAAGAGTGGGTGCAAGACACTGGCCTAAAAAAAGGAAGCGAAATAGACTTCAATGTACAACCTGATTCGTCGCTAACTTTGGTTCCGAGGAAACTAAAAGAAAAATACGAAGACGGGGACGCTAAACTCAAAGAATACTATATCAACGTTGATGTGTCAGAAGAAGACCTGCAATCCACGCTTCGAATGATAAAAGCCCTATACGTCATAAGCGCTGATATAATACGAATCCACTTCAAAGGGGCAGAAGACGTGATCAAATGCAAGACGATAGTAAAAAATTTTGCCAGAGCCAATCTTCTGGGCGCCGAGATCATCGATGAAACCCAAGATGAAGTCGCGCTTCAAATTCTTGTAAAGCATTCAGATTTTCCCATTGAAAAAGCCGTAAGAAGAATGGTCATCGTGGCTCTTTCAGCTAACAGAGACGCTATCTCAGCGTTGAAAAGCCGAAATAAAGAGCTGTTTCAAAGCGTAATTAACGCTCACCACGACGCAAACAGACTATGTTTATATGCTGTTCGCCAATTGAAGTTCGGGATAGAACGAAACCTGTTCAGAGAGTTAGGCTTCAGAACCCCCAAGGAGTTTATGTTGTATAGGATAATTGTGAACGATATAACGAACCTCACCGAGAACGCATTAAACATAGTCAATAATTTGGCAACTTTCCAAAAGCAACTCGACGATCAAGTGCTCTTCATAAAGGAACCCATAGACGAAGAAGTATACTCGCAACTGCTTAACTTCAATTCTGTAGCGCACCAACTGTTCGAGGAAGCCACAAAGGCAATGTTCAAAAGAGCATACAACGACGCCGAAAAAATAATCACAAAGCGCAGGGCGTTTGCAAAACTGGAGAACGAGCTAATAAGGCTTATGTCAAGCAAGAAATTTGACCCGAACATCTCGGCGATTCTCAGGTTGATGCTGGACAGTTCAAGGCGGATAATGGATTACGGGCAAGACATCGCTGAACTAACACTGAACCGAACAGTAGAAGAAATATGCACCTCCTTCGAAGTCAAATAACATGTTCTAGGATTTTTTTGGTAGGCCGTAATATTTGCCGCCTAATAGAGATCTTATGCAGAAACCTATTGGGGGCTATCCGTGTTAGTGCTTTCCTAAGTCATTAACCGCTGAACTTAAACAAAAGAGGGGCTATAGTCTTTCCCAAGCGATAGAGAGCAATTTAGCCGCAGTTTTTGCCAAGCTGTTTTTTAATTGTTTCTTCAGCAGCTTTAACCGCGTCTTGCAGTTTTTCGGGTTGTGTTCCGCCGCCCTGAGCGAAGTTTGATTTTCCTCCCCCTCCGCCTCCGATTGTAGGCGACACCGCTCGAACTACATCGCTTGCGTTGACGCCTTTTTTCACTGCAACTTTCCCAGCCATCACGAGTACTCTGACGTTTTTTCCATCCGTTCCGTAGAACAGCGTAACGGTTGCCTCGTTTCGCTTTATCATCTCGTTTGCGGTTTGCACCATACGGTTGACGTCGATTTCTTCTCGGAAGTCGCGTTTCACAAGCGTTATCCCACCGATTTGTTGTGACACCCCTGCCACCTCGGTTATGTTAATTGCGCTTTCTCTGGTAGCTAGCTCTTTGATGAGTTTTCGCTTTTCCGAGTTTGCTTCCTTAAGCTCTTTCACAAGTTTCTCAGCGGTTTTACCCAGCTTCTCCAACGACGCTCCCAACGTCTCCGAAACCTTCCACAACAAGCGCTCCTGCTGCTGCACCGCCGTCAACGCATTAAGCCCAACCGCGTACCCAAGCCGCTCCACACCATCTTGAATGCGCTCTGTATAAATGATTTTGAGAAAACCTATCTCACCAGTACGCTTCAAATGCGTTCCCGCACAAGCTTCAACGTCCCAATCACCAGTTTTCACCACGCGGATATCCTTTCCTGGCACTGAACCACCCTGATAAAGCCTAAAGCCGTACCGCGATTCCGCCTCGCTCCGAGGCATCCACTCAGTAGTTACAGGCATATCCGCCAAAACCGCCTTGTTCGCCAAAGTCTCAATCTGGTGTATCTCTTCAGGCGTTAATCTGCGATAATGCGAAATATCCAGCCTCGTGCTTTCCACGCCCTTCTGCGTGCCATGCTGCCACACGTGCTCACCTAACACACGCCTCGCAGCACCATTAACCAAATGCGTAGCTGTATGCGCCTTCATCAATGTGTAGCGCTTATCCCAATCCAGAACGCCCTTAACAACGGCGCCTTCCTTGGGTGCAACTGCCCCTTCAATTTCGTGCACGATGACTCTGCCAGCTTTCTGCACATGGACAACTTCCGCTTTTGCATCGCTGAACACCAAAAAACCTTGATCAGAAGGCTGCCCTCCACCTTCAGGATAAAAGTACGTTCGATCCAAGACCACGTGCTTGCCATTAATTACTTTGAGGACTTCGGCGTCAAACTCCTTAACGTACGCGTCAGCATAGTACATCTGCTCAGTCGGCGGCAACTTCTCAACGGCAGTTTCCAGCGCTGCTTCAGCTTTCCCCTCTTCCTCTTCAACAGGCTTGTCGGCTTGCATGTGCCTGTTAGCGATTAACGCGTAGAAGTCCTCTGGAACATCAACTGTGATGCCTTCTGCTTCAGCCGCTTCCTTGACAATTTCGGGCGGAAGCCCATGCGAATCGTACAGTTCAGACAGAGTAGCTTTGGGTAAGTGGCTGATGTGTTCCGCTTTGAGGTCAACGGCAATTCGCTTCACCATGCCTTCTCCTCTTTTCAGCGTATCTTCAAACTTTTCCGCTTCAACCTTAAGCATTTCTATAATCTCGTCCCGCATCGTTTTGACGTGCGGATAATCCTTCGACCACAAGTCAATCTGCATGTCCACCACATCGTAAAGCGTTTCAACATCCATGTTTAAGCTTCGTATTAAGCGGTAGACTTTGCGGAACAAAAGTCTCGCCAAGTAGCCCTCATGAATGTTGGAAGGCACAATACCCTCTGAAAGCATGAAGCTAAGGCATTTTGTGTGGTCTGCAACTGCGAACGCGTTTTCAACGGGTATAAGCACCTTGTCCAGCGTGTCCACGTCAGCGCCGACAAGCTTGGCTATTTCTCGCCTTGCATCCAGTCGGTTCGCGGTTTTGTCCGCACTCACCAAACCTGAATATTTCGCCACTGAAAACAGCAGATCATTATCCACTTTCAATCCTGCCATGTTGAAAACTTTATCAAGCAATTTGCCGTAGACGGCGTGGAAACAGCTGGGCGCTCCTTGGGAGAGCCATGCGAAACGGTCTAAGCCGTAACCCGTGTCTACCGTGCGTATGGGCAGCTTGATGAACTCGCCGTTGACGACTTTGTACTGCATAAAAACGAGCGTTGCAACTTCTAAACCGCCGATTATGCATTCCACATCTGGTCCAGCGTTTCCGCCTCCAACCCAAACATCCTCTTTATATGTCACATCCTCAGACGCTACGCCCAAAACGTCCGTGACAAATTTGTGGTAGTAGCGCACGGTTTGGTCTTTCCAGTACAATTCATGGTCAGGGTAGTTAAAGGCGTGGTGTCCACCCATCTCGAAAATGGTCAGGTGCCTGCCGAAGGTTGGTCCTGTGTTCGCTATGTCCACCAGCCTAATGCACGGCTGCGCTATGACTAGTGGGTTGGCTGGTGGTGGTGCGATGCCTTCGGTGACGTAGGGTTGAAAGTCGATTATGCTTGCGTGGGTCAAGTAAATGTCGCTTCTCCATCTTGCTACGACTGGGTAGGGCTTGATGCGTGTGTGACTGTGTTTTTCGAAGAATGAGAGAAACGCTTCGCGCATTTCGGGTAGACTGTGGCTTTTTCGTGTGGGCGGGTTTTTGAGGAATGTGTAGCAGGTGCAACCGTCTGAGGTAGATTCTTCGCAGTTTTTCTGTTCTGGGTTTTGGGTCCAGAAGTATTTTCCACAAGTAGGACACAGCTTCCTTGTGAAACCTTGTTCCCTGAAGAAGGGAAGCGCGTATTCTTCTGCTGGAAATCGCTTCAAACTTTTTAGACACTCCGTGGCAGTTGTGGCTTATCCTATTGTTTAAAGGGGTTACGAGGTTCACTGATTTAAATAATTTCGCTTTGAACTGTTTGGTGGTTAGGGGATTTG
>SMTZ1_10025587_pt1 | contig 10173 bp, 11 predicted proteins | sample DeeMarSWOR136_30_FD_25667 | JGI IMG/M metagenome (IMG submission 25667) | reverse complement strand
GATAGTATGAGCGGCTGTGGCATTCGCGATACGATCTGAGCCTACTTCCCTCGGATTATCGATACGAATGCGTATCCCTGTCTTTATTCCGGGACCCACCATAAGTGGCGTTATATCAAAGTATTTACGAAACAGCTCATTAAATGTACTACGCAGGGGTGGTACAACACAGCTGATTGCTACTTCATTTATATCCGATACATCAAGGCTCTGGTGGTTTAAAAGGTTGAGTATCATAACAGCATACTCATCGGCCATCTGATTGATCTGGGTATATATACGCCAGGTTGCGCGGAGGTTATCTCCTTCAAATACCCCCATCGTTACATTGGTATTTCCTGTGTCTATAGCTAACAGCATAACCTTTTCTCCTGTAAGGGTTATCCTGAAATTCCTTCTTTAATATTCTTTATTATTATCGGGAGTTCCATTAACAGGTCCGAAGCGATCATTCCGGTATCGCCAAATCTTTTTTTTACCCTCTCTCCGGCTTCACCATGAAGAAACACACCGCAGGAAGCTGCGTCAGCAGGAGGTAAACCTTGGGCGAGTAAACCGGCAATCACTCCGGTAAGTACGTCACCTGTGCCTGCTGAAGCCAGTCCCGGGTTAGCTGCCGGATTTATGATCGTAGCTTTTCCCGGCGACGCTATTACCGAATAGGCTCCTTTCAGCACTACAGTCTGATTCCACTTCATAGCTGCTTCTTCAGCAACCTTCAGTCTATCCTGCTGTACCTCTTCGACTTTCATTCCGGTCAGACGTGCCATTTCACCGGGATGTGGTGTTAGTATAGCATTACCTTTGAAATCCCGCCACCATTCAGGCTCATTTGCCAGTATATTTAAAGCATCAGCGTCAACTACGACAGGAGGATAATCAATTTCATTATCGATTAATAGTCGCTTGATCAATTCCACAATCCGTTCACTCTGCCCCAACCCACAGCCGATAAGTACTGCATCATAGTTCGTGATTTGGTCCTTAATCAGTTTCACTGAGACTGTCGAATTAAATTGGCCGTCAATCTCAGGTAATGGTAAGTACGTTGCTTCAGTTAATTTCGATGCCAGGATCGTCTGAATACTAGCAGAAGTCGCCAGTGTCACCAGCCCAGCCCCTACTCTCATAGCGCCGGAGCAGGCTAAATAGGCAGCACCGATATAGTTCACCGAACCGGCGATTACCAGCACTCTACCGAAAGTCCCCTTGTTGGCGCTTATCGGTCGCCGGGGTAAGAGAGTTTTTACTCTTTCAGCGGTATTCAAATCCAGGTTGATATTTTCAACCATCTGAGACGGTATTCCAATATCTACTACGGTTATCCTGCCGACTCTTTCCGAACCCGGCTGGTTGTACATACCAACCTTTGGATATCCAAGCGTTATCGTGTCATCCGCGTAAAGGCATACATCATCGACAACCCCTGTATCAGCGTTCATTCCGGAAGGAATATCAACCGCGAAAATATGTAAATTGGGATTCTTCCCAATTGCTTTACCAACCTTATCCAACGCTTGCCTGAAAACACCCTCAAGGGAACGGTTGTTTCCCGTTCCGAACATCGCGTCCAGCACAGCATCGGCATTCTGCAGATCAGAATTGAGTTCGTCAAGGTCATTGCTTGTGGATATCTCATTGCAGGATATGTTCCTGTCATGGATCATTTCTAAATTAGGATCATCCGTACGTCTCTTCCCAAACAGGTACAGACTAACTTCAAGTCCTGAATCCCAAAGATACCTGGCAGCCACCAATCCGTCTCCACCATTATTACCGGGACCGGCCAGGATGACGATTTTTTTCGAATAGTAGTCTCCCAGAATCCGCGTAACCTCAATAGCTACCGCTTTTCCGGCATTCTCCATGAGTACGCTTGTCGGCAGACCATTGTCAGCACATTCACGGTCGATTCGTATCATCTGATCGGCTGTTACTATTTTCATAAGATATCCTGTTATGTCGTGTTAATTTGAAGTGTAGCAATAACCTTCTGTAGGGTCAAGATACTATCAGCTCGTTGTTCAACTCCCTGTAAATTTTTGTAATTTTTCAACCATTGCCTGCCAGTGGGTACCTTTCCAGTAAATCCTGTTACATACGGGGCACTCCATGTATTCTTCCTGAGTTTTGTACACATAAGGAGGTACGCGGTCCTTCACCTCAGCCACGGTTCTTTGTTCTAGAAGGTTATTACATTCCATACACCTGGTAAAAAGCCCATCATGCAAATCCAGGTCAAGGAAATTATTCACCTGCCTGATCTGCTCTTCCGGATCATTACTATCGATATGAACGGCTTTTACCTTCCCGTTGTCCACCACACCATATTTCATAATCCCGGTATCTTTAGTAAGGATGATCCTGTTTTCTCTGAGAGCACAAATCACCATCTGCCAGTCATCCTCACTGGTGAAAAAATCCGTGTCATAACCCAGCATTCTGAGCCATTTCACCAGCTTCCCTACGTTATGATCGACAATGAACTTCATTTTATCGAAAATTACTTAAAAGTTTAGATGATTATTTCCATTCCCTCATACCCGGGAGCAATACGGCAGTTTAATTCATCTGCAACCGCCGATAATTCGATTTTGATATCCTCTTCCATACGGGGGTTTATGTGAACGGTAACGATATCGGGGAGGAATCCGTTAATCTCTTTGAAAGAGACCAGTTCCTGTTTGAGTAGATTTGGAGTAAGATGACCTGGTTTCTCAGTACCCTCTCCACTTGCATTATCCTCGGTTACCTCTATGATTAACACCTCCGGTGATGAGATCTTCCAGCATTCACCTAGTCCAGGGCCTGTATCCGAAGTATAAAATATCTGTTTCCCTTCCGCCGAAACGATCTTGAAACCATTAGTAATTCCAAAATGGTTCACCGGAACAGGAGTGATTTCATATCCGGCTATGTTATAATTCTGAAATGGCTCCACGATATGCATCCTGAGAGTAGGATTTCCCAGGGGTTCTCCGGTAAGGTCCCTGTATATACCGCTAGTAAAAAAATGCTTGGCGAGTGTGTCAACAACATCCGAAGAGGTATATAGATCAATGCTCGTTCCAGAGTGATAAAAATTCGTACTAAGAGCAGTTACGTCTCTGATATGGTCATAATGCCTGTGAGATAGTATCAACGCCTGCAGGTGGTTCTGTTCTTCCATTGACAGGTTTGAAGTCAAGCTGCCGGCATCGACTGCCAGTATATCATCGATAACGAAACATGTATGGCCGTATTCACGTGTTTCGCAGTTATGAGCGCCCAGTATTTTTATCTTCATTCGTACCCCTGCCTTTGTATAATTCAGCCTGTCTTTACCGAAAACGGTGAGAAATCCGTCTCATAGTCGTAGGTATCCATGGATTCTTTTTTCTTCAAGTAATTGACTACGAGGTATGTGAGTGGAGTGGCAACTATCTCGATACAGGTTTTCACCAGCCAGTGGTTGAATATCATGATAGGATCGAATACGGGCGTGCCAACGTATGCGAGTACAATGAAAATCGCTGTATCAAGACCCTGACCAGCTATAGTAGAAGCGATAGTCCTGCTCCACAGCCAGCGCCCTTTCGTGAATATTTTCATCTTTGCCAGAATGAAGGAGTTCACAAATTCGCCTACAAGATAGCCGCAAAAAGATGCTGCAAGAAGCCGTGGCGTGTAGCCAAGAATCGACTCATATGCTGCCTGGCCTTCCCAGAACGGAGCTGATGGAAGGTACTGACCTATCCAGGCGAAGAACACGAATATCAGGTTACAGATAAACCCAAGCCAGATCACTCTTCTCGACCATCTGTACCCATACACCTCGGTAAGGACATCTCCGAAAATATAGCTGAGAGGAAAGACAAATATTGCCGCAGGAAGGATAAAGGAACCGTAGCTTATGACCTTTACTGCAATGATATTAGCCGTGATAAGGCATGTCACGAAAACAACAGTAATAAAAACGAACCTGTGTGATACGCTCATATAAAGGTCATACTCCGCAATGGAATCTGAATTCGTTGGCTAGATCCATTTGTGGTGCTTAAAGAAGAAAAGCATTCCGCCGATTATCACAAGACAGATAAGAGTAACGAATACCGGCGCGTACTGAGAATCACCGAAAACACCCAGGGGTATATTCATACCGAATATACTGGCAACAACCGTAATGGGTAAGAGTACGGTAGCAATAATGGTCAGCATTCTTATCACTTCGTTGGTACGATTGGTAGCAACAGAATCATGGGTGTCATTTAATCCTTCTACAATTTCTTTGTATTCATCGAGTCCGTCCCATATCCTGTCGAGATGATCGACAAGGTCATCAAAATACACGGTAAGGTCTGTATTGGTAAAAGGATGAACTTTCGCTCCAAGTCGATTCAGAACGGACCGCATCGGCCAGACTATTTTCCTGAAAGCAATGACGTCGCGGCGGAGGATCGATATCTCGCGTATACCCTTGGGCATACCGGCTGAAAATATCTCTTCTTCCACCTTTTCTATATTGTCACCTATTTTACTCAGGATAGGAAGACAATAATCGACAAGTCTGTCCAAGATTTTGTACAGCAGATAACCTGAGCCATAGCTAAAGTGTTCCTGGCGTGTATCCTCGTTAAGTTCACAGTCACGGAAAAGCTTAACGAGTGGTTTAAGGTCACCCTTATGCAAGGTAATCAGGTATTTTTCGCCGATAAAAACAGCAACCTGGCTGGGCGTGGTTACCCTTGCTTCCGGATTAAACACGGGGAAGTGAAAGACGAAAAAGAGGTAATCTTTGTATTCATCAATCTTAGGGCGCTGTATCTTGCTGAGACAGTCATCCAGATCTAGCGGATGGAACGGGTATTTAGAAGCAAGGAATGCGATCTCCGTTTGCGCCGGATCCTCTATATTCAACCATGTCAGGTCACCCCAGGTTACCTGCTCGAAATGAGGTTCATGTTCCGGAATAGCTTCAGGTGTTTTCAGTGGTTTTATTTTTTTAGTTCTTCTCTTGAAAGTTGCCATACCACCACGTCCCAAAACAGACATTAACGTATGATTATTAGATACATTCTAGCACAATTTCTTCTGTATGGCAGTATATGTAAAGAATAACAGGTATATATCCATTTCGCGAAATACTTGATACGGAAGTCGATACAGAACAGATACACTGGTATCAGTATGGATTAAAGGCACGGATCACAAGCAACAGCATTTAACGAAGCAATCCGTCTTGCTTGTCATTACGAGATTCTGTTTTCTCCCGTTCGTCCTTCTGTTGAAGACCAGAATCCATGATGATCCATCCCGCACTGTCATTGCGAGACTCGGCGTCAATCCGCCTAAGGCGGAAGATGTGGCAATCTCTATAGATTACTCTAGTCATAGTAAACCAATTTATCTCTTTTTGACCTCACCTCTGTTACGAATAATCTCCTCTCCTTAATAAAGAGAGGAGATTTTCGAAAATAGCATTATCTGGGGACAGAGTAAACTAGCTTAGTGATAATGAATGGTTGCTGTAACTGGTTAAAGCCGAAGAAAGATACAATTATTCACGTGGCAACGTAGCTCAGTGGTAGAGCAGGGGACTCATAAGCCCTTGGTCGGTGGTCCGAATCCACCCGTTGCCACCATTTTGTGTCCGCTAATGTTGATGTTTCCCTGCTGTTATATAATCAATTGAGATGACGTTAAGCCATATAAATTTACTCGGTGCAATTCTCGCCAACGTAATCAATCTATCAACCATCCTGGTATTTACATTCCGCCTTCTAGATAAACCGGAGGTTGGTCACTGGATAGGTATCACTGTCCAATTAAGTATATTCCCGTTGGTTTATCTTCTATATGCCGCAAGACGATTTAATAGACGCTGGATTTACTTCATATGGATTGGGCTCATGATTGTATTTATCATCGTTGAGTTCATTGTAGACTGGTACCCAAAGGTTAACTTCAGAGATAATCTTTCTATTGTAATACCTTATGTAATGTTATTCTTCGGAGCTACCGGAGGAATGATAGGTATTGCCAGTCTTGCAGGAAAGAAATGGACAATAGTAACCGTAATTACATTCCTGGTAATGTTCGTTCTCGCATTTATTCAGAGAAGTGTGACTGGACTATAGTTAATTCGAATCCATCTGTTGCCACTAGTTTTTTCATACCTGTTCTTTCCAACGTTAACAAGATACATTTTATACGTTGCTGTATAATACCTCTATTTATTGTAAAATAATCCTAGACTGAACGATTCTGAAATAAGGGAGGAAACATGACATCAGATTACGAACGAAGAAGGGCTGCACACGCAAAAAGACTCCAGGATGAAGAACAGGCTGAACGGCAAAAAGAGATAATCCTCGGTGAAACATCTGGCAAAGTGGAAAAAGATATCCGCAGCGGACAGGAACTGAAGGTAAAAATCCGTGATGTCAACGATCTACTCTTAACACCATCAAACGACTTGAAAAAGGGAGATATCCTGAAAATCACCATAAAAGCAGATCCCTCATTAAGCGAAGAGCATAAACTCTCATGGGGACGGGAGAAACCATCACGCTCGGATGAAGCATCCGGTACTGTAAAAGGGAAAATCAAAGTAAACCAAGATATAGACCTCAAAATCGACCGTATAGAGTTAAAGAAAGTTCAGTCGTCCGTCGAGTTAGATAAAGGAGATTCGATACGGATCATAGTAGAGAAATCATAGGTTGTTGTTTCTGAACAGGTAAAATGATGCTCCAAATCCACCGGTTGCTACTAATTTTATTGCGGTTGTGCTGGCGTTAAATTCATGAAGTGGTTATTTGCTCTTTTATGGATTCTCAGTATTATTCTGATCGGGAATTTCGTAGTATTGATGCTTTACGGAGATACTTTACAGAGCACTCACCTGTTCATTGTCCACGGTACCGTCTTTTATCCTGTTGCGTACCTGAACTTAGTTTCTGGAATCCTGCTTTTGAGTATTTTAACATGGAGAAGTATCAGGAAAATCCTAGTGAGTCGTAAAAAATGAAATACGTTAATCAATAGCGATATCGATACGTTGCAACCAATTTGTTTCGAGAAAGGAGAAGTAGATGACAAAGGAAGAAATTTACGAATTTATCAAAGCCAATCGTACCGCATGGATGGCGACCGTTGAAGGAGATCAGCCCCGTGTCCGTGCCATGGGAATACCCAGAGCCGATGAAAATGGCATTATCATCCAGACCTGGACCATTAAAGACATCCATCAACAGGTAGTCGCTAATCCTAAAATGGAACTCTGTTTCAACGACTTGAAGGGAGGAGTCCAGGTAAGAGTCAGCGGTACCGCCGAGATTATTGATGATGTTGCGGCAAAAGAGAAAATGGTCGAAGAGCGTCCGTTCATGAAACCAACCGTTGAGAAACACGGGATCGATGTCGTGGCACTCTACCGACTCAAGGGAAAAGCTACCGTCTGGACAATGGCAAAGAACTTCGAGCCTAAAGAATATATAGACCTTTAACTGTAATTAATAATATAAGAAACATTATAGGTTACAACCTTGATGGTCCGAATCCACCATTTGCCACCATTTTTGTTTCTAATCTTTTCAGTTGGTGGGAGTGCTATTTTAAGGAGTCGTTATATGCTTGAATAAAGTCAGCAGTGGGAGGTAAAACTCCAAGTTGCTGATACATTCCTAACCAGTCACCTACCGCATTTGATAAACCTCGATACATTTTGCCATCCTTTAACTCGTATACACTTGATCCATTCATGGAAAATTCTATACCTGTCGGTTGTATACCGTTAAACTCTCCATCATGCGTGCCACTTACTTTTTGGAATATGGCAATCTTATCTCCCTCTGCTATCATTTCCAACGTTTCGTAAGTAAGGTTGGAAGAGTATGAATGCAATTGTTTAACGACTTGCTTATGTGCATCTACTCCCTTTAAACCACCAAGTGCAGCACCGGTGTAGTCTTCATGCAGTATTTCATCAGCTTTAGAATAGTCCTGTTTATTCATCAACTCTTCAAAATATCGTTTTATTGTCTTCTTATTCTCTTCAATATTTGCCATTGTTTATGCTCCTTTACTTCTGACTGTGACGTTTAAGAAAGTCCAAAATTACTCTATTGGTTTCATCAAAAGCTTCAATCCAGAAACCATGCCCCATGTTATCAAAGATAACTAGCTCAGCATTCGGTATCCTTGAGGCCATTATTTTCGCATTTTCTACAGGTGTAAGACGGTCAATATCTCCGTGAATTACTAGAGTTGGGGTAATTACTTCTGGTAATCTATCGTAAGTATCATGGTTCTCGATTGCTTGACGTTGTCTTAAGAAACCATGGGGTGGTGTTGGGTATTCCATTAAGCTAGCGATAAATTCGTTTATAATACCTGGATTTTCATTTATAAACTTATCACTCATTGTTAGCCTTAACAGAGCTTTCCACATTTCTTTTTCATTGGTATTACTTTCGGTATCCGCCTCCTCATTCATATCTTCATCATTCTGTTGAATAGCATGTAGCCCTCCAAAACTAGTGCACGCTAAAATTAGACTAAGAGTTCTTGTCGGGTAACGTAAACCGAAGTGCTGGGCTACAATCCCTCCCATCGAAATCCCGTATATATGGGCAGCCTGAATACCTACACAATCAAGTAATCCCTTAATATCATCTGCCATCATCTCCATAGTGTAAGGAATATCAGGCTTGTCACTCCTACCAGTCCCTCTTGTATCTAGAAAAACCGCTTTATATTCATTCGTAAAAATTGGTATGTATCGTAATAATGAGGTTGAGCTAGTACCCAGACCATTAATGAGTATAATAGGTTCTCCTTCACCGTGTATCTCGTAATACAGAGTGATATCGTTGACTTTCGCATATGGCATATCGCATTCTCCCTCAAAAAAATATCGGGCACTACGCTTTCCACCACACATTGAGGTATTCGTAGTACCCTTCTAATATATATGAATAATTTGTTAAGTTTGTTTGCGTGATTGTTGAGTTTATTACAGTGCTGAATAAGAAGTCAATAAGAGAATCAAGTGTAGTTCGAGACTGAACTCTGTACTACATTCCTGTTAACCTTGTATATATCCTCTGTTATCGTCTCGCAGCTCGAATAAAAGGAGGTTAGGTTCAATGTCTAGAATGACTGTAAAACAGGCTATCGATGAATTACCCCCTTCACTATGTCAGGGGACAAGAAAAATCAGAAAAATCAGGTGTTGACACCGTTTCGAGCATCATATAGCATAGAGCATATTTCTGACATATGGAGGGGGAAATGGCGGATCATTATAAAATCAGGATCAAGTTATTAAGGAATGACAGACCTTGTAATCAGGGACTTAAACCGGGTACCGAATGGCTGTACGATAATGCGGCTCCGCAGGGATTATGCAGCTTTGCATTCAGCTCTCTACGTCCGTTTATCGAGGTTCTCAAAAATGGCGGCAGTTTCCCATGGGAAAAAGATCCTAACGTCGTCACCCAGTGCTGTCCCGATCACCTGGTAAACAACGTTTTCGAAGTGAGACGTGAACCTGAGACCGATAAAAAAGCTGATGCGTATAATGTCACTGTCAGGCTGACCGGCAAGGAGTGCGATGGAGTCTGCGGTTTCGGCCACAAGGAAGGAGATACTTGGGAAATTAATAGCCCCAGGGAAATGGTTCTCGAGAATATCTGTCCTTCAGCGTTCAAGAGTATCAATGACGCAGTTATGGTGATGAGGTATGGCGGACAATATCCCTGGCAATCCGATCCTGAAACCTATACCGTAACCTGCCCTGATCCGAACGTGAGGAACAGGTTTGAACTCAAGCGTACACCGAGAGAATAACGATGGAATACCAATGTGAAGATTATCAGATAGACACTCAATGACAAGTATCACTACGCCAGGTACTCTTAATCTCTTTTTCCTTTGTCTATTAATCGTCACTTCAACATCAAACATGGTTTTATCGTATCATCGGTTGTGAATATAGTAATAAAAGTTTTGATCCTGAACTCTGTAACATATTCTGGTTAACCTCTGTTGTATTCTCAGTTACTCTCACCTATCTCAGAATAAGAGGAGGTCAGGTTCAATGTCTAATATGACTGTAAAACAGGCTATCGATGGTTTTTTACTCAACTGCAAGGTAGAAGGTAAATCACACGGAACCATAGACTGTTACCA
>SMTZ1_10008629_pt1 | contig 10173 bp, 8 predicted proteins | sample DeeMarSWOR136_30_FD_25667 | JGI IMG/M metagenome (IMG submission 25667) | reverse complement strand
GACTTTTGGATGATCTCCTCCTTCCTATCCTTCAAGTCAATGGGAAGCAACCTGTCCCAATCAAAATTGCCCTCTATTAAGAGATCTAAGATGTCTTCTCTCGAGAATAAAGGTAAATTAAGTCGTCCAAAGGCCACGTTCAGGATTCTAAGATAGACCTCAGTTGAATCAATCAGTGTGCCATCCAGATCGAAAATCACCGCGTCGCATATGAACAGGTTATTGGCAAAAGGCATACCTTCTCCTCAAGGCACAGGAAGAGCATTAAGAGGTAAGTTTCTTGACTATTAATGTTAACGAGTCTCCGTCATCAACCTGCAGAGCGTCTTTTAGTCTCAAAGGAGAGATGACCTCTACGATGTTCTTTCCATGCACCCTCACGTCCTCAGCAGGTATGATAACGGCTCCTGAAAAACTCCCTACGGAAAGGAGCATGGCCTTGGCGGCACAGAATTCCGGATCAGGCGGAATCAACTCTATCCCTTGTTCCTTCTGCAGTGCTTCGATGATGTGGAGACTCTCCTCAGAGATCTCCACGTTAAGCGTTCCAGGGTATGGACTGAAACCCAATTTCTCCATACACTGTTCTTGAACCCAATCAAGCTGGGTAAAATATGCGGCCTTTCGGACACCACTGACCACCTTGCCCTTCAGCACCCATTCCTTTTGCATCTGATACCTGCCACACTTTTATTTTTCGAACCATTTCTTTTTTTGGAAATCATCCGCCGAATCAGGCAGGCTACCAACAACCATAGATTTGAGCTTGCGGACGATTTCGTGCTCCTCGCTCGACGCAGAAGAGAGCGATCTGATCGCCCTGCCTATGGTCTGGTCTAAGGAAGATTGAAATTCTTCAAGGGCCTCGGATGGCAGGTGATTGTATGCAGCGACTAGATTTTCAACCCAGTTAGTGAGGGACTCCATGTCTATCTTGTCTTTTTGATAGACATATCCCTCCAGCGCACCTGCCGAGGCGGCAAATTCATAGATTTTTGAATATAGATGCATGCTAATTCCTTAACTTTTTTATGATATCAGTGGTTGAAAATCCCCCGATGTAAGGGATACGAACCACCTCCCCGCCCGCTTTCTTCACCACATCCGCACCAATGATCTCCTCTTCTTTCCAGTCTCCCCCTTTGACGAGGATATGGGGCATCAAAAATTGAATCACCTTCAAGGGATTTTCCTCGTCAAAAATGACTACCCCATCCACGCAGCTCAGTGCGGCGAGCAGTTCTGTTCGAGCATCCTGCGAAAGGATGGGCCTTCCTTCACCTTTTATGGCTCTTACGGATCGATCGCTATTGACCGCCACAATCAAATAATCCCCCAGGGCCCTAGCGGTATAGAGGTAGCGCGTATGACCAGGATGTAGGATATCAAAACAGCCGTTTGTGAAAACCACTCTTTTCCCTTCTGATTGGAGCCGGGCAATTTCCTTCTTTGCTTCTTTGTGGCTTTTTATTTTGGACCGATAGTCTTCCATTTTCCTCCCCAATCTTCACCACTGAGGCACAGAGGTCGCAGAGAGTTTAAATTTTTCGTTTGCAGGGAGACCTGCCCGCCATCGCGAGCCGCTCAGGCGAGGCGGACGGGTCTCCCGATCGGGCAAAAAATCACTTCTCCGTGCTCTCCGTGTCTCCGTGGTTAATGCTTATTAAGTGCCGGAGGTTCTGGCAAGTGTGAGACAAAACACCGTTTCAGCGCCGGCCCGTTTGAGCGTTCGGGCGCACTCGTTTAAGGTGTTACCCGTGGTCGCCACATCATCCACCAACAACACAGTTCGCCCTTTGACCACGTTTCTGTCTGTAATCTCAAAGGCCCTGAGCACATTCTTTCTCCTTTCATCACTCTTGAGACCCGTCTGAGGTTGCGTATATCTTATCCTTTTCAGGGAAAGAAAGTCCAGTTCTGTGCCGAGCAATGGAGCAACATAGCGTGCCAGGAGTAAGCTCTGGTTGAAAGCCCTTTCGCGTAATCTCTTAGGATGAAGGGGGACCGGCATCATTAAGTAGTCGTCCGCTTTGTCCAACCATTTCTTTGCAAACGCGCTTAGCAGGGGCCCTAATGACTGAGCAAAATGACTTTTCCTTGCATACTTGAATTGATGTATGGCCTGCATAATGCCTCCCTCGAAAAGGTAAGGGGCTCGCATCGCATCATAGTAAGGCGTTTTCCTGAGGCAATCCTCACAGGGATGATCTTCATCCACCTCTGAAGCAAAGGGTCTGCCACATGTGGGACAAAGGGGAGAGGTTATCTCAGAAAACCCGTCGAAACAAGGGTTACAAAAGCGGAGTTCCTGTTGACCTGTTTTTGCCCTGTTTTTCCAGAGGAATTTTTCACAGATGAAGCACCTGGGCGGATAGATGAGATCAATGAATGGGCGGAAGATGCTCATTCCCGTGATTGCCTCACGAAGTCCTCAAAGGAACAATCAGGATTAATACCAGGACATGCATCTTTTGCCATTTCCCAATTATATGCATCTTTCAAGTTAGCAGGGTAAAAGGGCCATAGAATGCATGGGGAGGGTTTGACAGGATGGATTAGGCAACGCTTCTCTTTATCATAAAATATGCAATACTTGTTCGGACCTGTCTTAATGGAAAACCGGCCAGCCTTTGGGTCGCAATACTGTGCGAGAAAAGATGCAGGTTTCATCCCGAGGAAGTTGGCAATCCTCTCTGTTTCATCCTCCTTGACGAAAATGCCCCCTTTCCCGTAGCAACAGGTCCCACACATCTGACATTCAAATGCTTTCATAATAAAATCATTTCCCTTCACTCGATGATTTTATGAAGCGAGCCGATTCCTCTTGCGACTACTCAACGATTTAACTATTCAACCACTCAACCAATTAATTTCTCCAGGTTCCAATCCACAAGGAGCCTTAGGCGCTTGTCATCCTGCTTTGTCCTGTAAACGAGTTGGCCATTGTTCAGGCCGTGCTGGAAAAGATCCCTCGTGATAGCCACGTCGTGTTGGCAATACTCTATCAATTTGTCCATCTGCCCATCCCTGAACCACTGCACAGCCTGAAGGCCGTCAGCCGTCTTGGCTTGATTTAGGGTCTCCTGAGCTAGATGGTCCAGCGCAAGGCGAAAGCCGAGCCGTTGATATATGTCCTCGAGGATATCAAAAGTGTTGAGCTCCTTGAAATCCTTTCCCGTGTAGGCGCTCAGGACTGTATAGTCGAATCGTCTCACATTGAAACCAACCACTAGATTCGCCTTCTCCAGATGGGCCAGGAGATCATCAATCTCATCTTCTGTAAAGCTGATAAACCTTTTTTCAATACTGTCAAAGATGACAGCCACTGAAAGCCTCATGAGATGCGTGTTGTGCCACCCCCCCACATCCTCGGCCGTCTTCTGGGTCTCCAGATCGAAATAGACAATCCTGGGTTCGGTCTGCTCCGGTTTGGGTTCCTCTTTTTGGCCCGGAATGGGCAAAGGTTCTTCCTCTCCCTCTGCGTCGGAAATCTGACTGAGGGAGAGGTGGCCAAGAAGAAATTCCAAGATAATCACTGCCGCTGCCTTGTTGAGCGGTTTATTTCCTGAACCACACTTGGGAGAATGGATGCATGAGGGACATCCTTCCTCGCATTCACAGTTCTTTATAAGATCCAGAGTCCCTTCAAGCAATTCCAGGATGACTTCAAAACCGCGTTGAGCAAGGCCCACCCCGCCTGGATATCCATCATAGATAAAGATGGCACTCTTATCCACTTGTGGATGATACGTATAACAAATACCCCCAATATCGTTTCTGTCACAAAGGGCAAATAGGGGAAAGATACCAATGGCAGCGTGTTCGATGGCATGGATACCTCCCATGTAATGAAGACCCTTCTCCTCCACCCACTTGGTGATGGCGGGTTCTATTTCAATCCAGAAGCTGCTGGTCTCAAAGGTCTGGGGAGGCAGTTCAAGAGGGAACACGCCCACCAGTTCTTGACCGGGGAGGGCCCTCTTTTCATAACCGACGACCCGTTCCGTGACCTCAACCATTCCCTCACGGACAAGAAACTGACCCTTTGGTCGCGTGCGATTAATCTGAATGATCTCTGTCTCCTTTTCAGTACGGACTCGCGTAAAGTATTTGAGCTCAGTTTTGCGGGCAATAATGTCCTTTTTTTCAAGATTAAGATGATCAACCAGGTATTGTCTGGCCCGATGCAGATAAACGGCCCCGGGGTGACATTCTGTAAAGGCCCTAAACCCATCAATGGTTCCTATGGCCTGACCCGTCTCCTCTTCAAAAATCGTATAACTCTCACCCACGGTTCTGATATTGACCTGGCGATGGGGATTCCGACGGGTGGCATACCAGGTAGGTTCCCCTTCGGCCGTGCGTGACAATTCTCCCTCCCTTTCCAACTTCTCAAGATGCCGGGAAAGGTCTTTGGACCAGAATTGATCGTCTATCCGCGTGAGTGGATGCTCAGAGGCCGCACAAGGCAAATGGGCTTCCACCACATGGGGGTTATGGGGATCCAGAATGGCCGCCTCATAGGACCGGCCAAATAGATCATCAGGGTGTCTCATAAAATATTGATCCAGGGCGTCAGGCTTAGCGATGAGAATGACCAGGGAATCCCTGCCTGAACGACCCACTCGGCCACCCCTCTGCCAGGTATTGATGATGGTGCCGGGATAACCCACCAGAATACAAATATCCAGATATCCTATATCGATTCCCATTTCCAGGGCGCTGGTGGACACCACGCCGAGTAAATCTCCGCTGGCCAATCTTTTTTCTATCTCTCGCCTCTCTTCTGGCATAAAACCTGCGCGATAGGAACTGATCTTGGCCTTTAGCCGAGGGGATAATTGGGAGACCCATACATGGATAAGTTCGGTGACCTTTCTCGACTGCGTAAAAGCAATGGTCCTGAAACCTGATTGGACACAATGGACGAAAAGCCTTGCTGCCGAAAAGTTCGGGCTCACCTCTGGATTAAGGAACAGGAAGTGTTGCCCAGATTTGGGGGATCCGCTCTCAACAAAGACCTGAATTTTCTCTCCTATGAGTGTCTCCCCGAACTCCCTGGGGTTACTGACCGTCGCTGATAAAAGCACAAATTGGGGTCTTGACCCATAGAGTTTGCAAAGCCTCTTCAGCCTCCTCATAATTTGATTCACGTGAGATCCAAAAATTCCGCGGTAGGTGTGGATCTCGTCCAAAACGACAAAGGAGAGATTTTCAAAGAGCCCTTGCCAATTTTGGTGGTGGGAAAGGATAGCTGTATGGAGCATGTCCGGGTTTGTAAAGAGTATTTCTGGAACCCTGTTTCTAATTTGTTTTCGCCTGTAAGATGAAGTGTCCCCATCATAGATTTGCGCAGAGATTTTTCTCCCCTTGAGCTTATTGATGTATAGGGAAAGCCCTTTCAATTGATCCTGCTCCAGGGCCTTCAGGGGGAAGATATACAAGGCCTTTGTTTTCTCATTGGCTAAGACAGCCTCTAGAACGGCGAGATTGTAGATCAGGCTTTTGCCACTGGCTGTGGGCGTGGCGACCAAGACATTTGCTCCCTGCCTGATCTGTCCTATGGCGTCCGCCTGATGTGTGTAAAAGTTCTCAATGCCCAGGTCTCTGGGTATCTGACGAAGTTCTTTGGGCAGTTCCAGATCGGGTCCGTAGGCGGCCTTTTTAGGAGGAAGATATCGGTGATATACATAGGCCGGACCAAATTCCGGATGGCTCTTAATCGTATTTACGCATTCAGAAAGTTTCATAATCTGTAATACCTTAGCCGTTTGAAAACGCCTGGGGCGTTTAAAAAGCCCCTGGGCTAAGCAGCATTCTCTGGAGGGGCCAAGAAATTTGCCCGGTGCTAGCTCACATAGTTAAAGGTCATCGCCAAAGCGTCATTGCACCCTCCGATCCCATAGGGGGGAAGCAATCTCGTTTTTCTAGAAAACAACTTTTTTCAACAGGTTGGGATGAGATTGCCGCGTCGCCTTCGGCTCCTCGCAATGACATTGTATTATCAGTAATTTATGCAAACGAGTATTAGCGGGCCGTTATGAAAACGCAAAGGACAGATCATTCATGGGAACCAGAAGGGACTTTCTTCCCAAATCTTTTTTTCAGAGCTTGAGTAATCTCTCCCTCCGAAGGCCTAGGACTCATTTTTTCACTTTCCTGTGCCCTTCTTCTGGCCCCCTTCAGGATGTTGCTCATAAAGGTATCCTTTTCAGAGCTCCAAGCACTCCATCCATCCGCGTCGATGTACTCATTGTATGAGGTCCTGTAGTAAGGGTCATAGAGTCGGACACCTTTTTCCTCCTCAAACTCGTATCGGACGAACTTGTCATCAAAGCGCTCAAAGTCTTCTTCTTTCAGCCCCATGCCTTTCAGCAACGCTTTGTGTTCTTCTTTGATGTCCATTTCTTATCCGTTCACATCCCAAGGTCTTTTTTTGCGGATCCCAATTCCTTCTGCTTCTTCTCCCACTTTAGCATCAACGTCTCCAATTCTTCTTTCAGCTCGTTGTACTCGTTCAGGAGTGGGAGATATCTACTCTTATCCCCGATAATATCCGGCTCTGCAAGCATTTTTTCCAGGTCCTTTTCCCTTGTCTCCAGCGCAGTAATTCTCCCCTCTAGTTGTGACAACGCCTCTTTAATCGGTTTCAGGGTCTCATGAATAATGCGTCGTTTCTCCGCCTTCTGCTGACGTATCCATTTTCGGGTGGGTCGGCTTCTTTGCCAGTTTTCTTGATCCTGCACTTGTGTCAACTTTGTATCAAGTCCCGCAGTTTTTGTTGGGGTCCCAACAGATTTTGACAGATGGTGGTAGTATTCGTCCAATGTCCCCGGGTATTCCCAGATACTCCCTCCCGTGATGTCCCAGATTTTTGTGGCAATCCTATTAATGAAGGATTGGTTATGGGAGACAAACAAGAGGGTACCCTGATAATCGGCAAGGGCATCAATGAGAATTTCCGATGAAATGATATCAAGGTGATTGGTCGGCTCGTCCATCACAAGGAGGTTCCCCGGATTTACTAAAATTTTTGCCAGGCAAACCCGCGCCCTTTCTCCCCCAGAAAGAATGCCTATGGCCTTATCCACGTCTTCCCCGGAGAAGAGAAAGGCCCCACACACCCCTCTGACAAAGCCTAAAGTTTGGTGCGGCACCACCTGATAGACCTCCTCTATGATGGTTTTCGTGGGGTCTAGCATCTCCGAGTGGTGCTGGGCATAATAACTCATGGTCACCCCATGGCCTATAGTGATCCGCCCCTCGTCCGGGTGCGTCTCGCCTGACACCAATCTGAGCAAAGTCGTTTTTCCAGAACCATTAGGACCGATGATCGCTATCCTCTCTCCTCTTTGGATGGTCAAATCAAGATCCGTGTAAAGCATCTTTCCATCATAACCTTTTGCGACACCCTGAAAAGCCACTGCGACTTTTCCACTGCGAGGCACCTGGGGGAAGGTAAAATGGATAGTCTTTATCTTCTTATGGGATTTGACCAGTTCCATTTTCCTGATCAATTTTATTTTGCTCTGTGCCTGTCGCGCTTTGGAGGCCTTTGCCCGGAACCTTTCTATGAATTTCTTGGCCTCTTTTATTTTTTGCTCTTGCTTCTTCGCGCTTGCCTCCAGAGACTTTCTTTCCTCCTCGCGGGCTTGCAGATAGAAATCGTAATTTCCACTGTAAGACCTCATCCCTTCAGGTTCAAAGCTAATGACCCGGCTTATTTGTCGATTCAAGAAATCCCTGTCATGACAAACCAGCATTAGAGCGCCTCCATAATCCTGGAGAAATTGTTCCAACCAACGTATGGAGGGAATGTCTAGATGGTTGGTGGGCTCATCCAAAAGGAGAAAGTCCGGATTCTGATAGAGAAGACTCCCTAAAGCGGCCCTCATTTTCCATCCGCCACTGAAGGAGGCCAAGGGTCGATTAAATTCCACGGATTTAAAGCCCAAGCCCACCAGTATCTTTTCGGCCTCATAGGTGGGAAACCCCTTATCTAGATCGGCCATCTGCTGGTGTATTTCGGCCAATCGGAGCGCCAGCTTCTCCTGCTCTTCTCTATCAGGATGTGTTCTGAGGACTTGCTCAATCTTGGTGGCCTCCCGGCCGAGACTGACTCGACCAGGGATGGCGTCAATGACTGACTGGAGGAGTTTGCCTTCCAGAGTCTCATGGACGTCCTGAGGCAGATAGCCGAGCCGAATGCCTTCAGCTATCCTGATTTCTCCAGCGTCAGGAGATATCTCTCCCATAAGAAGTCTTAGAAGCGTGGTCTTTCCAGATCCGTTTGGCCCAACCAGGCCGATACGATCACCCGGTTCCACCTGAAACCCTATCTCATGAAAAAGCCTTTTCTGAGACAAGGTGAGAGAGATATTTAGTACAGTGACAAGACTCATTTCTACTTGGGGGAACTTTTTCCAGGAGATTTTTGTTAGGAATCTAAGAAAGAAAACCGACCTTCTTTGTCGAGGAGATCCGGGATCCTATCAGGCTTTCGAGTCTTATATTTTCGCAGAAGGTAAACGTATGTATCCACGTCAAAAGGTTCTTGATCCCGCACAACCTGAAATATCATGGGAGCAAGAATCGCCCCTATGAGATGGATCGCATCATGAGAGGAGCAGCCCTTTTTCTGCATTGCATTATAGAATTGATAGGCTTCGACAGGAGATTTCTCCTCCAGTTGAGTTTCTACTATTGAATGAATAAAGACATGGAGAAAGGGGTCCGACTCAGTCTCGGGATCATACTCGTGATCCCGAGTTAGATCTGCGAACTCAAACTCGTTGAAAAACTCATCTTCATGCTCTAGCATAATTTTTGCGTACCGCTTTTCTTCCTCACCCAGGTCTCCTAAATCATTATTTTTCGCTTTCTCCCAGATTTGATGCATATACTCCCGTGAACAGGCCCTCAGTCCAGCAGTAATTTCCTCTTCACTCTCTATCATCTCATCTTCGCCCAGATCATCCATCTGATAGAAGGCCATGTCCCACCGCTTCTGGGGATCACTGAAGGTTATTTCCGCTTTATCGAAGTATTCGGGATCAAAATCTTCCCCAAGCCACTCCAGCATTTCTTCGTATTGATCGTCCTCAGGATCGGCAATGGTATCCAATAAGTCATAATACCCCCATACACCTCCACAATCCTCGGGTGGACATGATCTCTTACCCGCAGTGCACACAGGGTAATTGACCCCTGCCTCCCGGGGCAATATCTTTTCCAGCCTTACACTATGCTCCCAGTCATCACCAAAATCATAGACATATTCTGCCTTTTTATTCTCCATTGAAAAATAGTCACAGATCTTATGTCTCCAGCCGGGAAGGGTTCTTCTAGCGGTTTCGAAATCCTCATCAGGAATACCAATAATTACCCCTCTGCCCGCCAACGGGGAGAAAATCTCGAAATCATGGAGATGCATATCAAACCAGCCCATGGCATCCTGAATAGCAACGTGCAAATCCCAAAACGTGTAGGTCTCAGGCACCAATATTCTCCTCCATATGGGTGGCTTGATCCCTTTTAACGTAATCTTGAACTGATAAGCGTTTTTAAATTTTTTCTTCACTGGGCCCTCCTCTCTTCTCCTACGAGACTGAAATATAGGCCGTAATCAAGACCGTCGAAAATTCCGCCGGCTTCTCATCCCTTTAATATGCTAAACAGTTTTGTTTGCCGACCTTTACGGCCGGACCGCCAATTCTCTAAGCTTTTGTGGGCCAAGGATGCTAAATATGGGCGGGCAGTGACCTAGCAGGCTTTAAGAAAATTAGTGGGGGATGGTCCGTGCTTTTAAGGCTCAAGATTCCATAATCCTGGGCCGCCATAAATTACTTTTACCGATTTTAGCTCAAGGCAGTTTCCAGTAAGGTGACACCGACAGTGGCCTTCATGACTTCCCCTCGGACCTTAGGGGACTCATTCTGGTGGCAAAAAAGCCCTTCTAAGCCTTAATACAGTGCAAAATCCGGTTCCTTATCCTGAAATTTCGAATCGTTATCTTGGCCCGAACACGGCCCACCCGTACATGTGGGAGTCCCCGCTAATTGCCTCCTGAGGGCATCTTCTCATGTTCCTGTTTAATGCATTTGTCCATAACGACTGTGGCTCCTGCCTCTCTAGCTTTCTGGGCGGCCTCATTGTGGATGACGCCCAACTGCA
>SMTZ1_10018910_pt1 | contig 10174 bp, 6 predicted proteins | sample DeeMarSWOR136_30_FD_25667 | JGI IMG/M metagenome (IMG submission 25667) | reverse complement strand
GAAGGTGGGATCTCTGCCGGGGGGAGGGCATTATCTCGGATCATGTGGAGAGCTGGGGTATTTGGCGGTAGTCACAGCATTGTCGGCAGGTATATGGCCGGTGAGCTCGGCGTTGCAGTTGGATCGAGAAACGGTTTTTCGCAAACCCTGATGGTTTCCCGACGCCTCAGAGTTCCCTCGATACGAGAGCTCTTCCAGCCGGTGTGGGAGGACTCGATACCGGGGCGGGAGCGTATCGTGACTGCCGGGAACGAGTCGCTTGGCCCTGAGATTACCGATGAGATTTCTCTCGGTATGCTCTTTCGTCAGACGTTCTCGATTGATCTCTTCGCCCGACGGGAGAAGTCGAGAATCGTTCTGAGAGGAAACGATCCATCTATATATTACTCCGAGGGTGCAGGAAGCGTGAGTGGGGTGAGGAGTCGATTCAGCTGGAGAGGGAATCGTTTAGGATTTGTATACGGTATCAACATGGGATTTGAATATTTTGGAAAACGGAGCGACTGGACACCGGGGATTCCGGAGTTCCGCATGATGGGAGGATTTTCACTCACGCGCAGGATTTTCAAAGAGACCGAAACCGTATCCCTTCGTTGGGACTCAGAGACGATAGGAAAGAGAGTTTGGAGTGATGTTGAAATGGGCCGGTACACGGTCCATCACCTTTCGGCTTCGATAAGCATCATGCGTGCGAGGATTGCATTCCAGTATAAAAATATCTTCGACGAGAAGTATGAAACAGTTCCCGGTTTCCTGATGCCCGAACGTCACTACTTGATCGGTATCCTGTGGGAACTCTTCGACTGATTCTCCCACCGTCTCCGGATCACTCTCTCCTTTCATATCATGATATTGGTAAAAAAATTGGCAAGCTGCATATGATCTGCACTATTGTGACCGATGGATAGCCAAGTCGGTACTCACTCGCATTGTGCAAATATCCTTGCATCCTGCACAGGCATTGAGCCGTGATCAAATCGTCTTTTCCCTCTCGCTGCTCCACGATCTCCAGATGAAGAGAACGCCATAACAAGGTCTTTCCTCATTTTCTGGAAGCGGCGATCGGTTCTCACGGGTGACGCTTTGGAAGCGATGCGGTTCGAGTGAGTCATTGCCTAGCAATCTGTTAGGGCTTGTGGCAGCATGTGGCATGCTTATTGCGGAAGGGTTATGGCTGCTTGAGAGCGCATGCTCTCAGAACGTGACGAAGGAAGCTGTTCAACGTAATGGTGAAAATTTTGCTTCACTTTCCTGGGAAGGAACGTCCAGGCGGAGGGAGTTTTTGAAAAATAACATCGCTAATCAACTCCTGGAATCAAGCCTGATTAGCCAGGATCAACTTGAGCTTGCGTTACGTGAACAGGGCAATACCGGTGGGAGCCTCGGCTACAACCTTGTGAAGACCGGGGCTATATCGGAGAGAGCTTTTGCCGAGTTCCTCGCACAGATCTACCAGGTTCCTGCAGTCGATCTCGATGAAATCGAAGCGGATGAGCACTCCATCGAGCTGATTCCACCCGAGGTTGCTGCAAAGTTCCAGGTCGTCCCCATCAACCGTGAGGGAAGAGTCCTCACCGTCGCGATGGCGAATCCAGACAATATCTTCGCCATCGACGATATAAAGTTCATCACCGGTCTCGAAGTTCGCCCGGTTGTCGCAACAGAGACTTCGATCAAGAGAGCCATTGACCGATTTTACGAGTCTGCTGACTCCCTGGCCGAAGTCATGCGTGATATGGTAGACGACTTCGAGATTGTCGAGGAGGTCGATGAGGACATTGGTCTGGCCGAAGCGCAGAGCGAAGATGCCCCGGTTGTCAAACTGGTTAACTCTCTCATCGCAGATGCGGTAAACAAGAACGCCAGCGATATTCACGTTGAACCGTTCGAACAGAAACTCCGTGTGCGTTTCAGGATCGACGGTGTGCTCCATGCAATGATGTCGCCCCCGTACAAGATGAAGGGAGCGATTACGTCACGCCTCAAGATCATGGCGGAACTCGACATCGCGGAAAAGAGGATTCCTCAGGACGGGCGTATCAAGATCCGCATCGGTAACAAGAAGATCGACCTTCGTGTTAGTACCCTCCCCACTATTTTCGGCGAGAAGGTCGTTATGCGAATCCTCGATAAGAGCAACCTCCAGATTGATCTCACCAAGCTGGGATTTCAGGCTGATGCGCTGCACAAGTTTTTGAAAGCGATCGAGTCTCCCTACGGGATGGTTCTCGTGACCGGTCCGACCGGGAGTGGTAAAACCACTACACTCTACTCGGCTCTCAACAAAATCAACCTTCCCGAGCACAACATCATGACAGCGGAGAACCCGGTCGAGTACAACCTTGACGGGATCAACCAGGTGAACGTGCACGAAGAGATCGGTCTCACATTCGCCTCCTCGTTGAAGGCGTTTCTCCGCCAGGATCCCAACATCGTGATGGTCGGCGAGATTCGTGATCTTGAGACTGCCTCTATTGCAGTCAAGGCCGCGCTGACAGGTCACTTGGTGTTGAGCACACTCCACACGAACGACGCACCCAGCACCATCAACCGTATGATCGACATGGGTATCGAGCCGTTCCTCGTCGCAAGCTCGACGAACATGATCCTGGCACAGCGTCTCGTGCGAAAACTCTGCACCAAGTGTAAGAACGAAGTTCAGATTCATCCCGAAGCGCTGCGGGAGCTCGGCCTGGCAATCGAGGAACCGTTCAAGATATATGAAGTGGTGGGATGCTCCAGCTGCAGTAACACGGGTTACTCAGGTCGTTTGGGACTTTACGAGGTAATGCCCATCTCTGAGGAGATCAGGGAGATGATTCTGAACCGGTGTTCCTCCTCAGAGATCAAAGAGCAGGCGGTAAAGGAAGGGATGCTGACACTGCGAGACGACGGCATTCTGAAACTGAAAGACGGCATCACTTCGCTCGAAGAGGTGCTCAAGGAAACGACAGACAAGTGAGGTTCACCGTAACGGATGGGCGAAAAGGGGGATACAGTCAAGATGACTAACTTGAGAGATCTTCTGCAAGAGATGATTGAGAATAGGGCGAGTGATCTCCACATTTCTGCCGGTATACCACCCATGTTCAGAGTGGATGGCGAGATACGGAAGTCATCGCATCCGATCATTTCCCCCGAGGAGAGCAAGCAGATCGCATACAGTGTGTTGACCGAGGAGCAGCAAAAGCGTTTCGAGAACGAAAAAGAGCTCGATTTCTCATTCGGTGTGCAGGGACTTTCACGCTTCAGGGCAAATGTTTTCCTGCAGCGGGGTGTGACATCAATTGCCATTCGTCAAATCCCGTTTGAAATTCTGGATTTTAGAACCCTCGGCCTGCCACCGGTCGTTGAGGGGCTGTCGACAAAGCAGAAGGGTCTGATGCTCGTGACCGGTCCGACGGGAAGTGGAAAGTCCACGACACTGGCGAGTATTCCATCAGCACAATAAGTGTATTGTGAATCAGAGAGAGGTCAAGGCCGACACCGAGAACTTCGCTACTGCCTTAAAGCATGTTCTCCGACAGGACCCAGATGTCATTCTGATCGGTGAGATGAGGGATCTCGAGACGATGCAGGCGGCTTTGACAATTGCAGAGACAGGTCACTTGGCACTGGCGACCCTCCATACCAATTCCACGTTTGAGTCGATTAACAGAATCGTTGATATGTTCCCGCCCAACCAGCAGCCTCAGGTGCGCGCTCAGCTCGCTTTCGTTCTGGAAGGCGTTATCACACAGCAGCTCGTACCGCATATGTCAGGGAAGGGGAGGGTGCTGATAGCCGAGGTGATGGTGTGTACACCGGCGATCAGGGCGACGATTCGCGATGATAAGATCCATCAGATATATGGTCTCATGCAAGCAGGTCATAAATACGGCATGCAGACGATGAACCAGGCACTGTTCCAGTCCTTTGTAAACAGGCAGATTTCTGGTGACGAGGCTTTCAGAAGGAGCTCTGATCCTATCGAACTTGAGCAGATGATGGGTGAACGCGCAGGAGCAGGAATGCGCAATTTTCAATACAACACAAGAAATAAGTAGTTAAGGGGGATTTCCATGGCGACAGCGTATATCTGGAAGGGAAGAACTCCAACAGGCGAGATTCTTTCGGGTGAGTACCTCGCAGAAAGTAAACAGGAGCTGATGAGCTACCTCCGCAAGCGTAAAATTATCATAACGCACATCAGACAGAAACCGAAGGAGATTCAATTAAACATTGGATTCAAAAACAGGGTTACCACGAGGGACCTCGGTGTTTTCACCCGACAATTCGCAACCATGATAAACGCGGGGCTCCCTATGGTTCAGTGTCTCGATATCCTCTCGGCCCAGATGGATAAGCCTGTATTCAAGAAGATTGTCACTGAGGTCATGAGTGATGTCGAGTCCGGAACCACCCTCGCGGAGGCCCTCAATAAGCACGCCTGCTTCTCTGATCTCTACGTCAACATGGTGGACGCCGGGGAGGCAGGGGGTATCCTTGACGTGATTCTGAACAGGCTTGCGGTCTACCTCGAGAAAGCGGACGCCTTGGTACGCAAGATCAGGGGTGCGATGACCTATCCGGCAATCGTTTTCTTGGTAGCGGCGGGTGCGACCATTTTTATGCTCATGTTCATTATCCCCACGTTTGCTCAAATGTTCACCGACTTCGGTGGGGAACTCCCACTGCCAACGCGTATCGTGATGGGGCTCAGTGATTTCTTGCGGGCCAACTGGTACCTGCTCCTCGGGGTTCTTATCGGTGCGTTGGTGGCTTTGAGGAGGTATTACAAGACGGAACATGGCAGATACAGGATTGACAGGATGCTACTCAACTTACCCGTTCTGGGCTCTGTGATACGGAAGGGTTCGGTTGCCAGGTTTACGAGGACGCTCGGGACGCTCGTTGCGAGTGGTGTGCCGATTTTGAACGGCCTCGAAATTACTGCCCGGACAGCTGGAAACAAGGTGGTTGAAGAGGCTGTCATGAATACACGGGTCAGTATCAGCGAAGGTAATACCATTGCGGATCCCCTCAAGGAGAGCGGCGTTTTTCCTCCCATGGTTGTGCAGATGATCGGTGTCGGTGAGCAGACCGGTGCACTTGACGAGATGCTCGACAAGGTCGCCGATTTTTACGACAGCGAGGTCGATACGGCTGTCAGTGCACTGACATCTATTATCGAGCCTGTCATGATCGTCGTCATGGGAGTCATCGTTGGTGGAATGCTGATTGCGATGTACTTGCCGATGTTCAGGCTGATAAGCGTGGTTTCCGGAGGATAAGAAGGAATGAACTTCTTCCCGCGTGTGTTTTCCCATGAGGATGAGGGAAAACTCAGGAAGTTGACCTTCCTGCGGTTGGTGGTCGCCACCGCTGTGGTTGGCGCCGCCATCATGGTTCTTCAAATAGATTACAAGATGCTCTCAGTTGTCGCTCTGTACATTCTGCTGGGAGTAATCTATCTCAGTACAGGTTCTGTGTATCTGGCTTTCAAGTCGGGAGTGCCGTTCAGGCCGGTCCTCAAGCTCCAGATTTGCATCGATCTCGTCGTTTTGACGATGATCGTCCATTACGGCGGTGGCTCTGATTCACCGTTGACTATTCTCTACATACTTCCGATAATTATCGGTGGTATCTATTTCCATGTAATTGGTGGCCTCGTCACGGCGATCCTCGCGACAGCTGCTTACGTCGTCTACACTGCCCTCGAAGTCAAGGGGCATATCCGACCGATGGTGGGCGGGTTGACGATTCCGGCCCAGGGCATTTACAGACCGTTCTTTCTCTGTTACCTCCACATGGTCATCTTCACCTTTACTGGTCTCCTCAGTGGTTACGTCTCGAGGCTTATGAGGAGTAAGGGTGAAGAGCTCGCCGATAGGGAGAGGAAGCTCCGCCACATCCAATTGAACACGGATAATATCATCAGGAATATGAGCAGTGGACTGATCGTCACCAACATGTGTGGTGAGATCTTATCGCTGAATCCCGCTGCCCTGTCGATTCTCGGACTGGACAGGCAGGAGGATTACGAGGGGAAACTGATCGAGACTGTTATTCCTCACATGCCAGTCTTAGTGAAGGAACTCTCATATTTCCTTGAGACCGGAATGGCACGCAAGAGACACGAGCTTGTGGTTGAGCGTGAAGATAGGGGTGTTCTTCCTCTCGGTATCAGTATTTCCATTCTCAGAGGGGAGGGTGGGGAGAAGGAAGGAGTGATTGCCCTGTTCCAAGATCTCACAGAGGTTCACAGGATGAGGGAGAAGGTGAGACAGGCGGACAAGATGGCCGCAATCGGCGAGCTGTCAGCCGCTATCGCGCACGAAATACGGGCTCCCCTGGCATCGGTATGTGGATCCATCGAGATGCTGTCACGGGGGCTCGAGTTCAGCGGTGACAACCGAAAACTGATGGATATCATCATCAAGGAATCCGACAGATTGGACCGGATCATCACCGATTTCCTCGAGTTTGCGAGACCGAAGCGGCCTGAATTCGCACCGGTGGAGATCGGGCTGTGTGTGAATGATGTCGTCGCTCTTCTACAGCATTCCTCGAGTGGGAGCGGGAATATCTCCATTGACATACTGAGTAATGTCAATGGCATGCAGATCTACGCGGACGAAGAGCAGATACGACAGGTTTTCCTCAACATAGGGCTGAATGCCTGTGAGGCGATGGGCCACGGAGGCAACCTCACGATACGGGTTGGAGAGGATGTGCAACGACTCCGGGAGAGCGATCCGCCTATAAAGTGTGTGAAGGTCGATTTTAAAAACGACGGACCACTCATTTCGCAGGATGTCATTTTACAGGTGTTTGAACCGTTTTACACCACAAAGGAAAGCGGGACCGGCCTCGGTCTCGCAACAGCGATGAGAATCATCGATAGCCATGCTGGGCTCATCAAGGTCGAAAGCACGGAAGAGGGAGGAACAGTCTTTTCCGTTTTTATCCCTCTTCACGCAGTTCCTGTTGATGAACGAAAGGAATCTCTTCAGGAGGAATACATCTGTTTCTAAAACTTTTACGTTCGGGGGTGTTGCTGGATGGCAGGAGAAAGAATTCTCATTGTTGATGATGAAAAAAGTATGTGCCAGTACCTTTCTATTATGTTGAAGAAGGAAGGGTACCAGGTCAAGACGGCAAACAGCGGCAAGAAAGCCATCTCAGAGGTCAAGAATTCCAACTATGATGTCTTGATCACCGATATCAGGATGGAAGGAATGGACGGCATTGAGGTACTGACCGCGGTGAAGGAGATAGATCCAACGCTCCCCGTAATCATTATGACCGCATATGCCTCTCAAAAGACCGCGATTGAGGCGTTGAACAGGGGGGCTTTCTATTACCTCATAAAACGGGCAAAGAATGAAGAGATCAAAATGGTCATCCGCAATGCCCTCGATATACACCGGGTCAGGAACGAAAACCTTTTCCTGAAGAAACAGCTCAGGAAAAAGGACGATTTCAAGGAAATCATCGGCAAGAGTGAGGAGATACAGCAGGTCTTTACACTCGTGGGAAAGGTTGCAGACACCGACAGCACGATACTCATATGCGGTGAGAGCGGAACGGGTAAGGAGTTGATAGCGAAGGCGATTCACTACAGGAGCAACAGGGCGGGTAATCCCTTCGTGTCGATCAACTGCGGAGCCCTGCCCGAGAATCTCCTTGAGAGCGAGCTCTTCGGTCACGTGAAGGGGAGCTTTACGGGAGCGATAAAAGACAAGGACGGCCTCTTCAAGGTCGCGAACAGCGGTACATTCTTCCTCGATGAGGTTGGAGAAACTTCACCCGCCATTCAGGTGAAACTCCTCAGAGTTCTCCAGGAACGGGAGATTATTCCCATAGGAGGCACCTCCCCCATCAAGGTCGATGTCAGATTGATTGCGGCAACGAATGCGGATCTCGAGAGGGCCGTCAATGAGGAGAAATTCCGCGCTGATCTGTACTACCGGTTGAACGTGATACCGATCGATATACCCCCGCTGAGAGAACGACCTGATGATATACAGCTTCTCGTGGATCACTTCCTGAAATCTGCCTCCGAGAGAACCGGTAGGAGGAAGACGATATCCAAAGAGGCAATGGAGCTGCTCACAAACTACGAGTGGCCAGGAAACGTGCGCGAGCTCGAGAACATCATTGAGCGCGCGGGTATCCTGCAGGAGGGGGACCAGATCCAGGTGGAAGACCTTCCGGACAAGATACGGAATCGTACGCATGAGAGAAGAAAGCTGGTCATGGAAAAGGCGCAGATGACGTTAGAGGAGCTTGAGAAGGAGTACCTCATATCCGTGTTGGAAGAGACCAACTGGCAGAAGAAGAAGGCGAGTGCGGTCCTCGGTATCAATGCCTCCACCCTCTACCGCAAGATACAACGGTACGGTCTGACACGGGAGAAGGTCTGTCAGCACTAACTCACTACCAGTTGCATTACGAAAGGGGGGATGGCAATTCACCATTCATAAATGCATGGGGAAAAAGGCGCAGAATGCCTTAAATCATTGAATTTAGGAAAGTTAATTTTTACCTGCAGTTACCAGAGTTTGGCATGTTACTTGCGAAAATGGTCTTTCGATAGCGGTTCGGCAGAACCGGGATTTGTGAAGAAGACGGTTTTCTGTAACCGTGAAGGCGTTGGAAATCGAAGCTGAAAAAGCTTTGAGAGTATCATATAAGGAGGTGTTCTGATGAACAACAAGGGTTTCACCCTCATCGAGCTGATGATCGTTGTTGTCATCATTGGTATCCTTGCTGCTATCGCCATCCCGAACTTCATTAACATGCAGGCGAGAGCCAAGGAGGCTTCATGCAAGTCGAACTGTCACACCGTTCAGCTGGCCGCCGAGGACTTCGCTGTCCAGAACGACGGTGTCTATGCCGGTAACGTCGCCGGCGACGTGACACCGGCCGGTCAGACAATTGTCCAAATGCTCCCCGGTGGTGTTCTTCTGGAGAACCCATTCACCAAGCTCGCCTCTGAGCCGATTGACGGTGCCGCTGCGGCACCCGGTGTGACCGGGTACTTGCCAATTATACAGAACGCTGTGAACGTTGGTTATACGATCACCGGTGCTGGCAAGAACAGTAACGTGATCATAACCCTGTCCAGTGGTCAGTAATCTGACCCTGTAGTAAGCTCGTACGTCGAGGGGCGGCTTGAATCCAAGCCGCCCTTTTTTTCTGCTCTCCGATCGCGGGAGATCTCGTTCGGGTATGAATTCTGCATACCATCATTCCTGGTAACAGAATGGGTAGTACAATCTGTCAGATTTTTACCAATCGTCGGTGAGATAGTAGCCAGTTGACGTGATGTTGCATTCACGAGTCTTGAGTTCGGGTATGCAGTCGAAAGGGGGTAAAACGGTGGACGTTCTGAAGGTCGATGATCTCAGGAAATCGTTCCGTAGCAACCTTTCGATGAGGAGTAGAGAAGTTCTCCATGGCGCAACATTCCGCGCCCGGGAGGGGGAGATCCTCGGCTTCCTCGGTCCGAACGGCGCCGGGAAGACGACAACGATCAAGATCATCCTGGGGCTGATCAGGCCCGACTCCGGCTCCGTCACCGTGTTCGATCACCCCATCGAGGACCGTACGGTCATGTCCCGGATCGGGTATCTCCCTGAAAATCCATACTTCTACCCTCATCTCTCGTTACACGAGTTTCTCACCTTCTGCGGCCAGATGAGCGGCATGGGAGGTGAGAGATTAAGGATTCGGATCGAAGATGTCATCGAGCTGGTCGGTCTCTCAGCCCACGGGGACGTTCGGCTCAAGAGCTTTTCCAAGGGTATGCTCCAGCGAGCCGGCCTTGCCCAGGCGGTGCTGCACGATCCGGATCTCCTCATCCTCGATGAGCCCTTCAGCGGTCTCGATCCCTTGGGACGAAAGATGGTCAGAGATCTCTTATTCGAGTTGAAGAGGAGGAAGAGAACGATATTTTTCTCCTCTCACATCCTTCCCGACATGGAGGCCCTCTGTAACCGCACGTGTATCATCCGTGAAGGGGTCATCGTGAGATGTGTGGGGCTCGATGAGCTCATCCGTATCGGGGAAGGGAGGGTCGAGGTTACCGTGAGGGGATGCAGTCCGGATTATATTGAAGCGGTGACCGACTTTATCGTAGCGAAGAGTGTGACCGGAGAGGAGACCTTTCTCCTCGTCAAGGAGCAAC
>SMTZ1_10008625_pt1 | contig 10174 bp, 5 predicted proteins | sample DeeMarSWOR136_30_FD_25667 | JGI IMG/M metagenome (IMG submission 25667) | reverse complement strand
TATTCGTTGTTGCCTGGCTCGTTATACAAATCCCACGCCAGTATCCTTTCGTCCTTGTCAAAACTTCTCAGCAAATCCTGCGTGTATGCCTTTAACACCGGATAAAGCGCTGCATCCTGATTTTGAATTTTTCCTCCCGGGCATTGTACCCATCCTGAATTGTGAATGCCGGGCTTCGGGTCAGGCTGCTTTCCAAGTGTTGGGTCTGGGTTCCAACAGTCGTCGAACAATACAAACATCACTCTGATGTTGCGACTCTCAGCTATATCCAGGAACTCATTAATTCGTTCTTTCATCTTCGTTGGATTCCTTGCCCAGACAAGGTAGTGCAGGTATACCCTTATCGCATTAAATCCTATGTCCTCCGCCCAGCCTAGTTCAGTGTCTATCGTTTCGGGGTCAAAATCCTGCTCCTGCCACATCTCAATCTGGTTTATGGCCGTACTCGGAGTAAAGTTGCATCCAACTATCCACCCTTGTTTTGAATACCACCTGTTCGCCCGCTCTGCAGTCCATCTTGGTGAGGACATGTCTGTTTTGCTGCAAGTTCTTTGTTGATTGCATCCTGTAAGCAGCACGGATATTCCAACAAGTAAAACCACAGGGACGCTGAATAACTTTTTATCTTTGACTTTAGTCTTTATTTGCATATCACTTTTCTCCGGCTTTACTCTGTAAAACTGTAACGGTGTATGTTTTGACTTCTTCATCTGCTCCTTACTGGCCGGCTGCAGCCCTGTTTTTTATATTTGTCGAGGAGCTTTGTAAGACGCTTTACTTTTTCAGGGTGTTTTTCCCATAAGTCGTTTTTTTCATACGGGTCATCGGCCAGATTGTATAGTTGTCCGGGCGAGCCGCGCTTTGGTGGGCCCTCGTGGTATCCAGCGCCTTTAGATTCGAGGATAAGTTTCCACTCTCCTTGTCGAATAGCGAACACGCCTGCGCCGGAGTGGTGGACAATCGCTTCACGAATAGGTTTGTCAAGTTTCTTTCCCAAAAGGGCGGGTAGTATGTTATAGCTGTCCTGCCCTGCGTCTTTCGGCAGTTCCGTTCCCACGATTGCTGCACACGTCGCCATCAAATCCGTTAGACAAATAATCTCATCACTTGTCGTACCCGCCTTTATCTTACCCGGCCACCGCGCAATAAACGGCACACGATGTCCACCCTCCCATATGCTGCCTTTTAAACCGCGCAAATCGCCCGCCGATTTATGTCCGTTAATCCCCTCGCGCGGCCCGTTATCACTCGTAACAATCACCAGCGTATTATCACTTATCCCGAGCTTATCAAGAGCCTTGGCTATCTCCCCCACACTCCAGTCGAAGAGCACAACCTGGTCGCCCCGCGGTCCCGCCTTACTTTTGCCCTTAACAAACTCCGGCGGAAGCCACGGTATATGCGGCACCGAAAGCGGCAGATACAAAAAAAATGGATTTTCAGGCTGACCCTTTACGTGCTTTTTAATAAAAGCTGTCGCTTTGTTTGTAAACTCAATGTCGGCATCTTCATGCCTCCAGCCCGGCACCATCAGCAGCTCTCTGTCTTCCTCTGCCGGGTCGACGGGGCTGACCATATTCGGTATGCCCACGGTATGGTCATTTTCGATGAAGCAAAATGGCGGGTCATCAGTAGTGCAAGCCGCTGTACCGAAGAAATAGTCATACCCCAGCTCTATTGGTCCATCCTTTATAGGCTTGCTGAAATCAACCTCCATCTGTTCATAATCTTCCTCTATATCCGCCGGCCGCCCCTCCTTCGTCCCCCAGTTCAAACCAAGATGCCACTTCCCTATACACGCTGTTCCGTACCCGTACTTTTTCAAAAGCGATGCAACCGTCATCCGGTCTTTTTCAATCAGCGGCCGGTTAAATCCCCCGAACACTCCCCGCTTAAGTCGCGACCGCCAGCAGTACCTGCCCGTCAATACCCCGTACCGCGTCGGTGTGCATACCGCCGATGGCGTATGCGCATCGGTAAACCGAACCCCCTCCCTCGCCAGCTTGTCCATATGCGGCGTCGGTATCTTCGACTCCGGGTTATAGCATCCCACGTCACCATAACCCATATCGTCGGCCATGATGAACACGATGTTCGGATATTTCTTCTGTCCGCCGAGCAGCGCTCGCGGCATCGCCAGCGCCGCCGCCCCATAACCCAAAGCTCTCAGGAATTCGCGCCTTTTCAATACCCTTGCCTCACTTCTTACAAATCTATCATTACCTTCATCGTCTTATCGCCCTGAGCTTCGATGTATTTGTACGCTTCAGCGTATTGCTCAAAGGTAAAATGCTTCGTGACCAGCGGTTCCGTAATGATTTTTCCTTCAGCAATCATTTGTGCCGCCTCGACGTAATCTTCGTGTTTGTACATCAACGTTCCAATCAGGCTCAGTTCATGCTCGCCTACCACCGACATATCAATGCGCGGTTTTTCTCCAAAGACACCCAGCACAACAATTTCTCCGCCTTTCTCGATATTTGCTATCGCCGCCGACAGAGTTGCCTCAACACCCGCAGCCTCAAAGGCGACCTGGAAGCTTTCCTCGCCGAATACGCGCTTAACAGCGTCAGCCAGCGGTTCTTTGCTTGCATTCGAAGTATTTTCGATTCCACACTTTCGAGCGATTTCGAGCCGGTAGTCGCTGATGTCTGTAATCAGGACGTTCTTGGCCCCGCGACACCGAACAAACTGCGCTACCATATTCCCGATTGTCCCGGCCCCGAGCACAACCGCATTCTTGTCGGTCACGTCACTGGCTCTGGCGGTCGAGTGTGCCCCTACCGATGCCGGCTCGACCAGAGCTCCCTGCTCGACAGTCAGTGACTCAGGCAGCGGAACAAATCGTTCCTTCGGCACAACAAATAAATCCTGTGCACAGCCCGGCGCCTGGAATCCCTGAACTCTCAGTTCTTCGCAGACATTATAATCTCCACGTCGGCAGGGGCCGCATTTGCCGCAGACAAGTTGCGGCCGGGCCGTTGCCAGCACCCCGGGCTTAGCGTCTTCTACTCCTTCGCCGACCGCTTCCACAACACCAGAATATTCATGACCCTGGACGACAGGGTAGGGCGTAAAAGGATGTTTGCCGTGATAAACGTGGATATCGCTGCCGCAGATGCCAATACGTTTAATCCGCAGCAGAATCTCGCCGGGTCCTGCCTTCGGTTCTTCTGCTTCGCCAAATTCAATTTTTCCTGGTTCAGTCATGACCGCTTGTCGCATATTTGATCTCCTTGCCTTGCAAGCTTGAATACACCATCTGCCAACGACCTTGTTTACCCAAGCAGAAAGTACAGAACAATCATCAAAACGAACAGTATTCCGGCCATAATACGCGGGTCCGTTACGCTTTTTACCGCTCCCGTGCGGATGCTCGCCAGCGGATGCTCCCAGCAGAGGTCCTTTAACTGCTCCTCCGACGGACGAGGCGTCAACAAGCTGACAATCACATAGATAACTATGCAGGTTGCACAAAAGATAACACCCACCATCATAAACGGAATCTCCCAATCCTCGGTTACAATCTGTCTCGAACCAATCAACGGAATGTCTATACATAAATAGATAATCCCAATCAACAGGTTAAATATAAGGGCTGTCATCGCCGCCTGCTTCGTGCCGCGACGCCAGAACACGCCGAGCACAAAAATACAGGTAATCGCAGGTGCAAACATCATTGGTATCTTGTTGATTGCAACGAAGATACTTTCGAACCTCCCGCCCTGAGTTGACCAGGCCATCGCCAGCAGTACCACCACGCCGGCGGTTACACGCCCAATCCACACCAGCGTCCGGTCCTTCGTTTGCGGCCTTATGCGCTGGGCGATATCTTCGGCCATAAGCGTCGCCGTGCTGTTTAGAGCTGCTTCTATAGTGCTCATCAGTGCTGCAAGCAGTCCCGCCGCGAAAAGACCTTTGATACCAACGGGCAGAAGATTCTTCATCATCACCATCAACGTTGCGTTGTTGTCAGCGCCGATTTGGTCTTTAAAAAGGACGTAACCCAGAACACCGGGAAAAACCATAACGAAGACGGGAAGTATCTTGAGATAACCTGCGAAAACCGCGCCGCTTTTTCCATCGCGTTCCGTCTTGGCGGCCAGAGTTTTCTGCACGATGGTCTGGTCGGTACACCAGTACCATATGCCCAACACCGGATATCCGAACACCATTACGAGCCACGAATAGTCGTTCATGCGGCCGGTCTGAACATTGCGAATAGACTGAAGCATATTTGCCTGTTCGGGTTTGATTGCCTCCTTGAATTGCGCCAACGTTTCGATCCCGTGTGCAGGCAGCGCAAATAAAGCGGCTGTCGTCAGTATGGCCGCACCGCACAAAAGCAGGACCGCTTGAATCGCATCGGTAATCATCACCGCCCTTAGACCTCCTATTATGGTGTAAGCCGCCGTGATGACCGATATGCCGACAATCGAAACATACATGTTCAGTCCGAAGAACTCCTCCAATACCTTCGCACCCGCATAAAGACTTATTCCTATGTGGACTAATAGCGCGCTCATCAGGAAAATGAACGCCAGAATTGTCCGAGCAGTTGGACAGTACCTTTTCTCCAGATATTCAGGCAGTGTGCTCAGCTTGCTTCTGAAATAAAACGGAACAAACCCCAGTCCCAGGACGATTAAACAAAACGATGCCATCCATTCGAAGTTGCCGACAGCAAGCCCGACTCTATATCCGTCCGCAGCCAGCCCTACAAGGTGAATGGTTGAGATGTTGGCACAGAACAATGCAGGCCCGATGATTGACCACGGCAGTGCCCTTCCTGCGAGGAAAAACTGCGTACTCGAGGCCTTCTTCCTGTAGCCGGCCCAGATGCCAATAGTCATTATCCCAACTAGATACACAATAATAATTACCAAATCAGTTGTCCCGATCCCGGTTCCTACCTCTGCAATGAAATTTGTTGTAACCATCTCTTGCCCTTTCTCTTAAACAACCAAAATCCTTTTTGTATAATTCAGTCTTTAGATATTATCGTTTCTTATCGGAGAAAGCGATATCTGAATTGGCTTGGTCGATTCAGTCCTGAGCCAGATAACCAGGTCTGTACCTTCGAGACTATACCGGTGCCCAAAACGGAAGTTCTTGCCGTGTTTTATTTTCCTGCCGTCAATCTTGAGCTCCACGCCGCTGTCGCCCCAGTTCTTGACAACAAAAGCAGGATTAACCACGGGTGATGACTCGTTGGCATTAAGTTCGAATGTAAGTGTGTCGGCTTGGCCGGAGGTGTTCGAGACGATGTAAGCTCGTTCACTTCTGCTGTATCCTTCACCTCTAAAGCCCTTGCTGTTCAATTTCAGTTCAGCAGATTGCAGCCACGACCTTGCTAATGGCAGTAGCTCGCCAATTGGTTTATTCGATAGTCCCTGAATGAGCTTGCTCTCCAGCGTACCATCTTCCCGTCGCTTCATCGGCGGCTCCGGCGAAGTTATTTCAGAACTTGAGACCCGGTCAAGTGCCCGTACTCCCCGTCCATCCGACGGGATTTGTGCTACCGGCCAATGGTTCCAGATATGAAAACGAGAAATCCTGTTGCGAGGCGGCCCGCCTCCACCATAGGGTATAATCAACGTGCCGGGCTCGTAGATGTGGAACGGTTTATACTTCGACTTAAGATTAAACACGCATATATTTTGGTTGGGTAATTCATCAAAGAATCTGGACCTTACACGACCGCTGCTTGGCCATTTCTTCCAGCTATAGGTTCTGCTCTGGCCATCCATGTTTGCTACGGTAATCGCCTCAAGAGAGATATTATCCTCCCCTCTTTCACCGGGCTGGTTTAGAAGCTGCGGCGACAGCAAACTCGGCGGCTCATCCATCCCGTGAACTATGATATGCAGGGCCGCAGCACCATCAGGATAAATATAGTAGTACTGGTCTGCCCAGACACCCCACCCGTCACTTGCCTCGTGAACTATCCGGTACAGTATGTCGTTCAAGGCATAACGCCAATGGACCACCACGCGGGCATCATGGTCCTCAATGACCCGCACATGTGCATACCGGCAGTGCTTGTCTGACATGTGCTCGCAGCAGCCAATAGTTGCGTCGCTTCCTGTCTCGGCACTCTGGTGTGCAAGCCATCGCCCATTTTCCGTCACAAGATTATTGTTATAGGTAGTACCGTGCCAGAAGACCATTTTGTACGGTCCTTCGTCGAAATTCACCACTATGTCAGGGTGGTCACCTACCCGCCATACTGCGTCCCACTCTTCATAAAACTTCAGCTTGCAGTAGTATGCCCCGAATTTGTCTGCTCCGGATGGTATCTCGGGCAGCTTCCGCCACTTCAGTGGAAATTGCCCCCTCGGTTTGCTCGCCTCGAATGACCGCCTGACCTCTTCCGGCCGCAGCGCACGATTATAAATTTTCAGCTCGTCCAGAATCCCGTCGAATGAGTAGAACATCTGTGCCTTGTCGTCCGTGAACCTCTTTGCGTAATCTCTACCTATCAGAAGGTCCACATCATCGGCTGGTGTCATTTGCCCCTTGACACTGAGCTCGCTGGCTGTTTTTCCATCGATGTAAACAACAATACCGCTATCCTTTTCAAACTTCCCAACAATGTGTGACCACTTCATAAAGGGTATTTGCGCTTCTGTTGTGCATTTTCGCCATTTACCCTCAATCGCCAGATGAAGACCGACGCGCCCCGTGTCATCAATCCCGAAGTAGTATCCCGCCTGATGGTTCTTTTCCTGGTTGACTATCGCGCACCAGTCCCATGGATAAGCCTGCGGTCCTACCCAAGCCTCGATACTGAACGCATTAGAAAAGCGGGGCGCCTCGTCCGCCTTACGAATGATATGCGTCGTAAAACCGTCGAATTTCACGCCTGTGCCGGAAACCCCCGGCACATATCGAAAGTTCCGAAGTATCGCATCTTTCTCACCGCTTATGCTGTCATTAGCCTCATCACCCTTACCTTCGTCGAACTTCCACCACGCAACCGGGCCGTCTTCCGCGGCAAAGCACAACCCCGAAAATAACATAACTGCCAGCGCTAAGCCGATACAAATTCTTTCTCGCATTTCGTTGCCTTTATACTGAATATCACGCCACCGTCACCGCCGGCCAAACTATCGGCGACAGGCAAAATCTACAGCTTAATTGACTTACGTATTGCTCAATCAATCTTCGGATGGTGGTAGCGTTCGATCTTGAAGACATAAGCATGCTTGCACGGTTTTCTATTGGGAGTTTCGATAACAAGACCCTCCCTTGTCATCTCCCAGTCGAGCGTTCTGCCGTCGCCTAACATGGTAATGCGCTTTATCTCTTCGGGGTAGAAGCCCGGATAACGTGGTGGGCCTTCTTCCGCGATTTCGAAGTTCTCACCGTCGTATGTTCCCTCAAGCTCAAGACCGCCGACCTCAATGAATACCTCTTGCCCTTCCTGTTCGTATTGACCATCGGTGCCTTCGCCGGCTAGGCCGCCTGAGACACGGAGTTTGCCGTCTTCCTTAAATACCCACGTATACTCCGCATCATCATCCTTTATAGTAAACGTCTTTCCTGCCAGAGGCACAAACTCGGCTTCACTCTCGTCTTCATCTTCATCGTCTTCATCGTCTTCTTCGCCTTCTCCGCGAAGAGTCTCGATTATGGCCTTTTCGCCGGGCCAGGCGAGGAACGTTGCATACAGACTATCGCCCTTGACCGTAAAGCGAATGTCTTTGCTTGTATAGACAACATTGGACTCATTGAAACCAATAGCGGAGGCATCTCCAAGGTTGGTCGGACCTTCACTGGCGATTAACCAGGGACTGGTGCCGTAAATCGCATCACCGTTGATTTCCAGCCATTCACCTACTTCCAGCAGTAACTCCCGCGCTTCTTCTGGAATAGTCCCATCCGGTTTCGGGCCGACATTCAAAAGCAGATAACCGTTCTTGCTCACACGGTCCACAAGGTTATCTATCACCCGGTTCGGGCTCTTGAATATCAAGTCGTTCGCATACCCCCAGGCGCCGCGGTCATCGACCGTCGAGTCCGTTATCCACTCGTGATAGGTGAGCCTGGGCTCCTGGCCCAGTTCCAGGTCCCGCACGCCGGTGGCGGGTACAAGGTCGTTGCCCTTGTAGGTAACAACGACTTCTTTGCCTTTTTGCTCTGCATCATTGTAATAGTACGCCAAAAAGTCCTTAACGTATCCCTCGGGAATCGAATCAAGCGCAAAATCGAACCATATAAAATCAGGGCTGTACTTGTCGATGACCTCGATAATCTTGCCGTACCATTCATCTAAAAACTCCTGGTTGCGCGTCGCGCCTTCCGCGTGAGGCTGGCCGTAAAGACCGGCATACTTGGGGTCGCCGGCGTCGTAGCGCTCATCCCAGACCGGGAAGAAAAACCAGTTCGCGGCGTGGTGAAACGCGGTAACGAACTTCATATCCCGTTTCTTGATGGCCTTCTCGAGTTCACCGACAACATCCCTCTTCGGTCCCATCTTTGCGGCGTTCCACTCGGAATACTTGGTGTCCCACATGGCAAATCCATCGTGGTGCTCGGCAACGGGTCCGGCGAACTTCGCCCCGGCTTTTGCAAACAAATCGGCCCACTCATCAGCATCGAACTTCTCGGCCGTGAACTTCGGTATCAAATCCTTATAACCGAATTCAGGCGTCAACTTGCCAAAGTTTTTCTCAAAGTGCTTACGGGCTTCCCCGTCCTTCTCTCTGTACATAGCGAAAGAGTACCACGTGGTGTTTTCACCGTAGGCATGCACCGCATAAGGACCCCAATGGGTGTAAATCCCGTACTTTCCGTCGCGCAGCCACTGAGGGATCTCCTTGTACTCGCGCAGCGATTCCCACGTCGGCTCGTATTTTTCGACTTTCCGTTGAGCCAATTCCTCCTGACAGCCGACAACAAGCAGGACCAGACAAATTAGTGCTGACTTTTTCATTTGTTTTCCCTTTCAAAATATAATTTGATTTATTTTTGCATCAATCAATCTTTGGGTGATGTTAGCATTCAATCTCCAAGACACATGCATGCTCAGGGTTTCCTGTTCTTATTCATTCTGCTCTACACCAAAATTTAGTCCTTAACAGGCGAAAGCCCGACTGTAACTGGTTTGGTGGACTCAACCCGAATCCAGACTATTAAATCAGTACCGTCAGCTGTTCTCCTGTGGCCAGTCTGGAAATCTTTGCTCTGAGTAGCCTTACTGCCATTAATCTCAAGTGAGGCCCCAGCGCCTCCCCAACCTTTAATTACAAAAGCAGGATTAATCACCGGTGACTTTTTGCTCGCGGCCAGCTTAAACTTAATCTCTGAGCTTTTGCCTGGGTTCTTGCAGACGAGAACATAGGCAAGCTGAGTTGGGTCGTAGCCTTCACTCTTGTAGGCGCCTCCGGCCCGGTTTAGCTCTGCCGGCTGCAGCCACGACTTCGCCAGAGGCACCAACTCGGCGACCGCCTTGTCCGTCATACCGTGCAGCATAATTTTGGTCTGCGACTTCTCGCCTTTGGCATACGGCTTCCACTCAACTGTCGCGTTCCCGGGAAGTCCTATGTGGCACAGCGACGAATGTGAGGGGTTCGCGGCTGACTTGGCCATCCTGCCATCTGACGCAACCTGCGATACGGGCCAGTGGTCCCAAAAGTTAAAGTGTGACCCCCGTCCGTGTCCCTCATATGAAGTTATCAATATCCCGTCCTTTTCAGGCGGCGCAACGAGCGCAAATGGCTTCAGCGACCCCTTAAGATTAATCTTTAAAATATTGGCACGCGCTGGCCCTGCGTCAAATTCAGGCCCGCCGTCCTTTGTCCAGTAGTACGTTTTACTCTCGCCTTTCATGTTGGCTAGCGAGACTGCGCCGAGTTCAATATTATCATCAGGCATTGTTCCCGGCTGGTTTACCACAATCGACTCCTGAAACTCCGTCCACAAATCCGGACGGGTCGTGTGTACCGTAATCTTGCGCACGCCAACGGCATCCGGATATATAGTGTAATACTCATCCACCCAGTCACCCCAGCCCGTCAAAGGGTCTATAAACGGATGATTGTAACGGACGTCCACAGGGGCGTAACGCCAGTGAACCACCACACGCGCATCGCTGCTTTCAATGATTCGCACATGAGAGAACCGGCATTGCTTGTCGCTCATCGGCTCGACGCAGCCCTCGGTATTCGGA
>SMTZ1_10026186_pt1 | contig 10175 bp, 12 predicted proteins | sample DeeMarSWOR136_30_FD_25667 | JGI IMG/M metagenome (IMG submission 25667) | reverse complement strand
TGTTCATTTCTTTGGATACGCACATAATTCTCTTCAATCCAGGAATGGGTGCTGATCTCCTTTACTTTACCTCAAATAGTAATGTCCCAGAAAAATATCAGATAAAAATGGAGTTTGAAGACAAAACTGGGTTCACTATCCATGTGTCGTGGTTTTGCTATTTACATCTGGTGGCTTCAGAGAACCTCCAAGACCACAAAAGGACTGCACAGTTAGGCATGACACCCCTTGATGAATCGTTCACACTGGAGTATTTCATGGATCTGCTTGCCAAGAAAAGGGGTTACATTAAATCATTTTTACTCAATCAGAAGAATATTGCAGGAATTGGAAACTTCTACATTCATGATATACTGTTCAGTGCGAAAATTCACCCTTTGAGAAAGATTCCTTCTTTGACCCGTGAGGAAATAGAAGCTTTGTACCATTCTATGCAGACATTATTGTCAAAAAGTGTGGAGCTGAGGGGATCACGTTATGAAAGAGATTTTTACGGAAATCGTGGTCAATTTAACGAAGAAGACTACTTCAAGGTGGGGTATAATTCTGGGTTGTGTCCTGTCTGCAATACACACGTACAGAAGATTAAGACAGGTTCAACCAGCAGTTATGTGTGCCCGAAATGTCAGCCTGTGTAATTCGGGGTTAATCTGAACAGGTGCTTGGGATTGTCACATTTAGGTGCTCATAAATGTCCACTATAGTTTTATCTTGATCACACATTTATGGCAATTTACTGTTACACGTGTAACAAAAATGAGATAACCACTCAAAATTGATAACCTCGTCAGACGAAAACCATTTAATAGTGCAGTGATCGATAGCAGGTATGGACCCATGTGGGCTGACGACTATTCTAACAAAAACCATAGGTAATTATGCTTTTGAATAAATCAAATCTCAATGAGAACAATTCTTTAGAATCCACTATGGATGTCCATTTCTATTCTTAAATAGGCTTGCATGGTTTTCGGAAGCTAACCTTTCTGGAGCTTTCTCCAGATTAACTTAATCTCAATTGGTCACAGATTCTCACAGGTATACAGCAGTACTTCCAGCCAAAACACTAAAACTAATGCTGGGAAACCTTCTTACAAGAAATTATGAGAATACCTGCTGCTAAAATCACAACAAATGCATATACCCATTCAGTATATCCACTTTCATCAACTCGTTCATTTTCGAGCGCTTTCAATTGGGATGCAGTAACACCTTCGCCAATATCCATGACATAATTATCAAACCCTCTATACGTTTCCACCGTTTCATTCTTTAAAGATACCTTCCATATCTTGTCAAAATTTCCTTCCAGAGCAATATAGATATCACTGTTTTCAGGATCGAAAACCAGAGAACACCGTGTTGGATAAGATTTACTCTGGTTTACAGCACTTTTGAGCACAGCAAATCCATCATCTACATCAAATGTATTGTCATGTTCCAGCAAATACGCGTATGCAGCTTTGTACCTGTCATCTCCTGCCCCATACACCTCTTCGTAGTCTGTATCTGCAAATTCATTAACAGGAAAATTGGTCATGACAATGAAATTCCCTTTCATTCTGGTAATGACGTTATCTTTCTCGCCAACTTCCACCACCATGGCATCTCCAGTCATATCTGCATACAAACTGTGTAATGATATGGTGCCCATGACAATCCTGTAGCTATCCATGACAGTACGCACATCCTGACAGTTCCCTAGAGTATTTGCTGATTCAACAAATAATTCTACAATACTCATTTCATCTAAATCAGTATCTTCTGGAGGAACTTCAGGATACAATTCCTGCAAATTACAGAACAATCCGTTACTATTCACAGCAACAGTAGATCCATAGTAACCTCCCAGATCAAACCGCATATCAAAAACTTTTACATCTCCAATTCTGTCAATACAGAACATCATCTCCCGGGAAGGATCGTAATCAAAGTTCATGCCATAAAAGGGCTTATCAGCGTATACAGCAAAACTCGTGCATGCAAATAAAGAAGAGCATGAGCTCAAAACAAGTAAGAGAACAGCTCCAGACAAGAGTGTCTTGTTCATGATTTTTGGGTTCATCTTCGTACCTCCTGTGATGCTACTATAGCTGATAGTAGCTAATACACTATAGCGGATCTGTTTAAAAACCTTTCGGTTTGCAGGGTGTTCAACCATCGTCTCAATTTGTTACACGTGTAACAAGTCATTTGAGGCAGTATACCCACAAGGGTCGTCTCCACATCTTTTACGGTCAAAATTACAGAAAATCAACTCAAACAGGGTCAGTGATCGATTTACACATGTGTAATTATCCATAAAATCTTTTAAGAATGCGACAGATTGCTAAACTTACCCATAATTTCATTTCTTTTTCTTTTGCAGATTCAGTTCTTTTCTTCTCTGGCTCTACGTACGATATTTTCCACAACCCATCTTCTTGTTGATGGTCTATGAACCACTCCAACGCCTTTTTAATGTCAGGATCGTCTTTCGTAAATCCGATTAATGAGAGAGAATCCAGTGCACTCACTAAATTGTTCCACCAGAACGGGTATTGAAACTTCACCCAGTAGCTTGCTTTTTGATAAGAGGTATAGACATCTTTCTGGAAAAACCGTGATTTCAAGAGAGTGCCAGCAATTGCTGCTTCTCTTGACTTTCGGTATTTCTTGTGTGCAGCAAAAGCCCGCAACACCATCCCTGTCCAGTTGTGCGAGAACGGCTTCGATCGATCAGGTTGAACAGGTTCACAATACTGGCTGGTTAATTTGTACATGGTCTCTCTATCAAAGTGAACGGTGAGAATGGGAATTGTCCATCCCAGATCATCCTGCCGCATTGATAACAACCACTGGAATCCTTTTTCTATGCGCGAATCATCTTCATATCCAGCCTTAATGAGGAGAGACATGATGGCGCCTGTATAGTAGGTGGCATATTGGTTGGCAATCATGCCTCGGATGTCTCCCTCTTCAGTTTGGCATGAAAAAAGATATTCAGCAGCTTTTCTGGCACATGGATGTTCTTTGGTGAATTCATATTTTTCTACTAGGAATCTGAACTGCTTCCATGTTTCAACGAGACTGTAATGATGTTCTGGGTATACAACTGGTTTTTTGCCAGGGTACTTCCATGAACCATCAACTAGTTGGTTTTTACAGATTTTTTGGGCTTCCGGTAATTCCCATAAATGGCTGATGGAGGATACTTCTTCTTCTAAGAGATCACGCCTGACAAAATAGGTGACTGCCTCATTAGATGAAACTAAAGGAGGTATTGGATCGTAGCGCAGTTGTTCCTGCCAGTTCTTCATAGTAGCTACTCCTTTATCTTTGGTATTTTCTACAGGTCACTACTGCACGCAACTACAACCTTATATGATTTTTGGATACATTGGGTTGTCTCGTCTTTAGGTGGTTCCTCTGTCGTTTGTTACACATGTAACAGGAAAATTCAATAAATGTTTACCAACTCTAGAAGAGAAAAAAAGACACTTATTGAATGTTAAAACACTTTCTGGGACAGCCTCTTTATTATTTTTCAAAATTTGATGCTTGTAGAGATACAACCTATAACACTCTATGTACTTGTCTAATGTGCACAAATATTTTTCAATTTGTAACCAAATATTTTCAAGTAGGTTTTTCTCAAGACTACCAAATAAAAACGAGGTGACTAACATGAAATTGAAAGGATGGCCGTTCAACCCCTTTGATATTGGAACGTTAGGGGAAGGGCCTGGCAACGGAATCGGACCAGGAAATCCTGATTGACCTATCTGCTACCAATGTGCGAGAGGAACAAGAAGCAGGTGACTTCTAATATAACCTGCTTCTTCCATTTTTTGGAATGCTTTCATTAGATCATTGATACCTTCATGGAAAATTGAAAGAACAATTTCCTCTTCCAGTGGATACACGTAGGTTGTACATGGTAACTTTCTCAAAGAATCAACTAATCCTTTCTCAAAATCCGATTTTACAATGATAAAAGATTGATTGTAGTATTCATATCCTTTGGGGAAGAAATAGTGGGAAGTATTACAGTATGGTAAAACAGTCTGATAAAAGTGTCTTTTTACAGTGCTGGATGTCACACCAGTTTTTCCTGCTACTGTTTTGAATTCAGTTCTTACATCATCTTTCATAGAATAAAAGATATTCCAGTGAATATCGTCCCAAGGGAGAAAATCTTCTAGTTCTCGTTCTAGGTTGCCTTTCTCCAGGGTAGAACTTCCAAATAACATCAATGCTTCCCTCATAGTATTCTTCCACCCGTGAGGGATAGTATAATGGGGAGTATATAACCAGGTCTTCTTGCAGATAGAAACGTTATGCTTTCTCAGGTCTAAATTGGTGTGGCGACTGGTTACAAAGAAATCATAGATCCCTGATAAGAATAACACCCGGGAAATGTTTGTATCCGCAGATAGGGTTTGAAACGTTACAGAAAGGTTATCTCTCGATTTAGCTTTCAAGAAATAAGCTCTATGATATGAGTTCTCATAAGCTCTCAAGATGAGATTTGGCTTGAAAGAGATTTTATAATCATAGAGTTTGTGTAAGTATTTGGAAGCTGTAGTTATCGTCCTACCTCTTCCAGATAATCCAAGTATTTTAGCCAGTTCGTTAAAATGGTTGACAGGAAAATGGAAGAAAAGGGACAAGCCGATACAGGTGGAAATCCAGTTAAAGAGCATGAAAAAGAGAGGTTCGTCTGTCCTGAGTGCAGAAAACCAATACATGTCAATAACCTGGTGGATATGAAGAGTATTGTTGATGATAACCTCTACTATGTTGGTGGAGTTTTAATTGTGGGTAAAGCACGTTTCTTATGTGATTTTCAGCATCATTATGATGAAGAAGGGATTGCCATGAAGGAGCTGCACACATTAGTGGCAGTAATTGATGCTGAATTTGATCAATCAGGAAGATGTATCCGCTTTGACACAGTGGAGGTGCAGCCTGTAAAGTAGAGAGAAGGAGGTGAGACTGTGAAATCTGTGTCGAAAGAAAACTGGTTATTTTTGATGAAAACAAACATTGGGAACTCGTTTGTTTTAGCACACATTCTTGTACCTATCTGTGAAGAAGAAAGACTCCAGAGACTGTCTCAGTACTTATGGGATGATTTTAAAACAGGGTTTTGTACTGATCCTGTGTATGATATGAGTGAAATGATACGGAACCAAGTAAATCGCTGGTGGTAACATGGGCAAAATTTCTCAAGAAGAAAGAATGAAAAATTACTACAGAATATTTGAGCAGATCTATGGAGACCCTGTCATGTCTCTTTACGATATAGCAGTGAATCTTGTTTTTCTGCTATGTATATCCAGCAATCGCCATATTCATCTGCTCTCTCATCTTCGGGGTTAACGTTTTTTTGTTTTTTTTAATGAATGACCACATCTCATCTACTTGTACCTTGGTGAGTCCCACATCATTAATCAGAAGCTCTGTCACTTGTGTCACGATGAACCCCTGTTATGCGTGAAATAGCTCTGAACCCATTTTTCTCTACCAGTAACTTGCAGATTAAAATGATCTTCTCTTCTGGTAGCTTGCGATTGTAAAAAACTGTGTTCTTCGTCTCTACATAGACACTGCCACAGGTAGTGCATTTGAATCGCTGCCTTCCATTCTTGTCGTGTCCATATTTGACAATGTTCCTCACTCTTCTCTTGCCGTAATCGGGACAGATCGGATTGGAGCAGAATTCTTCCTTTGGGTCAGCTCTGAATTTTTCACTTGTCATATAGAAAGATAGGAATCCATCTATATAAACCAACTGCATGTAAGACCACTACCTAAAAATGCGGGGGCAGCGCATTAGTACCTATGGTTCCATTCCTACCGATACATTTATAAGGGATGTAGTCTATTTTGTACCATGTTGTACAATGTGGAAGCTGATATTTCAAGCGCAAAAAAGCGGATAAAACAACTAAAAGAGAAAGAAAACGTAGAAATTATACTGAAATTTTTGGACGAATTGTATGCAGAAGGGATGTCAAAAACCAGGGTCATAAAGTACGCAAATCATCTAAAGGTCATATCAGAAAAGATGGGAAAGAGCTTTCCAAAGGTGGACAAAGACGATATGACAGCGTTCCTTTCAGAACTAGAGCAATCTACGTATGCACCCCATACAAAAAGAGATTATAGAATAGTTTTAAAGAGACTTTTCTGTTTTCTGGGAAAAGGGGATTTAGTGAAGAATGTAAAGCAAACTCTAAAAGGAAATAAAAGGAAGCTTCCTGGTGAAATCCTCACAAAGGCAGAAGTTAGCAGAATGATAAAAGCAGCAAAAAATCCAAGAAATAGGGCTATGATTGCACTACTTTATGAAGGAGGATTAAGAATAGGGGAGTTGGCAAGCTTAAAAATCGAGAACGTTCAATTTGATGACAATGGAGCAGTAATAAGCGTTCAGGGAAAAACAGGTGGGAGAAGGGTGAGAGTAGTATCATCGGCTTCTCTACTGGCAAAATGGTTAGAAATGCATCCAAGAGGAGAAGACAAGGAAGCAACCTTATGGGTCAATCTGTCCCCAAACTACAAGAAGGAGGGGATAACCTACAGAGGAATAAGTCAAAATCTCAAGAGAATAGCCAAGAAAGCTGGAGTAAAAAAGAGGATAACTCCCCATATTTTTAGGCACTCAAGAGCAACGCATCTGGCAAAAGACCTAACAGAAGCTGAAATGAACGTATATTTTGGATGGGTTCAAGGCAGTGACATGCCCGCCACGTATGTGCATCTAAGCGGGAGAGATGTTGATGATAAAATCCTGCAGATCTACAATTTGAAACCCAAGGACAGAGATAGGGAGGACGAAATGAGACCAATAGAATGCCCAAGGTGTCAGTACATCAATGCACCTGTTAACCGGTACTGTGGTCGCTGTGGGACGGTCTTAGATGAGGGTGAGAGGGTGAAGCTTGATATAAAGGGCAGGCAGCTTATGAAGAAACTTCCAGATCTCGCCTCTGCTGATCCTGGACTCCTGGAAGATGTAAAGAAGTTCCTTGAAGTAATAGAACTCTTTGAGAAGAGACCAGAGCTTTTCAAAGAAATGAGGGAATTGATAGGGAATAGGATTTAGTATAGTAATTAATCGATATCACTGGAATCTATTGAATTATTTTTCCACTCTGAGGAAGGTATCTGAGGATTGGGGCCCCCTATCCTAAGATATGCGGTAAATGTTACTTCTCTAGATTTGAATAACTCCTCAAACTCGTTGCAGATGTCTTCTCCAAAATAAGAAGGTAACAAACGGTATTCTAAAGACTCCATCAAGTCTCTAAACAATCTAGATTGATCAGCTCTAACGTTCACGAGCAGGTTATGGATGTAATTTGAAATTTGTTTTCTGAAACATTCTCCATCTTCTTTCAACATTGCAGCTATTTCACTCTTAGGTACATCATCAAATTGCTCTTGAATTTCAGAACGCTTTAATTTTTTGTCAGTTACGAGCTTTTCCTGGAAATCCCATAGTCTCGAAGCTGGCTGAATAATAGGAGGATTCATAATTGAAATTTCTTCGTCCTCAGAAACCCTAAAGGATGAAAAAATCCGCTTTAGGTTTGTGAAAGACATTCTTGTCAGCAATTGTATTTTTCTTATTTCAACCTCTGTGAAAGGTGGAGGTTCTACTCTATAATAAAATAGTGATACAGCTTCAGATAAAAGCCTGCATACCAATTTAGGCACTATTTCTTTAAGATAAGGGGAATTAAGAAGGAGAACGACATCCCATATGAGGTCTTCTTTGTGATAGACATCAAATTTCTCAAAGAGACGCTTTGAACATGGTACGGATATCGGGATGTGGTAAGTAAGTCTGGTGATCTTTCTTACTGAATCCTTATAAGGTTCTTGAACTTCTGAAGATTCTCTCTTGAAGATTTTCTGGGCAACTAATTCCTTGGTTTGATTGCTGACGTCATGTACTATTTTTTGTATATTTTCTACATAAGATTCTTCATAGGTTTCATATCTAAATTCAAATGATCTGTCATTTTTGATGTGAGAGCGGAGCCTGTCTTGTACATATTTCGCTAATTGGCGATTAGTTTGTTCTCTGTAATAAAGGAGTCTTTGCAGGATCATACGTTGAAGATCTTGACTTTTTGTGTCTGCCATATATGATTATAGCACTTTCCATTTTTAAAGATATAGACCTATACAGTAGAATAAAAGACATATATATTATTGAATGACATATATGTCTTAGGTCTGTGAAATCCAACATATATGTCTTAGGTCTGTGAAATCCAACATATATGCCCTATTTTTAAAAAATTTCTCAAGAAAGCTATTTAAATCATTGTATCGTCAAAGATAGCATGTTTAAAACTAATCAAAAGCAAAGAAGCAAAGAGGTGACGTCTTGACATCTGAAAGAGAATCAATTATAAGAGAATACTATCAGGGAAATAAGGATTGGATTCGAGAGATTGCGCAGTGTGGAGACCCTATAGTTAGAGCAGTTGCTCTTGCTATCTTAAAAAGAGGTGCTTCTGATGAGTTAGAACAATCCAAAAAGGCATAGGGCTGGATCTTCCCCCAACCTATGCCAAAAAGGTGAAATTCATGTTTAAGAAAGAATATTCTTTAGAGTTTATAAATGTTTCCTTAAACTTTGATGCGCTAGTTCTGAAAGCCCCGTTTATAGAAAAGAAAGGTGATCAATGACATGTCATTGACCAGTAGTGACAAAAGCACGAAAAAGAGACAGATAATAGAGTTTTTCAGAACTCATAGCGAGAATTGTTACTCTCCAAAAATGGTAGCTTCACGATTAAAACTAAAATACAACACTGTAAGAAACTACTGTGTCAAATTATGGCAGGATGGATACCTAGACCGTATTCAAAAAGGTCTTTACCGGTGGGGGGGTCGTCTTACTCAGACGCAAGTTAAGGGAATTTTAGCCGAACATGTCCCATTATTTCATGGGATTCAGTATGTCATTACAGGGGGGGAGGGGGTGCGAATGACACTCCCACAAAACCCATTCAAAATCCTGGGGATGGATGATACTAGAAGATCTGTCGAATGGCAAGTAGAGGAAGATAAGATTCTGTGTACAGTGGGTTGTACCGATAACTGTCTCACGCCGCTGGAGATTATTTCTTTTGACAGTTGGCTAATAGGGCTTCTTGATGGCCGTGATGTTGAGGTTAGAAATATCGGAATAAATAGAGACCTTCCCAGTATAAAGCTTGAGGGGATCCAATGTGTGACTATTCAAGAATTTGACAACGTGCTTTATAGGGCCTATAATAAGGGTAATTCCCTACGTATCGAACACCATTATAGTGGTTCCGTGAACCTAACAGATGTTCTCGAGATAGAACATCAATATCTCAGCTTGCTCTTAGAAAGACAAAATAGAAATAGACCAGTACCAAACTTGAGTAATGGAGAATCTCAGCAGAAAAAGGGTAAACAAAAGTGAACAATAGAAGTGCACTAAGAAGTGCACTAAGAGTTCAGGCAGAGAAGTTTAGACCCGCCAGTACCTCATCTATATTCAAAGCTCATGAAAACATTCTATTTGAAGGCTGATGCTTACTTTTCTATTTCTCATAATAATCTTTTAAACTGCTATACAATTACGTATACCCATGTATACAGGTTGACCGATTATAAAGCCCGTCTCTGTTTATATTGATAGTCATGAGTGTAATTTTATTTTCATAGTTGATCATTTTATTTTAAGACTCTTAATAAAAGAGACCGGATTTAAGCTTCTATAATGATGAATGAGTATGAGTGGCAAAACAGTGAGTAATCTATTTATAAGAGCTCACCTAAGTATCCTAGTAATCAATAGGAGATGATCTCATGAAGAAGAAACAATGGTATGTGTTTGGAGCTATCTTCTTTTTGATAGCTGTAGTTTACTACAGATGGAGTACAATGCCTTCTGTTGTGTATGGTTGGAGTGCTGATTCACTCTCAGAGTTAGCGATTCTAATTGAAAATAAGATTGACAGGACAATAGCACTCATATCGGCGATAATGGGTTTTGGATGCCTGATCTGTTCAATTTGGGCTGAAAAATGAGCCTAGAGGTGAGAAAATGAAGGATTCCCAAAATATAAAAGGAAGTGCTGTATTTATGTTTTTACTCTTAATACTATATATGTATGTATCTGGTCTTCATGATTTTC
>SMTZ1_10020543_pt1 | contig 10175 bp, 11 predicted proteins | sample DeeMarSWOR136_30_FD_25667 | JGI IMG/M metagenome (IMG submission 25667) | reverse complement strand
TAACGAATAATACAATGGCAACCGCAACGCCTGTGCCACTAAGAGCAACTATAAAGAGTGGAACTCCAATATTTGTCATTGTTATTTCAGCATATTCCGAGGGAGTAGATCCCATTGAAATCTCACCACTCCACTTGCCTGGGTCAGAACTGTAAAGTTGACCATCTACGAAAGTCTTCGAAGAGATTCTAAAGTGAAGTAAATATTGATCGACACGGACTTTAATTGAAGCACTGCCAAAAAATGCTGGTTTAGTTATTATCTGAGCAGTTTCCGTATGATTATATTCCCAAGTAAGAGTTTCAGGGCTTACTGATGCAATGTTTTCCGAATGTACAATCGAACCAATTGCTTTTCCCTTAAATTCGATGTAATAGTTTTTTACCCATCTTTGAGTTATCCAACTACCTTCTTCCTCAAAAAGACCTGGTGGCTGATATACCAATTTTGTCCATTTTACCTGTTTATAAACAAATTTTCCGGTTTCGCCGATACAGTTATTGAAATTGCATGTCTTTCCTCTTACTTCTAATTTATAATCGTTTAGTTCTAGTTTTGCAGTAAGTGTATCTGACGTTACTCCAGGAAAGTATAGCCAATTATCTGAACATGTAATAAAAAGATTGAAGTTAATTGTTACTTTGAAGTTTTCTCCCGAATGGGATATTGTACGAGAATATTTTATGGGTGCGGTTGTTGCCATACCCGCTGGGGTTATTAGCATCAAAGAAAAGACTAACAATAATGAAATTGCTAGTCCCTTTTTGCATTTCAAAATTAAATCCTCCCGCCTTATGAAGTACTTTCAACACTTTTATATTTAAAATTTAGAGTTCTTCTTGAAGAACTCTGCAAAAATTAAAAAGGAGGAATTTTAGACTTCCTAATCAATCAAAACCATTTAATTAAAAAATTAATTTTTTAATTAAACGACTGTTAGCAAGTCCTTTCTTACTAATCAACAGATTATTTAATTTTAAATCAACTGCGAGATGAAAAAATAGCTGAAATCGAGGAAAAAACAGAAAGATTTGTCTCAAAAGTCACAGAGCTATAGTCTATGGACAAGAATGGTTTAATTGCGCTTGTAATAGGTATTGTTAATAGTGCACTTATTATTGGTATTTTTGGAGCGCTTGACTTTGACTTTCTGCATGAGGTAACTCACTAACCTAGAAATAAACAACGATTAAAATTTCAAGAGACTAAATTCTCTATTTCCTCTTTTCTTTGATCCATTGGGCTGCAATTTTTGCCGCTCCGGCAGCCGTTTCTGCCCAACCATCTGCACCGATCTCCTCTTGCCAGGCAGGCGTCGTTGGAGCGCCCCCAATTAATACTATATAGTCATCTCGTTTTCCTAAGGCTTCTAACAGCTCAAGAACTTCTTTTTGAGATCCCATCGTGGTCGCCATAAGTGCGGAAAGAGCAATTATGTCAGCATTTACTTCCTCAGCTTTCTCTATAAACTGCATACTTGGCACTTTATTCCCTAAGTCAAATACTTCAAAACCAGAGACTTCCATCATCACTTTAACAATATTTTTTCCGATGTCATGAACGTCCCCAAACACTGTTCCTAATACAACCTTGCCTTTTGTCTTAGGGAGTTCAGTGGATTTCTTAAGTGGCTCCATCAGAATAGAAGTAGCAGCTTGCATCGCTTCAGCAGCAACTACAAGCTCAGGGAGAAATATTTCCATTTTGTCGAATTTCTCACCTATTTGCTCCATTGTAGGGACTAAAACTTCATCGATCGCTTTTAATGGATCAATCTGGGCGTTTACAATTTCTTTGGCGACTTGTTTTGCCTTTTCAGGTTCATATTTCTCCACAGCATTCTTTAATGCTTCGAAAAGATTCTCCATTTTAAAACACATCCTTAAACTTAAACTAAAATTTGAGTCCAAGATCTGCAAGTTCTTTTTTAACTCGTGTAAAAACATTAACGTGTTCTTCAGAGGGCTTAATTGTGTTCAAATCATAGCATTCTTGAAATGTAAGCCCTAGGGGTGGGTTCTTTAAATTTTCTTCATATTTAGAGACAATTTTGGTCACTAGGTCGTTGGCATCGGTTCTTTTCAATCCCGTTGCTGCATGGCCAACTTCGCAGCCCAATTTAGTTTCCATTCCAGTATTTCTATCTGGATACTGGCTTTTTGCTGCCGATGCATTATTGATATGACAACCAGAAACAGCACCAGCTATACTCATCGCCGCAACCTCAAGGAAACACATATCTGTACATGGACCGGCTGCAGTTATAGCCTCTGAAGCAGTAAGCAGATGAGTATTTCGACTAAGAGCTTGACATACAATGCTAGCAATCCAAATGGTTTCAGGTGCCGTACTACACGAATATTTAAGATGCAGAGGCGGAAAGTCCGAATAAGCGACATTATAAGTAAGGACTCCCTGTAAATGATGTGCTAGGGTAACTATGGCGGTTCCTTCAGGTCCTCCTGCATATCCTCCCATTAACGGCACATACACGCCTCCTATTAAGACATCATTGTGTTCAGAGTAGTACAAAGCCTTGGCGAGTTGACTGTAATCTGTTTTAAGCTCAGCAAGGGTAGCGATGAGCATTCCATCCACAGGTCTCACACCAAGTTCTGGTTGATTCATACTGATATACGAGGCCTCTGACAGGGCACTCCCTATCAGGTTATGAAATCCAATTAATGGGCGACCTGCTCTCTTCGTTCCTTCTTTTGCATAGATGAGATTATAAGTAGAAGCTAAAATCTCAATAGGGGTGCCTGCTCGTGGTACCATTCCAAATATAGTCTTTAACGGATATCCTCCACTAACTGTGTCAGCTAGAGGTTCTTGTGCAAGACTCTGAACTACTTTTGCATAAATGTCCTCAGAGATTTCGCAGCCACCTGAAGTTAAACATAGAGGAGGTTTTTGATCTTCTATCCGTCTATTGGTCATTATTCTTTCATCAGTTCCAGCGCCGAAAGTAATTTGACTTGGTGCATTATGCAATGCTTCCGTTATCTCATCTTCCTCAAACTTGATTTGTCGATGTGTACTTAAACAATAGGTGCCTGTTTCTAAATAAAGTTCCAAAGCGGCTTTAAACACAGCGTCCGCTAAACTATCGTCGGAAGGAACTAAAACATCTGGATCATATCTAATATCATAATCTGCAATTAGTTCTTTGAGTTTTAATCTCATTATACTAAAATCAAAGTCTTTTTCCATACAAATAGGACCTTCTTCAGCCCTCTTGATGACGTCTAGCAGTTTTGATGCATGCATGTACCATATCTTCCAGCATTTCTTTTCTTATAAGTAGCCTTTCGACTTCTCTTATTCTCAACTTAATATTCTTTTCGATTTTTTTGAAAGCAAATAGAAGTTATACCCTCTGAAAATGTAATTTTGGCTTCAGTTTCAACTTAGCTAATTGATACTTTCAAAATATTTTGACATAAAATAACTGAAATATAGCTTCCTCTGGATAGGGGAAGATTAGTACAGATTCTCTTTTTAACAGATACAGTTTTGTGATGATCTACGCGTATATTAACAAACTATTTATCTCAGGAATACACTAAGTTTTGGAATATTAAATCATGGAGCTTAGAAGGCAAATTTTGGAGGAGGAGACTATGGCTAAGAAAATAGGTATTCCTTGTGAATTCAAATTCCAACTTATTTTTACTGCATATTCAACCATGCTCAAAGGATTCATGTACGAGATCCGCGAGAGATTTGATGCCGCAACAGCACTTGAACTTCTTCAGAGTTTCTTTAATCGCGATGATAGAGTAAAGAATCTAACCAATTTCATTAAGAAGGTCTTTAAAATTGAAGGAAATGATGTAGAATCAATATACAAGTGGCTTGATATCTGGCTTGAGATCTGTGGGTTTGAATATGATAGACTTGAGCAGTCCAAAACCTTTGGTAGGAATAGAATCACTAAATGCCCATTTAAAATGGGGTACAAAGATCTCAGTGATTGGTGTGTAAACTGGAACGCTATTATTTATGAAACTTTAAATCCAAAAGCTACCATCGAGGCTGTTAAACAAATGTGTGCCGGAGATCCTTATTGTGAATTCGTAACAAAAATAGAAGAATAAGAAATGTATAAACTTGATTTTTGAATCTGATTTTCTCATTTTGGTTTTCTAAAAGCCAGTATAAAGTCGTGAACCCTGGAAATTACCATAGTTGTCGGATATCCTAAAGGACGTGTTGTATAATGAGGATGCTCCCATATAATCATGTCTTGATATTCAAAGCCTATCTCTTTGCAGATGTGGATCATATCAATATGTATTGTGATTACTTCTGAACCTCTTCGAGAATCCTGAACTATGACCACAAAGTACTTTCCTTTTTTTAAAACCTCAAAAACAAGTCTATAGATTTTCTCAAGTTCAGAAATAAATTTATCGTAGGTCTGAATATTGCCCAAGTCTCTGGAATCTTCACTATAAATTTTCCATTCTTTTTCAGTTTGTCCTGTATATTTACCGTTTATTCCATGAAGTCCGATCCAATAGGGCGGTGATGTCAAACAAAAATCTACAGATTCTTTTTCAACATGAGAAAGAAGGTTTCTTGCATCATCGTAAATTATTTTATGATCATTAGAGATTCTCGTTTTTTCATCAGAGTCGAACCAAGTCTCTATAGGTTTAGGGATTTCTTCCAGTCTTCCCTTTGCAATATTTGACCATTTTTCTGATAATTCTATTCCTAAGGCATCTCTATCTAAGTTCCTACTTACAACAACGGTTGTTCCAATTCCAACCATAGGATCAAAAACAAAATCTCCTCTCTTAGTAAACATCCTTATCAAACGTTTTGCAACAAAATCAGGAAAGATTGCTGGATGTCCATAATTATTTCTTACGGGTTGTTTAAATCTCCACACAGATTTTGAGAATTGTACCCATTCTGCTCCAGTAAGGTCATTTAGTCTATTTTTTCTCTTCTTAGATTTTTTAACATCGCTTTCGCTAATATCGTTCAATTTAATCCTCAGCATTTATTCAAGATTAACTTTTTTCTTCTTGAATTTTATAGAGACCATTTTTCATACATTTACTATTGCGTGAAAGACAGTTTTCACGTAACTATCGCAATATTAATTATACATTTATTAAACCAAATTTCGAGGGAGAATTATGATCAATTTTGGTATATTAATTTTCAATGGCGCAGAAGAACTGGATTTTGTTGGACCTTACGAAGTTTTTTCAATCTTAAACACTTATGATTTGAAAGAGAAAAGAGTTAATGTGTTCACAATTGCGGAAAAAAAAGAACTAGTGAAATGTGCAAACAATCTAAAAGTAATGCCTGATTTTTCATTAGAAAACGCCCCGAAAATTGATGTGTTACTCGTTCCTGGAGGCGACGGAAGAAGAAAGGAGATGCACAACGAAATCCTAAGAGATTTCATATTAAAAACTGCTGAAACAGCAAAATATACCACTTCAGTGTGTACAGGAGCGTTTATTTTAGCAGAAGCAGGGATTCTTGATGGAAAAAAGGCTACGACATGGAAAGGTGTCCTTAGTGAACTCGATAACTATGAAAAAATAGAAATGGTCAAAGAACGATTTGTGGTCGAGGGAAATGTTATCACATCTGCAGGAGTTACTGCTGGCATGGATATGGCACTTTATTTGGTGGAGGTCTTATTTGGGGGCGATGCCAAGAAATTTGTTGCCGAAGAAATTGAATATATATACTGAATACACTTTTGATCAACAAGAACATTATATAAAGAGATCATAAACGTCCTAGAGGCGCTTTTTCGAAGGATGTGAGGGAATCTCGATGAAAAGTAATGAACTAAATTCTGGAGAAATGAATCTTAAGAAATTACTTTATGATATTGCATGCCGACCTCTTTGCAGGTTTTATAAAGAAGGACAAGAAGACGATCCAGAGGAAACAGAATGTGGTGCTTGGGAAATTTTAAGTAAGCACATTATAGACGGGTCATTAACTGTCGGTGAACTAAGAAAATTTTCCGAATCTATTAAAGATGAAGTTGATATGACTGGAGAAACAAAGCCACCCTTTACCTCGCTTGATCAATCACTTATTGATAAGATATGCAAACCACAGTGTGAATTTTATGCAGAGGATCAGGAGAACTGGGAGAAAGACTATCAATGCGGGGCCTATAAACTTATAAAGACTATCATGGCATCAGAAAAATTAAGACTTGAAGACCTTAAGATTAAAAAAGACGATTAAGAAATAATCGATGATGGGTGCTTTAATAGTTCTCGTTTTAGGGAAACGTAGTGATAACATTCTTGGAATGATGCTTGGATTTGCAAGTGGAACAATGATTGCTGTTGCCTCGCTGATTCTTATAATAGAAAGCGAAGCACTTACTAACGTAATATGGGCGGCACTTGGCTTTGCACTCGGAGCATTTGTAATGTTAATTGTAGATGCACGTTTACCTCATTTTCATGTAACATGCGAATATGAGGGTGGTCAAAAAGAATCAAAAACACGAGACTTAGCGTCACTCAAATGTGGAATGTTAATTGCAATTGGTATCACAATACATAATTTTCCTGAAGGACTATCGGTGGCTACTGGGTTTGCGATCACACCAAGTCTTGGTCTTGTAATTGCAGTATCGATTGGATTTCATAATATTCCTGAAGGCATAGCTGTAGCTATACCCTTGTATAAAGCTGGCATGAGAAAAGACCAATTGTTTTTAGTTACTCTTCTTTCAGGACTATCGGAACCACTTGCCGCAACAATTTCCCTGTTGCTCTTATTACAGGTTTCTATTTTTATTCAGGCTATATTTCTAGCCTTTGCAGGAGGAGCTATGATCTATTTGGTTTGCGACGAGTTAGCACCGCAGGCACATAGCGAAAAAACACACGAACATATACCAATAATAGGATTAGTTGCAGGTTTTTTGATTATTCTTCTTTTGAAGAGTCTTATTGCATGAAGTTCGCTAAAATTCAACGCAAAGTAATATTTACTTTAAAGTACAATTATTAAAAACTGGCATTTAAATTAGAGCGACATATACGACTAGAAAAGTAGTACATAAGTTTTTATGATAAAATAACAAATTTCCTAATTTATCAATTCTAAGGAGTGATAATTTTAGATGTTTTCTAATCATGATATCGAACTTGTAGCAGAAATTCTTGTCAATTCAAAATACTTAGTTGCTTTTACGGGAGCAGGTGTTTCAACAGAATCTGGACTGCCTGATTATAGAGGTCCTGAGGGAGTTTGGACACTTCGAGATAAAGGACTCAAACCGAATTTACCAAGGAAGCCAATTTCCGAAATTGAGCCAAATATAGGTCATTACGCATTTGTAGATCTCTATAAGCGTGGCATCTTGAAATATTTGATCTCTCAAAATGTGGATAATCTTCATCTAAAATCTGGAATCCCGTCTGAAATTCTTGCTGAACTTCATGGCAATCATGCACTAATGAAGTGCTTGAATTGTGATGCCCGTTTTTCTAAACAGGAAATTGGTTGGGATGATGTGATTCATGGAAAGGGTTATCGGACTCAAAGACCTAGCTCAAACCAACCTAAATGTTCTCATTGTAATGGAAGAATAATTTCGTCCGTTGTTAATTTTAATGATCCCATGCCTGAAAAAGAAATTATAGAGTCAGAGAAACAGTCAAGAAAATGCGATGTAATGTTAGTAGTGGGTTCTTCTTTAAGTGTATATCCTGCAGCCGAACTTCCTGTCATAGCTAAACGATTAGGAGCAACACTCATCATAGTAAATATGGGTGAAACCCAATTAGATGGTTTAGCAGATGTTCGAATTGAAGCAAAATCAGGTGAATTTTTACCTAAAGTTGTGGCGCAAATAAAGGAACTATAGAGCAGCTGAAGAGTTAAACACTTCTCTGTCCTTCAGGGTTTATTATCATTAAGCCTTTTCTTCTCGGTTAAGTTCAACAAAAAGGAGCGGGCCAATTTTGGTGAATTAAATGATGCAATTGCCCGTTCTAAATGAATTGTGAAATTCTTTCCACAAAAAGGACAGGTCTTTTTTCGTGATTTGACATTTCTTTTCTTTGATAGATAAACCTGCGGCTTGTTACATGATGTACAACGAACGATGTAATAATTGTTAAAGGGACTTTGCACTTTTCAAGAACTCCTATTATTATCGGTACTTGCCTTTCAAATATGCTAAAATCTCGACAAGAGTTTTATCAGTTATTAGTTCTTTAGTACTCCAAAACTCATTTAAATTTTCTTTCGGGTATCCCGCTTTTTGATATTCAACGGCTTGGAGCAGCATTTCTAATTTGTCTATCTGATGCAATAACTTTGCTTCATCTGTTTCATTACTAATATATTGCTCATAGACTTCTAACAATTCTTCTCGTTTCTTCTCGTCTAATAACTTAAACAATTTCTTAATAGCTTCTTTTTCTAATTCCTTTTTATTTTCTTCTCCTCCGAGTAATTCAATTGAAGAAGGAGTTAAATCACCTAAATAACTTTCACCTAAATCGTGAATTATCGCCATTATCAGTAATTTTCGAAGATCGATGTTATCTCTGTCAAGACCTATGATAAGAGCCAAAAGTGTACTTGAAAATGAATGCGCTGCTATAGATTCTGGGTCTTTAATACCTTTTACCACCCATCCTGTTCGTGGAAGTCTTTTCAAAACATTCGTAACTTCAAAAAATTTTATTAAGTCCATAGACTCACCATAATCGTTTTTCTTTACTTCATTATATTGAAAAAACCATTACAAAGATATCGTTTTTAATTACAATCTTATATTATAGAAATTCGTGAAAGAAATGAGTTCACGAAGTTCATGGTTTGAAGTAAAAGAAATTTTGGATAAGATATTCTTAATTTCAGAGCCAGGACATACGGAATGGATCAATTCTTATTTGCTTAAAACAGAACCTCCTGTTTTAATTGATACCGGCATGGGAATTGGCGATATTAGCCGTGTAGTGCATCCGTTGCTTGGAAAAGAAGATTTGGGCGATATCCTAGTCATAAATACGCATTCTCATTACGATCACATCGGAGGGAATCACCTATTTCGCAAAATAGCTATTTATGACAATGAAAAAGAACTTCTCTATGCACCACAAAAAAAAGAAATTATGGACTATATTATTGACGAAAAGAACTTCACTCGACAACCTCCGGCAGAATTCGACCCAACAAATTTTAAGATTTTCCCATCCCAAGCCACACGACTCCTTAAAGATGGAGATATTATTGAGCTTAATGATCGGTCTATAGAGATAATTCACGCACCTGGACATTCACCAGGGAGTATATGTTTGTTTGATGATGAAAATAAAGTATTGTTTTCAGGGGATGTAATCTATGAAGGTCCCCTGTACGCTCATCTAGAAGGAAGCAACTTAAAAACGTATTACAAGACAATGAAAAAACTTAGACAAAATTGGCAATCAAAGATCACCAAAATTCTCCCTGCTCATAATGAGGTTCCGCTCGTTCCGATGGTTATAGAGCGGATGGAGAAGGCATTTGAACAAATCCTTAACGGTACTGCAGAATTCGCGCTAGAAAATGATATTAAAAGATATTCCTTCAAGCGGTTCTCAGTATTGACAAAATAGAACTCCTTTGTAAAAAAATATGTAAAGGATGGAAAACCGTTCTCTTAGCTTATTATTTTTCATCTTCTAGCGTTGCTACAATCTTTCTTACAGCTTCTTTGAAGGCTATTGCTGCAGGGCTATCTGGATGTTCTGCAACGAATGGGTTTCCTTTATCAGAATCGACTGGTATTTTCACATCCAGCGGAATCCGTCCTAGGAAGGGAAGGCCTAGTTCATTTGCCACTTTCTCACCGCCACCTTTACCGAAAAGGTCAATTTCTGTTACTTTTCCACAATCTGGGCACGTGAATATTAACCCGCTCATATTTTCGAGAATACCGAGAACTGGAACATTCATCTTTCCTGCCATGCCTATGCTCTTCCGTACATCTAGTAGTGCTACGTCTTGTGGAGTCGTTACGATCACAACACCATCAAGATCTGGAATAAGTTGACCAACGGACATTGGCTCATCTGCAGTTCCTGGAGGTAAATCGATAATCAAGAAGTCTAGTTGATCCCAATAAACTTCTGCCAGAAATTGACGTATTACAGTAGTTTTGAGTGGGCCTC
>SMTZ1_10008624_pt1 | contig 10175 bp, 6 predicted proteins | sample DeeMarSWOR136_30_FD_25667 | JGI IMG/M metagenome (IMG submission 25667) | reverse complement strand
GCGCCGAAGTCAACTCTCTTTCCGTAACCGAGCTCCGTTGCCAGAAAAAGTGCCTCCCTCTCCCTTACGACGACCATCCCAACCAATCTGTTTCCAGCCGCTAACCTTATACCTTTCACCCCATATGCATTTCTCCCCATCTCCCGCAAATCCGACTGTCTGAACCTCACCCCCAATCCCTTGAGCGAGGCCAAAATGATGTCCTCTTCATGTTCCACAAGCTTCACATTGACCAGGGAATCATTCTCCGGAATTCTTGAGGCGATAATGCCCGATTTCCTCAAGTTCGAAAGTGCCCTCAGAGGTAGTTTCTTCACTATTCCGGCTTCAGTGGCGAGCACAAGGGACGCACCCGACTCGAATGACTTGATTGGAACAAAGCATCTGACTCTCTCCCCAGAGTTTAACGGGAAAAGATTGCTGATAGACTTCCCTCTCGACAATCTTCCTGCTTCAGGTATTTCGTGAACCTTCAGAGAATAGCACCGTCCCATATTGGTGAAGAAGAGAACCTGGTCATGAGTTTCTCCTATGAAGAGTGAAGACACGAAATCTTCTTCGGGCGGATGGACTCCACTCAGGCCTTTGCCACCCTTACGCTGTCTCCTGTAAGTATCAAGAGACAGTCTCTTTATGTATCCCCTGTGCGTCAGAGTCACGACCACATCTTCCTTCGTTATGAGGTCTTCTGTTTCCAACTCCTCTTCCTCTTCCTTCAGAATCAGGCTTCTGCGAGTATCCGCAAATCTGCCTTTTACCTCCAGAAGCTCTTGCTTTATGACATTCCTGACCATTGCCTCACTCTCGAGTATCCCCTTCAGCTTGGAAATCAGCTTGATCAAATCAAGGTACTCCGCCTTTAGCTTCTCAGTTTCCAGAGATGTGAGACGCTGAAGCCGCATCTCAAGAATAGCTTTTGCCTGCACCTCACTGAATCCAAAACGGGTTCTTAAGTTCTTCCTGGCCGCCTCGGGGTCCTTCGACTTCTTAATTATTGAAACGACCTCATCTATATTCTCCACAGCTATTCTCAACCCCTCCACGATATGGGCCCGCTCTTCTGCCTGTTTCAATTCATATCTTGATCTTCTTTCCACAACTCTCTTCCGGTGAGTTAGGAACTCCTCAAGAATGCTCTTCAGGTTGAGTACTTTGGGTATGCGGTCAACCAGGGTAAGCAGGATTATTCCAAAAGATGTCCTCAGCTGCGTATGTTTGAACAACTGGTTCAAGACAACCTCTTTCTGGACATCCCTCTTCAGCTCCATCACGATCCTGATACCATTTCTGTCAGATTCATCCCGAAGACCTGAAATCCCCTCTATCTTTTTCGCTCGGACTTCACTGGCGATCCTCTCAATGAGTGAAGCCTTGTTCACCTGATAGGGGATCTCAGTAATTATGGCCAATGTCCGAGATCCTACTGTTTCGAACCGCACCCTGGCCCTGAGCACTATCTTACCCTTCCCTGTCTTATAGGCTTCTCTAATACCTTTCCTTCCAACAATCAGACCACCCGTAGGAAGATCAGGTCCGGGAATGTATTCCATCAAATCCTCGACATCAATATCGGGATTGTCAAGAAGCGCGCAGAGTCCATCTATGACCTCCCCAAGGTTGTGGGGAGGAATATTTGTAGCCATGCCGACCGCGATGCCCGAAGAACCGTTCACGATAAGATTTGGAAATTTCGATGGAAGTACTGTGGGTTCCTTCAGCCTACCATCGAAATTGGGCACCCAGTCGACAGTCTCTTTCTCTAAGTCTGCAAGCATCTCCTCTGCCAACTCAGTTAACCTCACTTCCGTATATCTGTAGGCTGCAGCAGCATCGCCATCCACAGAGCCGAAATTTCCCTGTCCATCGATGAGCGGATATCGTAATGAGAAGTCCTGAACCATCCTGACCATCGCATCGTAGACTGCGCTGTCCCCGTGCGGATGATACTTCCCAAGTACGTCTCCCACTACTGTAGCGGATTTCTTGTGTGCTCGGTTATGCACCAGACCTGCTTCTCGCATAGCATGGAATATCCTGCGGTGAACGGGCTTTAACCCGTCGCGCACATCTGGAAGAGCTCTGCCCACGACCACGCTCATCGCGTAGTCGAGGTAAGAACTCTTCATCTCATCTTCTATGTAGACCTGGATTATCTTTTCCTTGTTCTCCTCCATACGCCATTGTATATACTCGACCCCCAATGTCAAGGAGGCTCAAGGCTCGGACACAGTCCTGCCAATCCAAGGTTCTATACCGTTCAAGGCATAGCAAAGTAGCCTCCCCCTCATGCCGGTCTGACGCAGGGAGAGCCACCGAACCGAGCCTCGGTCCTTTCCCTACGAATTCCTTCTATCCTCTCACTTCCTGATGCGTCGACGGGGATGATGATGGGACCTACGTGCGACTCGCCAGTTGTCGAATGAAAAGAGATGATTTTTCAGGAGTGCACACCTGCAGTTCGACAAAGGTTGGAGGCGAGGCAGGGAAATGGACTGCGCGGAGTCGACAGAAACTCTACGACCAATGCAGGTGGAATCTGGAGCAACAGAGGATCTTCGAGGGGTTCATGGGCAAGGCCAGCTGCTTCGGTCTACTTCTTTGAAACCTCAAATCCTGGCTTCACAGCTGCACCCTCCCTTCGTCCGAAAAACCTCTGAGTGGTTCGAGATCGACTATCCCGCTGCCATCGCCCCTTCTTCCATCAGAATAACCTGAATCCGATCCACACTCATCTGAGGCACAACTTGCCGAAGTACGACGTATCACCGCGCTCCATAATGCCCGGAGTCCACTGGAACCAGCCTTTTCTTCCCTCTCCATCATTGTCTGGGACTACAACGTCAAGGCCTATTACCGTCCCCTTCCCTGGGACGAAATCGGATTTGAGCGCCTCCCAAGGAATCCTCGCCTCGTAACTCTCTCCGCGAACCGTCTTCTTCACCACACATTCAATCTCTTCTACACTACAGACCTCTTCAGCCGAACTCACCCACCAACGATGTACATTGCCGCCTTCTTCAGTCTGCCCGAAGAAATATACCGTCAGAAACTCGTCGAGATGACCCGCGCCCCTAGGATCATCTCCAACATCAAAGCAGAGAATCACACAGTCACTCTCTGAGAGCATTTCGGCTTTTTCGATCCGGTGGACGCTGTCGTCGACGACCTTGGCACAGAAGTACAGGTACTCCTCGTCCCAGGAGAATCCCACATCACCACTCTTGTCTCCGATGCCTCTCCATTCGATGCTTTCTCTGGATGCGATCTGTGACCTCTCACTGAACTCAATCGTCTCAATACCAGTCCATTCAGTCAATTCGCCATCCGTCGCCGTCGGCAGCTCAATTTTCCTGCAATCATATTTCGGGACCAGCCTGATGTCACGGTCTACGCGCACCGCGTCCTTGTTCTCTGCAAAGGAGTACAATACATCGACGGTGGGCGTGGGATACCAGGCCTCAGGGGGTGTAGCCGCTCGGAATTTCAAACCGAGTTGGCATCCGGGGAAAACAGTGAATTCTCTTTCGCCTGGTTCAATTTGCCAACCTTTGGAGTCCTCCAGTCTCCACTTCAGTTTCCCCTGGATACTCGCCGAGAATGGGTTTGCAACAATAAGAGTGAATTCTCTCTTGCCAATAACTGGCAGATCAAGATAGGGAAAACTCACGCACTCGCTTCTAATCTTCCGATGTTTCTCAACATCTCCATAAAGAACCACATCTTCAGATGATATGCTGCCCGGTTTAATGACCGCGATTGTCGTTGCATCATCTTCCACAGTGCAGAGGAGATAGTGATGAAAATCTCCTGACTGGGGGTATTCTCCGATAGGAGCACCTGCCCCCCCGCTCACGACATACCGTATTCCATCCCGATAGTCTACGTAATAGGCATGATCGTGGCCGGCAAAAACATCATCCACTCCGTATCTGAGAAGTAACGGATGAACCTCTTCTTTCCAGGCTCTCCCGGGCTCACCTTCGAAGGTCCACAGGGGTTTGTGCATAAAGACGAAGATGTGCTCTGCCCGTCTTCTCTTCGCCAGTTCCCTTTCAAGCCAGTCGAGCTGGTCTCCAGTGATATAGTCCGTTTCTCCAACCACGTCGGTGTCAATCATCAGAAAGCCTGAACTCTTGTGATCGAAAGAGTAGTAAAGATCTCCACATTCCTCTCTGTAGATGATCTGAGAGGATTCATCCCACACATCATGGTTGCCGACGACCAAATGGTAGGGCATCTGAAGTCTACCAGTCACTTTCTTGAATTCTCGCCATTCTTCACGAACAAGAGAATCGTCATCCGTGTACCCTAAAATAAGGTCGCCGCAGAGTACCACAAAATCTGGCCTGAGGAGATTCACCTCTTCAATGATACGCTCGTAGGTCTCAGGCGTCACGACCGGCTTGTCGTGTCGATTATCTCCCATCACCACAAATCGATACTCCTCAGCATCCAAAGAACTGTGTAGAATGGTTACCAACAAGGCGAGAAGGACACTTGCGTACCTCATACGCCACCTCCCAAACGGAAAACCCTACTCATTACAGGGGCTCTCAACCCAAGCACCTGTCTCACTTCGTCTTCTCATTTCATCTCTTTGCAGCGCAGGGAAATCCCTCATTCGAACCGAGAGTAGCAGAGTATTGACCGAATGTCAATCATTTGCGCTGCAGGCAGCAGAGAGTCACCCGCCTCCTCCGCACAGCTCTCTCAGAGAGAGCAACTCTGCACTCGCCACCTTTCGTGAGCGCTGACAGCACTCGTCAACTTTTCTGCCATTCTACGGAGATGGCGGAACAGAAAGCACCAGGGCAGTAGCCATTACCCCAGCGCGCCGTCCTACGGAGACCAAAGCCACGCAACTCCGATAGGGCGCTCCTGTCATTCATCTATTCGGGTTGCCAACGATCCCGCGCGGTTATACACCAGTCCTCGCGTCATCTTCCGAGTGGAGGGCGCGTTCATCCGCTACTCGGTCTACCAAATCAACTACCACAATCTATATGAAAACTCCATTCTCACTCTCTCCTCCATCGAACGCGTGAAGCCCTAACGCAGACAGAGAAGGTATCCCTTGCTCTGTCAGGTCTGTGACAGCGAAAAAGTCCACACATCGCCCACGGTAGATTGCCTTGACAAAGGAGAAATCAATTTCTATTGTTGATGATAATGGCGAAGAGGAAATCCAAACTGAGATCCGAAATAGAGGGATGGGCAAAGGTAATAGCGATAGTTCTCCTAATTCGCTTCTTTGTCATTCATCCCTTCCGAATTCCTTCAGGGTCGATGCAGGATACGCTCCTCATAGGAGATTTCCTGCTCGCCAATAAGTTCATCTACGGACTCAAGATCCCCTGGACAAGCCATTGGCTATTTCGTTTGAAAGAGCCTAAGAGCGGGGATATCATCGTATTCAGGTATCCGTTCGACAGAAAGGACTTCATTAAGAGATGCATAGCGGTTGAGGGTGACATCGTGGAAATTCGTGATAAGAAAGTATACGTGAATGGTAAACACCTATTGGAGCCGTACACGAAGCACACGGATTCAAGGTCTTATCCGCCCCTCAACTACGAAGGGGACTATCAGAAAGCCTGGGAACGAGGAGATTTTCTGAGACTGCCGTATGCACGAGACAATTTCGGCCCGGTCAAGGTGCCCGAGAGCCATCTCTTCATGCTGGGAGATAATCGTGATAATTCCTCAGATTCGAGATTCTGGGGGCCTCTGGATATGAAATACCTCAAAGGAAAAGCAATGATAATATACTTCTCATATACTCCTCCGTGGTACGGCGTGTTCAAAAACATCGTGAAGAATGTGAGATGGAAGAGAATAGGCGACTTGATAAGATAATGACCCCGCAAAGATGAGGCTTGCAGCCGTCTTTGAAGGTACTTCACTGAATCAGAATTGCTGGCGTCTCGCACCACCTGAATACTCACTCGAATAATGAAAAAGAGAATGGGTTTCGACCTTCCGGTCGCTGCACTGGCACTTCTCATCGCACTGTTGCTCTGGTTCCATGTCGCCACTGAGAAAGAATACATTCGCGAGGTCGACATACCATTCACCGTAGCGAACGAACCCCAAGAGCTTGTGTTATTGACTACACCTCCCTCTACGGTTCGTGCACGAATAGGTGGAACTGGAAAGGAGCTTCTCAAGTACAGCATGGCGAGGGAACGGCGTTTCTGCACATTGGATATCTCAGGGGCGCGACGCGGTGAGGTAGTGTACTCTCTGGAAGAAGAGAACTTCGAGCTACCATCTGACCTGGATTTAGTGGAAGTACCTGACAACCTCCTGGCCTTCCGATTTGAAAGACGAGCGAAGAGATCGGTTCGAGTCAAAGCAAATACTGTAGGTTCAACGAGGGAGGGATACACTGTTCTGAAAGAAATCATTGAGCCTGAAAGGATTTCTCTGTCCGGTCCGGAGAACCTCCTCAGGAACATCGATGCAGTTGACACCGAACCCGTTGACCTAGGTAACAGGAGTAAGCCTTTTGAGACAGTCACCAGGCTCGTGCCGCCCGAGGGTGCCGGGTGGCAACTAACTCCTGGCTCAGTGCATATCGAATTCCTTGTCGAAAAAATCTTCGCTGCTACCTACGACAGTGTTTCGGTCAACTTGAGAAACAGACCAGACACAAGACCGGTGTCGGTCTCTCCCAGGTTCATCAAACTCACCCTTTCGGGCGCAGAAAGCATGATGCGAGAGCTTGATGTCATTCGGCTGGTGGTGGAGATAGATCTTGAGAATCTTCGCACCGGAGAGTATTCGCTTCCCGCACGCATTAAGCTGCCAGAGGGAGTGAGTCTCATCTCTGCAGTTCCCAAGAGATTCAACGTAGTCATACAGTGATGCAGGTCTTAGGGATAGAGACCTCCTGCGACGAAACGGCTGCTGCTGTAGTAGAAGATGGGAGAAATATTCTTTCGAACGTGATCTCTTCCCAATACATTCATTCCAAATACGGCGGAGTCGTCCCTGAATTAGCGTCGAGAGCACACATCAAGTTGATCACAATAGTAGTCGCAGAAGCACTTGAGGTTTCCAAACTCGACTCTTCCGAAATCGATGCTGTTGCGGTGACCTCTGGTCCAGGACTCATCGGTTCACTTCTCGTGGGCGTCAGCTTCGCAAAGGGTATGTCGAGGTCGCTACAGATTCCACTCATTGCAGTCAATCACCTTGAGGGCCACATCTTCTCCATCTTTCTTTCGCACCCTCGTGTCACCTGTCCATTTATCTGCCTCATAGCCTCAGGGGGACACACCGAACTTCTGGAAGTGAAAGAAAAGTTGGTGTATGAGCGAATAGGTTCCACGCAGGACGATGCCGCAGGAGAGGCTTTCGATAAGGTGGCGAAAATCCTTGGACTAGGATATCCAGGGGGTCCAGAGATAGAAGTGTTGGCTGCTACCGGTGACCCAGAATGGAAGAGATTCCCGAGACCTAAGGCGTCCAGCAACGATTTCAGCTTCAGCGGACTGAAGACTTCAGTGCTCTACTTCTTCGAAAAACTCGGCGAAAAAGAGAGGGAAGCGAATTTGGCCAACATAGCTGCTTCTTTTCAGGAGGCTGCATGTGACTCTCTCGTCCTAACAACGCTCTCCAGTGCGAAGAATAGAGACATTCATAGGATTGCCGTTGTTGGAGGGGTGTCCAAGAATCGAAGACTGAGAGAGTTACTCGTCGAGTCATTCGATGGAGAAGTATATTTCCCTTCGTCTCAACTGTGCACAGATAATGCGGCAATGATTGCAGCGTGCGGCTATGAACGGCTCAGTCGAGGGGAAGAAAGCCCACTTTCTCTCACACCCAGATCGAGAATGAACATTGCGTGAGCCAGCTTCATCAGGCTAAGGAAGCGTCAGTATTAGAGGTTCCTCTTTCCTCACCCATACAGTATGTTCGAAGTGCGCTGACAGGCTTCCATCTCTGCTCTTCACGGTCCAGCCGTCTGGCAGGGTCACAGTCTCCGGACTGCCTGCGTTCACCATCGGTTCAATTGCAAAAACCATTCCTTCTCGCAGCACCGGTCCCGTCCCTGCAGGTCCGAAATTCGGTATATTTGGGGCTTCGTGAAGTGCACTGCCTATCCCGTGTCCAGCGAGTTCCCTCACGACTGAGAATCCATGCTTCTCGACGTGGGATTGAATAGCCCATGATATGTCCGAGAGTCTGTTTCCTTCAACCGCTCTCACTATTCCCTTGTACAATGCTTCTTCCGTAACTTTGATCAGTTTTTCTGCCGCAGACGAGATATTCCCGACCGGAAACGTCTTCGCAGCATCCGAGTAGTACCCACTTTTGCTGACACCGATGTCTATGCTTACTATGTCACCACCCATCAGCACCCTCTCATCTGGTATACCGTGAACCACCCCATCGTTCACCGAGATACATACCGCACCGGGAAATCCCCGGTACCCCTTGAATGCCGGAGTTGCTCCACTCCTCAAAATGAAATCCGCAATGCGACCTTCAATGTGTTTCAGTTCTACCCCCGGCTTTATCAATTTCTCCGCTGACTGGAAAGCCCTGGCGCAGATTCTTCCGCTCTCTCTTATAAGTTCTATCTCCCTTTCAGACTTCAGAATTATCATCGCCGCACACTATTCTCTTTATCTTCTCATATACTGTATCCGGATCACCCTCTGCATCCAAGTATCTCAGTGTACCCTTCCTCTCGTAATACTCTATGAGTGGCAAAGTCTCGCCCCTGTAAACCTCGAGCCTTCTCTTCACGGTCGTTTCCCGGTCATCCTCTCTGACGATTAGACTCCTGCCACATCTATCACACACCCCAGCAATGATGGGTGGATCTGAAGTAAGATTATAGACCCTTCCACAGGAAGGGCAAATTCTTCTCTGCGCAAGTCTTGAGACTATGGTCGCTTCAGATACCTGGAAAAACAGCAGGATGCCTATCGGTGCAGTCTTTTCCAACCGTTCAGCCTGAGCAAGAGTTCTCGGAAACCCGTCGATGAGGAAATCCTCCGCCTTATCTATCTTCTCCAGAATGAGCTCCGTAATGATATCGTCGGGGACCAATCTTCCCATTCCAAGATATGCCTTCACCTTTTTCCCGAGAGAAGTGTCTTTCCTGATTGTATCTCTCAGAATGTCACCTGTTGCTATGTGGGGAATTCCAAATTCCTTGGATAATCGCTCAGCCTGAGTACCTTTTCCCGAACCTGGAGGTCCCAGGAAAGATATTCTCACTATCTTCTTCCCTTTACTCTACCTTTCCTGAGGAATCCCTCGTAATGCCTCATCAAAAGGTGGGATTCAATCTGTTGAACCGTGTCCAGTGCGACGCCCACGATTATGAGAAGGGTTGTTCCCCCAAAGAAAAATGGGATTCCCGCCTGGTTCATGAGCCACCATGGGAGAATAGCGATGAAGGCAAGGAAAATTGCGCCCGGCAGGGTGATTCGAGTGAGTATTTTATCAACGTACTCGGCGGTTTTGGCCCCCGGTCGTATCCCCGGAATGAATCCTCCATACTTCTTCATGTTATCAGCGAGTTCAACCGGGTTAAAGACGATGGCCGTGTAGAAGTAGGCAAAGAAAATTATGAGTCCGGAATATAAGGCACTGTACAGCCACGCGCCAGGCTGCAGGTAGGAGGTGATTTGCGCCACAAAACCTGCTTTGAAAAACGTGGCCAGCGTGCTCGGGAACATCATGATCGCCTGGGCGAATATAATGGGGATTACTCCCGCAGTATTGATTCTCAGGGGGAGATGCGTACTGTGTCCTCCATACATTCTTCTCCCAATTATCCTCTTCGCATATTGAACAGGAATCCTCCGCTGCCCTTGAGTCATCATGACGACGGCGGCGGTCACCGCGAGCATTAGACCTACAACAAAGACCATAGTAATGGGCCCAAGAGCTCCCGCCCTTATGAGTCGTATCGTGTTGGCCAAATCTCTCGGGATTTGATCGAGACAGCCAACGAATATGATGAGTGAAATACCGTTGCCTATACCCCTCTCGGTAATCTGTTCCCCTAGCCACATCACGAATATGGTGCCGGAAATGAGAGTGAGCATGGTCAGAAGCCTGAACCCGAATCCCGGATGGGGAACGACTGGAACTATGACATCACCCATCCTCGCCGTCAGCCCCTCAAGCCAGATAGATATTCCGAATGATTG
>SMTZ1_10008623_pt1 | contig 10175 bp, 9 predicted proteins | sample DeeMarSWOR136_30_FD_25667 | JGI IMG/M metagenome (IMG submission 25667) | reverse complement strand
GCATTGAACGTCAGGAAGGCCGGCAAGACCGTACTGCCGGAAATTATGATACCATTGGTTGGGGCGGTGAAAGAATTGAAGTTTGTTAAAGATGGGATTATCGAGGAGATTGAAACTATTTTCAAGGAAAGAAAAACGAAGATTGGGTTTTCGGTCGGGACGATGATTGAGGTTCCGAGGGCGGCACTTACGGCTGATGAAATAGCGACAGAGGCGGAGTTTTTCAGTTTCGGCACGAATGACCTTACTCAAATGGCGATGGGGTTTTCGCGGGACGATGCGGGCAAGTTCTTAGGCGAATACGTTAATAAGGGTATTTATGCAGCGGACCCGTTCCAGAAGCTGGACCAGGAGGGAGTCGGCAAGCTGGTAGAGACAGGCACGAAATTAGGCAGAAAGACCAGAAAGAAATTGAAGGTTGGTATCTGCGGTGAGCACGGCGGTGAGCCGGACAGTATTGATTTTTGTCATCGAGTCGGTTTGAATTATGTATCCTGTTCGCCGTTCAGGGTTCCGATTGCAAGATTAGCAGCGGCACAAGCCGCAGTTCGCCCCGTGAGATAGAAACGACTCATCTCACGGGGTAAATTTAGATAGAATGGCAAAATATCATTATGTATATGTTTTGCGGTCGCAGAAGGGTGGGAAATCCTAATTTACGAATCTTTGAGTAAAGTCTAGCAGAAAGTATGAGTTCAGATATCAAAGTATGCGAAGGTGAATCGAAGAAACCGGTGTTTGGAATACTGTGTTTAGTAATCTCTGTGATAGTCTGCGCTCTTGCAACTTTTGCGTACATACCTTTTGTAGTCCCTGCCATTCTTTTTCTTGAAATCGGATTTATTGGCTTTGCCCTTGCCTGTATTCTGTCCGTAAGTCTCGCACTATTATTTTGCGTTATAGGTATTTTACAAGAAAGGCACCGAAAGCTTGCTGTTATCAGTCTGTGTATTTGCATTTTCTTCGCTACTGTAATACTTCCCTTTAGGTACATTTCGTTTTCTCCTCCGGGTACAGTTCCGAGATTTCTCAGGTCTTACAAATTTGGGCGTTCTTGCGATTGTGGGTTTTGGCTGGATTATCCTAAGGGAAAACCAGTAGATATCCAGTCTCAGAATACACACGTGTTTATACGTTTTGGAACCGTGCTTTACGAAGGTGACTCGAACAGTTTTGGGAGTCAAGAGGTTATTGATTTTGCCGAGTCGCATGGCTGGAAATATCACTGCTATGTGAGCCTCAAGGCCAGTGACTTTACAGACTACAAGGATGGTAAGTTGGAAGATAGTTTTCCGCTTTTTGAAGTATTCCATTATTTGACAGCTTACAATGGTTCGCCCTTGAACTTTGAAGAAGATTGCAGAGTCTTGGTATTTGATGGGGGAAGCGGAATTGGAATTGCAAGCTTTGTGCTAGTTTCCGATGATGGAAATAGAATGATGATTCGATATAACAACCCAGTATTACCAGACGGGCCGAGCGAGCTCTGGCTTACGCCTGGCTTTGACGAATTATGTGTACGACCCGCCAGCACTGGACATTCCATCCAGTTACAATAGGATGTTCAGAATGTTCACTTTTTCTGAGATTTTTTTAAGTCTTTGATATTATAAATCTTATGGATTCACAATTTTTATGGTTTTATAAGCTATTTGTGCTTTTAGTTGTAGCGTGGTTGTAGGGATTTGCCTTGCTCATCACAGCCTTAAGGTCATCGCAGGTATGTCTCCAACTTCTTCATCTTAATCCAGTGGATAAAGCTCATGTCGCTGGCCCGAGCGTGCGTCACCCTTAAAGTAGTGAATGCGAAGCTCATCGTCGCCATTGCCGTAAATTCCGTCCCTGCTGCAGCTGCCAAGGACGAATTTTCTTCCATCTGCCTCATAGTGGTAATCTTCGTCGGTTCGGCTATAGACATCTTTGGGTAATCGCTGCTTCAGTTCTCGCAGACTCTTGGGATAACGACCACGCTGTTGTTTGTATTCTATAATCCACAACCGAATCTTACTAAAATCCAGTCTAAGTCGGCCCTTCCTGCCCATCGTCAGAAGCATTGCATTCCGTTCCTCCTTGGTTATCATTGGAGTGAAAAGTGCTTTCGCCTCCACAACAACTTTATTGCCCCCCCAACGTACCGGAATTAACTGGATTTTGGAAATAACCATTCTTCCGTTTACCATGAAGATCTTACCCAGGCTCATCCTGATACTTTTGCCATCGTGAATAACCAGCGAAGTGTTCTTTGCCCCTTCAATTGCCTTCCCTTTTTCATCGAGGCCCTCAAGTTCGAACTTGGTTCCATGCTCCACGATGTGAGGCGTAATCAGGATTTCTTTAACACCGGTTATGTTTTCTTTGACCTTCATTCGAACTGTTTCACCATTTCGGACTGTAAAAATCTCCTCATCTGAATAGGTGTTCAACCTCTTTTTGACAGCCTCACCAAGTTCCTTGATGCGGGGATCAAGCGATTCAATATCATTGATGCCGGCAGTTTCCGTCTGTTCCGGTTCCCCTGATCCCAATGAGCTATCTATCTGAGATTTCGCCTCAATGGCAAGCGTGCCAAACGTTAAACATATCAAAAGAACGGCTGCAGTTGTTGCACGGTGAAAATCCTTTGTTTGATTATAATGCCCTGGATTCATTAGCTCTTCTCTCCTGTTTGTTCCAACCACTTGCCTGGTTTAATGTGATACCAAGTGCCCTTAATTAAAGTATAAGAAAAAAATTGGCCTCACGCAACCTGGGCACACTTATCACGGCCGCAAGGCCAAAAAGAAGACAAATTGAGGCGAGCCGGTTTTCAAAAGAATAGAAATTCCGGCGAAAAAGAGGAAGGCGTGCGTATTTATTGTGGCCCCGTTCGGCTAATATCTTGTATCCGCCCCGAGGTATTTATAAGATAGTACATTATGGAAAGGAAGTATTTTACAGCAAAAGGAGGTACCTACATTCAGAAAATTGAAGATGACAGGGAACTATGGATTAAGCAGGATGAAAATGGCCAATTCCACCCGCTTCTCGGTGGAATCCACATCTCGAGAAAGAAACTCAAAGAACTTATAAGAGAATATCCCTCTTCGTTATTAGACAAGACATATTGTTTTGATGCAGATGTTGAAAGAGAATTTTTTGAAGATGCTAAAAGGGAGCAATTCACTGGCAGCATAGGAAGTGAGCCGACTGTAATTTTTTTCCTTATTAAAAGAGAACCTGACAAATACGGAATTGGTTGTAGCAGCTTAGTTGAGAGAATAAAAGAAGTCGATTAGAGATTTTCCTATGGAATAACTAAGCAAACACATCCATACTTTGACCTCACGCATCACAGCCGCAAGGTCATTTCATTGAGTCTGCAGCTCATTACACGCTCCTTTGGCGTCTATTCCAAGGGACAAAAAATGAACACTTATGAAGTATTTGCGTATAGAAAGGCGGTTTATTAACCGATAACAATTTATTGAAGGGCAAAATGAAGAAGAAAGTAATAAACTTTATTAACAGGATTTGGAAAGAATGGCGAATCACCATTTTTTTCATAGTTTTTGTAATCATTCCTGCAAAATCAAGTCTGGCAGATTGGAATTGGGTTCCGACCGGTTCTATGAATCCCACTATACTGGAAGGTGATTTGGTATATGTAAACAAAACTGCTTATGATTTGAGATTGCCTCTTACTTTTTATCGTCTATCAAAATGGTCAGACCCCAAGAGAGGAGACGTTATAATTTGTTTTTCACCTGAGGATGGAACTCGATTAGTCAAGAGAGTGATAGGCCAACCGGGTGACACAATCGAAATGAAAAACAATATACTTTTTATAAATAGTCGGTCAGCTGACTATACAAGAATCGAACCGGAATACACAGAATATTTCCCATTTGAATTAAGAAATTCTTCTTTGTTAGCAATGGAAGATTTGGATGGATTCAGACACGCAGTAATGAGTACTCCTTCGAATCGAGCAATCCGAAGTTTTGGGCCTGTCACAGTACCTAAGGGCAATTACTTTGTTATGGGGGACAACAGGGATAATAGCAAAGATTCAAGAGTTTTTGGATTTGTGGAAAGAAAAGCAATAGTCGGGAAAGCAAAGGGAGTAATCGTGTCATTTGACATTACTGACAAATTTAAGCCCAGATTGAAAAGGTTCTTCACCTCTTTAGAATAACTAATTCTACATTTTGAGTTTTTTTCCACACCAGAAAAGGTATAGGTTATAAAAGCGGTTTGTTCTGGGCCGGCGGCAAAAGTCGAGAAACAACAGTTGTCACATCTGTTAGTTATCCTACGGATTTTTTCGTGGGCCATAAGATGTCCTCCCGAGGGCAAAGTGAAGTGGGTCAACAGCAAGGTACAGATATGTGTTATTAAGCTATAAACCAATTGTGGGTGTATTATGCCATAAATTGGGGAGTTTGTCCAGAGAATTTCTGCGAGGGAAGACAGGCAAGGACGGGCATTGACGTAAATGAGCAGTCCTGATAAAATTCGCCCTTTGCCAGCAGTCAAGGCAATATTTGACATAGCTTCGATCTTTTTGTAAAATATTAAAGGCTCTCGGCATATTCTGCAAGATGGAAGCGAAAGAGTTGTTACAGCATACAGTAGGAGCCGTTAGAATTTGTTCAATCTAAAGGAGAAACCATGATGGAATGTTTTTTGCCCTGGCTAATGATACTTGTTGGTCCTGATTTGTTCCATATGACCTTCCCTTATAAGGTTTGTGCCTACCTTGACCCTGGAACCGGCAGCTTCCTTATTCAACTACTTATAGGCGCTTTGTTCGGTGGATTGTTAGCTGTCAAACTGTTCTGGCATAACGTCAAAAACTTCTTCAAGAAACCATCCGCCAAAGAGAAAAAACTTGAAAAGCATGAAGACTGATGGAAGTATTCCAAGCTCCTTTCGAGACCCAAGTGGGTTTCTCTTTTATCGAAACGGCTCGATTTACCGTCAGGTAAATATCAACTATAAAGAGAATTTCGACCACTTGATGAATTCGGGTCTTTACGAAGCCCTCGTGGATGCCGAACTGTTAATCCGGCACGAAGAAGCTAATATCGATGGTGCGGAACCCAACAAGGCGTATAAGATAATCAAACCTGAACCGATATTGTTCATATCATATCCGTACGAGTGGAGTTTCAGTCAACTGAAAAATGCAGCTCTGACCACAATTCAGATACAAAAAAAATCACTTGATTTCGGAATGTGTTTAAAGGATTGCAGTTCTTACAACATACAATTCAGAAAAGGCAAACCCGTACTGATCGACACCCTTTCCTTCGAGAAGTATCGCAAGGGGCAGCCGTGGGTTGCCTACAGGCAGTATTGTCAACACTTCCTTGCGCCTCTGGCACTGATGAGCTATAAGGACATCAGGTTAAATCAATTATTTCGAATTTATATAGATGGAGTTCCTCTGGATTTGGCAAGTTCACTTCTGCCCTTTCGCACTCGCTTGCGATTTTCTTTACTATCTCATATTCATCTCCACGCTAAAAGCCAGAAGTACTGCGCCGACAAAATTGTGAATACGAGCGGTCGTCGAATGACCCGACTGTCACTCGACGGTCTTGTCGACAATCTGGAGTCGGCCACAAGAAAATTGAACTGGCGGCTGAAACATACCGAATGGGCCGATTATTACGAGGACACTAATTACTCTTCGAGTGCATTTCAACACAAGAAAGAAATGGTTTCAAAATTTGTAGAGAGAATCAATCCTCAAAGCGTATGGGACATTGGTGCAAACACAGGGATTTTCAGTCGTATTGCCTCCGATAAAAAAATACAAACAATCTCCTTCGACATCGACCCCGCTGCGGTTGAGAAAAATTATCTCAGACTCATAGAGAACAACGAAGCACACATTCTGCCTCTGTTACTTGACTTGACTAATCCCAGCCCCGGCATAGGCTGGGAAAACGATGAGAGAATATCTCTAACGGACCGTGGTCCGGCAGACGCCGTTTTTGCTCTGGCCTTAATTCATCATTTGGCCATTTCCAATAATCTGCCATTTAATAAAATTGCCGCTTTTTTTAATAAAATCTGCAATTCACTTGTTATTGAATTTGTTCCCAAAAGCGACTCTCAGGTACAAAGGCTCCTGTCAACAAGAGAGGATATATTCGACAATTATAAACAACAGGTATTTGAAGACGAGTTTAAGAGATATTTCACCATACAAAGCAGCGAGAAGCTACAGGATTGCGAGAGAACTTTGTATTTGATGGAGAAAAGGAAAACCTGAATATGAAGAAAACGTTTGTTATTCATCCATTTTTGTTCGCGATTTTCCCCGTTCTTTTTCTGTTCGCTAAAAACGTAAACAACTATCCATTAGAGGTGATTGTTCTTCCGATAGCGGTCACAGTCAGCTTTGCACTGTTGGTGTGGTTATTACTAAGCTTGGCTGTCAAGAATAAGCAAAAGGCGGCCATGGTGGTTTCTCTTTCGATATTATTGTTTTTTTCCTACGGTCATTTTCATAGTGCGATAGGAAATTTAAACCTCGATATAGGGGGGTTGCCGCTTTCCAGTAACAAGATACTTTTCCCTGTATGGGGCATTTTCTTTTTTCTGGGTGCCTACTTTTCTATAAGAACACGCAAGAATCTGTACAATTTCGCGAAGCTATTAAATGGCACAGCGGCCCTGTTGGTCGGAATTTCTGTTGTTAATATCGGACTTTATAAGCTCAAGACAGGCATTGCACCGCAGAATAATGAAAGAACGGAAGATATAAAAGCCCAGCCAACAGATTCAAGGAAACCTGCCTACCTTCCGAATATGTACTATATTATTCTGGATGGTTATGCCCGCGCAGATATTCTCAGAGAGATATATCACTATGACAATGGTGAATTTCTCGATGACTTAAGCCAAAAAGGCTTTTATGTAGCCGATAAAAGCAGGTCAAACTATCCCCAAACCGGTTTGTCAGTGGCATCATCCCTGAATCTTAAATATCTTGATGATTTAGCCGAGCGACTCGGCAGTCAATCCAATAACCGTGCACCACTAAGAAATATGATCAGGAACAGTGAAGTCCGGCATTTTCTAAAACAACATGGTTATACATTTGTTGCTTTTTCCACAGGTTATTCTCCCACAGAAATAACAAATGCCGACGTTTATATCAAGACGGGTTACTTTAATGTGTTTATAAATGGGCTGATAAATACCACCCCTCTTCCGGTTGTGCTAAGCAGACTGCCGCTGCAATATGATATACACAGGAAAGGTATCTTATATGTATTGGAGTATCTTGTGGAAACGGCTGAACGAAAAGATCCCATCTTCGTTTTTGCCCATATCGTCGCACCGCATCCTCCATTTGTGTTCGGGGAACAGGGAGAAAAAAAGAATCCCGGAAGGCAATTTGCATTTGCCGACGGCAGTGACTTTATGAAACAAAAAGGAGCTACCAGAAATGAATATTTGGGGAATTATACAAGTCAGCTTATATTTATCAATAAAAAAGTAAAAGCGGTAGTAGATGGCATACTATCCAAATCAGATAAACCGCCAATCATTATTCTGCAGGGTGATCACGGTCCAGGTGCTATGCTGAACTGGGAAGCCCCGGATAATAGCTATTTGAAAGAACGAATGTCTATACTGAATGCATATTACCTACCTGATGACGGTCACATAGACTTATATGATAAAATAACTCCTGTGAATACATTCAGAGTAATTTTCAACCATTATTTTGGTACGAGCTATAGTCTATTGAAGGATAGAAGCTACTTTGCAACATGGGATCATCCTTATAGCTTTATCGATGTAACTGACAACATCGGTTCCGAACCTAACACAAAGCCTGCCAAAGAGTCAGTGAAGTAATTAATTGCCGGTGTATTGCGTTTTTTGTGTCAGTAATTACAATAATCAATAGTCGGTAATCAATTACAAGGTGGTGAAAGTAGCTCAGTCGGTTAGAGCACTGGATTGTGGATCCAGGGGTCGCGGGTTCGAATCCCGTCTTTCACCCTTGCTGCTGTGACGTAATTTCGTTTTACGTGTCGGGGGCTTTCTAAGCAGGACCAGAGCGCCCAGGCCCAGCAGGCAAACCGTTGTCGGTTCGGGGACTGCGGCGAGATACTCATCTCCAGCGGCTATGGCGTCAGCGGCGGACATATTGGGTCCGCACTGGGTCAAATAACCGGCAGCCCTTGAGGTGTGCGCGTAATAGGTGGCGCCGCTGCTGGCGACCCAGAAATATATGTTGTACATAGATTCGAATGAAAACTTCGGCATATAGATGTTAAAGCTGGTGGTACTGAAATTCAGCGTCATTACACAGGCCTCGAAAGTGCGGCTCTGGCCTGAGTAGTTAGCCACCCTGATTCCGAGGTCTCCTGAGACTGTGTCTGCGTCGGTGATATTGATATTTCCATCGCAAAACTGTGCCTGTACCAGATTATATCCGGCACCTGTTCCGGAATAGCCCTGGTTGTAATCGGAAGTTGCATAGGGATATAGATAAACAATTTCGCCGGCGGAATCCGATTCCCAGGGAATGGGGTCGAAGCTAATACCGACGGGGACAACAATATCGAAAGTTCCACTTTTAGGGATTGTTGTTGCGCCGCAGGTAAAGCCGCCGAGGACAGCTGTAAGAGCTGCCATTGCACAAGTTGTTAATAAATATCTCGTTTTGTTTTTCCAACCAAAGAAGAAGGGTCGGCCCAAGTTAAAGTGTCCTCCGGCCGACCCATATATCATTTATCACAGCGATTTAACGCCGTGCTTACTTTCCGCCGGGTCTGCCAACCGTCCTCCAACGGCGAATTGCCACACCCAGCGAAGAAGAGGAGAGAGTTTCTGTGTAACATCGTTTGTATCGTTATCACGGACAACAGCCGTGCTTGTTTTTGAGCTGGGCTTGTTGTAAATTTTCAAACCCAGCAATGAGAAGAGGAGAGAAAGCTCTTAAATTCCAATATTTATCGTTATCACGGCAAAGCCGTGTTGATTTTCGCGCTGGGCTTGTTTTCAGAATCTTCAAACCCAGCGAAGAAGAGAGGAGAGAGTTTCTACAGCCTTATATAGTTATCACGGCAAAGCCGCGTTGGCTTTCCGCCGGGCTTGGTAACCCTGTTTAACTTTCAGTTTTTTTGGTTAACCAGCCCAGCTTGGGGGGAGAAAACTCCTCGTGAGCATATATTTTCACGGCTCGACATCAGCCGTGTCTGCTCTCGCCTTCGTTCAGCAAGGAACCTTTACTCCGCCTTCGAGTCGGCTACTTTGCAGCTTCCTTCCCGGAGTAAGCCCTTTTGCTTTCAGCGGAAGATATGGCCTTTATGGAGACGACACCCTTCAGACCGAGGACATTAGCGACGGTATCACGGAAGAACTCGTCGGTAACCTGGTCTGTTAGCACCGCGCTGACACCGAGACTTCTGGCCGCGATCTCCTGCGCCCTGTCACCGGCCCTGATGAAAGCTATGGTCGGGATGCGGGGCTTTGCGGCCTTAAGCCTCTTTAGAAACAGGCCGTCCTCCATGTCCTCCAGGTCCCACTTGCTGATAACGCTGTCAACTTTTTTATTTTTCAAAGATCGAACAGCCTCACTGGCAGACTGCATCGCCAGTAAACGAATTGGTAGTTCCCGCAGAACTTTATTTTTGCCGTCAAGGCCGACTGATAACACTGTTGCTTGTACGAGAACTATCATTGCGCTTCCAAAACTTATCTGCTCTACATCTCTACATCATCACTCACCTCTCATTCTTATATATTACAATTGCATCCCAGTTGTTTTACGCTGCTGCGTTAAATCTTATAGTAGCGAAGTCTGTGCCAAAGTTCTGTGTGACGGCGAAAAAATTTTAACTGCTTTTTTCAACTGCAGTTACGCATTGCAAATTTTCGGCGGTATAAATTAGTTGCCGGAGAGCAAAGTAACCATTATGGTTGTTAACGGTCGGCAATTATTTCGGCAGGTCTTTGTGTGTGGGCAGGTTAGCAAACAATCGACCACTTCGGTCAGGGGTGACCAAAACGGTTGGTGGTGATTAAGTGGGTATTTTACGGTAGGTGCGAGGTACGGGAAGGATTCGGCCGGTACCGGGCGGTTCAGCTTCGACTCTTTTTCTTTATCCCAGCGACGGGGATATTTAACTTGCCAATGAGACGATTGAGACGGCGTCGCTCAA
>SMTZ1_10008621_pt1 | contig 10175 bp, 7 predicted proteins | sample DeeMarSWOR136_30_FD_25667 | JGI IMG/M metagenome (IMG submission 25667) | reverse complement strand
TCATCATCTTTTCGATCTTTGGCCTGCTGTAACTCAAAGGCTTCTCGCCGCCTGATTTGCAGTAAAGCTACTGCATCATTCTTTCGTATCGCTTCCTGGGCATCAAAGTCAAACCGCGCCCGGATCTCTTTTAGCCGGTCACGAAACTTCTTCTCGATGTCTATCTTCTTATCAGTGCTATCCTGCTCCAGGTCCTCTGTACGGCGATTAAAGTCAATGAGGATATCCTCTGTCTTGCGCTCGGAATCAATCTCAAGATCTGTCAACCGGTTCCTGAAATCCATGTTGAGATCAATGATGCGCTGGCCAAATTTGATATGAATCTCTTCTCTCTGGCGGGAAGCGTCAATCTCTTGCTTTAACTCACGGCGGGTGAACTCGGTTTGCAACTGCATTTCCTTGCGGCGGCGGTCCTCGGCTAATTCAGCTAGAGCATCATTAATATCCTTTTGAGCCGCAGCTGCTTCAGGGGCAAGCTCATCTAACTCAGCCAACGCGGCATTATATTCCAATAGAGCGTCAGCCTCTTCTTTCCAGGCATCAATCTCCTGTTGTGTTGGTGCCCGAACTGGAGCGCGATCCAGAAAACGGGACTCATCGGCAATCATCAATCCCTCAATATCACTGAGATCGCCAATGCCACCTTCAAGACCTTCCCGAATTTTCTGGCCCATATTAAAGCCAAAGATAAATGGTAGCTCTAAAATAGTCTCCACTCCCCTCTCTTCAAATAAAGTAATGATGTCGGCAATATTCCCTATAAAATTACCTAGTGCAGTATTAATAAGTTCCAGGACTCTGAGTAAATCACTACCCTCGACCGATTGATCAATGGCATCAATTAAAGCTAGAACGGAATCGGTTAAGCCATCAATTGACCTTTTGAAATCATTGACATCAGTAGCATCAATTTCTTCAAGAAAATCTATTGTGAAATCGCCAACCCGTTCAACTACTTCGCTGACTTTCTCGCCAAGGAATTCAAAGAAGTCAATAATGTCATCCCTATGCGCTTCTATGAATTCAGCTAGACGGTTTAATTGATCACCCAGCTCATCCTTAATCGGGTCGCCAAAAGTTAAGTCAATCTGCTTGCGAAATACTTTAAGTCGATTCTCGGCTACGATCAGGCTATTTTCGATATTAGAAAAGTCGATGCCGCGCCGGTCCATGTAAGATTGCAAGCCCATTAGCGTCCCTTCCATAGCGCCAAACTCTTCTTGCAGGCCCTTAATTCTTTCTACTTCCAGGGCGGTCATACCAAGAGCAGCTCCCCTAAACCTACCCCTGGCCATCTCGGCAATTAGCCTGACCATTTCGTCGAAATCAACTTTTGGCAAGGTAGCTGATATAGCCGATGCTGCCTCGGCAAATTGCTCAATCTGTTCTGTGCTACTGGTTAGTGGGACTAGCAAACGGGCAAAATCGTTAGTTAAGTCTGCTCCAAATTGGAATGACTTTTCCAGCAGGAACTTCCGCATCATTTCGCCCAGTTCCTCGCTATTGCCCAAGATGCTAACTAGCTGCCGGTCCAGGGTCTCCATTTCCTTGCTGGCAGTCACCGCCTCTTTGGTAAAGGCGATAAAAGCCTCAGCTGCCTTTTTGCCCAGATCAACTACAACACCAGCCAGCTTTTGAACAGCAATTGTTAAAGCTGCAACAGCAGCTAAAGCACCAAGGAGTGCAATCGGAAGGGCTTTAAAAGCGTCAATAATATGGGCAATACTGCCAGCGCCACGAACGCCCATGCGGTCTAAGGCTGTTCCCACCCGCCAGATAGAAACTTGAGCACGATTTGCACCACCTTCTACATCTCTCCAGTCGTCTACAAAGGCTTGACCAGTCTGGCTGGCCGTTCTTTGCAATTTACCAAGTAGCCTAATAGCCTCATCTCCACTAATGTTTCCTTTACTATACGCATCAACTATTGCACTACCAAGTTGGGAGAACTGAGCACCAACATTTTTAGCTTGCTGGCTTGTCGAATCTAGCAATCTTTTGAGCGTATCTTCCAGTTTTTTAGCCTTAGCTTCTATTTCTGCGGTCTGGATCTTTTTCTCATCAATAATTGGCGGAGTATCAGCAGCTTTTTTAAGTTCCTCGCTCAAGCCAGGGAGAGTACGGATAAACTCTGCCGCTTCGGTATTAGCGGCCTTTAGTGCTTTTCGCACAACCTCTGTATTTGCTCCAGAATCTTGCAATGACTTAATTACTTTGTTGTTTAAGTTAGCAGCAAACCTAATAGCATCCTCATTACCAGACTCGAACAAGGATGAGAGTACCTTATCCAACTTTTGGGATTGGGCATTGATCTGATCAAAGTTTACCGCTGCCGCTTCAGGTGATATCTTCAGTTTTTCCAACACACTTTTAAGTGATTCTGACGATTTAACAGCAGTGTTAAACTGTGTGTTGAGAGAACTGACATTGCTAATAAACTCACGAACCTTCTCTGGACTTTTTTCAAGATTGGAGTTAATACGGTTAATATCTGCTAAAACTTGTTGAGCATATGTTCTTGCCGGACCACTAGCATTTTCAAATACTTGGGTCGCCGTCTCTCTCAAAGCAGCCAACTGTATCTGTGCTTTTTTGGTATCTATGAGTTCGCCAAAATCAAATCTAAGCGTCTCTTTAATACCAGATGCTGTTCTAATAAACTCAGCAGCATCCTTGTTGCCTCCCCTTATGATCGATAACATCCTTTCGCTATTGTCGCCAGCGTTTTTTAGCCCAGCTACAACCTGAGATTCGAGCTTATTTGCGAATTCGACGGCTTGTGCATTTCCCGTGTTTCTTAACTGTTCAAGCGTAGAAATCAACTGTTGCGCGTTTGATCTAACAAGTTCTAAGTTTTTAGCACCAGCTTCAGGAGTGATTTGGAGCCTCTCCATTTCATCTGCTACTTCACTGGTTACTTTAACAGTAGTAGTAAACTTGGTATTTAGTGCATTAACGCCCTGAACAAAACTTTGAGTTTCGCCATTTGTCTCGACAAACTTTCTTTGTATCTGGTCTAAATCGCTATTAAGTTCTTCACCAAACTCCCTGGCCTTGCCAGTAGCCTGTTCCATGAGTGTGTTAGCAACGCTACGGAGGCTTTCAAACTTGGCTGATGCAGCATCAAACTTAAATATCTTGGTTAGGTCACCCTCCGCGCCAAGACGTTGCAGTTCGATCCTTAGTTCCTCGCTCCTTTTAACCTGCGCTCTAAATTGGGCATCAAGTGCGCTAACGTTCTTTGCAAAGGCTTGTGTACTTCCACCAGCCTCTACAAAATTGTCCTGAATTGCATCCAGATCCTGATTGAGTTCCTCTCCAAAGATCCTGGCCTGATCTGTAGCTCCTTCCAAAGCCTTATTAGCTATATCACGCAAGGTTTCAAACTTAGCTGATGCTTCCTGAAACCTAAATGATCTGGCTAGATCAACATCGCTAGTCTCCAATCGTTTTAGTTCAGCTCTCAGGTCAGCGGTAAACCCCTTAAGTCGTGCCTCAATCTCATCTAGCCCCTGGCCAAAGCCCTTGCCTGGGTCTAAGGTAGCACTAAAACCCTCCGCTAGGGCGTCACCTAATGCCATATAGGTAGTCGCCAGGGTTTTTGACCGGGCATCACTACGAACCATCAGCTGCTCAACCGACTCAAAAAAGGTGTTAAATCGCCCCTGTACATCACCAATTTGGGCTAGGGTTTCCAGGAAGGATTTAGCTGCACCAGCTGCCTCACCGGTAATCGGGTCTTTAAACTCAAGGGCGGTTATATCTCTTACACCAGCAGCCAACGCCTTAGTTTGCCTGGCAAAGCTCTCAACCTGCCCTCGTAAGTTTTCAAGCTCTTTCGCAGATGCCTCTCTAGTTTTGATACTACTAATGCCAGCCTTAGCATCCTTAGCCATTCCGGCATAAGCGCTACGCACCAGGTCAACAGCAGCAGCTAATTTCTTCATGGAGCGATCACCAGATTGAGACATCTTGTTCATATTTGTCTCAATCTCGCTTAGTGCTTGCAAAACTTCGCCGTGATCAATTATTGCTCTGCCAAGGATAATGTCCTCACCCACTTAACACCTCCAGCAAATCGTTAGCCGCGTTCACCTCTCTCTGTAATTCCTCTGCCTTTTCCAACAAGTGCCGGATGTCCCTGTCCTCTGAACTATCTCTGGCTTCCTTTACTATAGCCCTTATTTCATCACTGTTGCGAGAGATGATCTGGTTGAGAGCTAGGGCATGATTGGCCCGGAAATTAAACGACCAGTCCTGTTCCTGCCATTTAGAAAAGGCAACCAGCTCCAGCACCTTGTTAGATGTGACCGGCTGCATGGTCAGGCCACGGGCACGAATGGTATAAGCGTTCTTCCAATATTGAGCCAGGTATCGGGCAGTTCGGCCAACATGCGGGCTGGTTTTCATAGCTTGCTCATCTCTCGCTCGTAAAGCTCTTTCATCCTGGCATACTCCTTCTCGGCTGCACCCTTCCTGCTCGCGCTGGCCAGGATGCCACGGCCAATCGCCCTAGTAGCAGCGCGATAAGCAACATATACCGGGTTTTCCCCCCTGTTTCTACGACCGACAATAGGCTTGATAATGTTGCTCAACTCAGAACCCTGGCCGCGTAAAGCCGTCATAACTTGCTGCGAGGTAAGCTGCCTGGGTATGACCGCGCCTTGCTTAACACTACCTCGAATGGCTACAGGATCATTATAGGTTTTTGAACCGCCGAACTTGAACGGCCAGATGGTGCTGGGATTGTACGGCCGGATCGGCATCCCCTTTTTTTTGCTCGTGACGCGACCGACGATCTGGTCTGGCTTATAAGCGACAAACTGGCCCGCTTCAAGACTCTTTTTAGCCTGAGTCAGTTTTTTGCCAGCCGCCCTGCCAGCCACCGCCTTGTAAATAGCGCCAGCCTGCTCGACATTTTCCCTATTCTGAATAACTTTGCCGCCTTTACGACCAGCAAAGTCAACCATAGCCCACTTCAGGTTGACATCATTCGTACCTTCTCCCTTCAGCCTCCAGCTAATTTGCGTGCCCATGTGGACTTTTACGACCCTGAACTCGAACACGGGATGGTCAGTCCAATTTTCGGTCATCTTGTTGTAGCCGTCCTGGATCTGTTTAGCCGTTACATTTTGCAGCGCATTGCTGACTGCGGCAATCATGATCGGGTTGCCACGAGCGGCAGCCTTTTGTGCGCCAATGCCGGTCTTGATGCCAAAGCTGGCCGTTACTTTAGCAGCCATTATTTCTTACCCCTGTTCATCTGTTTCAAGGACTCCTTGTATTGCAGGTCACTCTCTAATGATTTCATCAGCTCAGGCAGCGCCACGCTGGCCGTCTTTCTGGCCCGCTCTGAGAGTGATAGCCCGGCCCAGCCTTCCTCGGTGCCATAACCAAACTTGGCCATCGCCTGATGCTCCCAAATCCTGAGCGCATCATACTCGCCAGAACCTTTAATCACATGTTTGAGAGCCTCGAACACCTGCTCTCCTGCGAATTGGGCGCTAAAAGTGTCCATGAAAGTCTGGGCCAGCAGCTCAATCGTAAGCTGCGGGACAAGGGCCGCTTCCAGGATAGCATCCCAATCCTCAACCGTGTACAGGCGCTCGATATCCTCAGAGTCAAGGGCCTGGCGAGCGATATAAGCTGAGACCTCTTCTATGTAGTCGGATAGGGCTGGCTGCCGGACAAATCTCTCATAGACAACGGCCGCCTTGTAAGTCTGCCACTCGATCATGGCGTGCCAGTTGGGTGTGCCCTCGACCAGGCCCTCGGACGGCACGTCCGGCGGGACCGGCGGGATGGAGATCTGTTCCAGAGGGTAGACCTCCTCTATCTCCCGGCCGTTTAGCAAGGTATAAGTGTAGGTGAAAGGGCCGGGCAATTCCGGCCCCACACCGTCCAGGTCAAAGAGGCCAAGCTGTCGCACCCGACAGGGCTTGCCGTCAGATAGGATGACTTCCTGTTCCACAGGAGCACTCCCTTATTCTGTTAGAGGTAATCCTAGCAACCGGTCGTAGCTGGGCTTACCTTGTGAATCACGCCTAAAGGTGTGGCGTTGGCATCGCCGACGATGACGTAGAGATTATCATCCTCTACCGACTCGTAGGCGTCGTTGTAACCGGCATTGGTCAACGTGGACAGCATGTTCCAGTTGCGGCCGCCGTCATTTGAGTGCCAGAACTGGGCCGTCGTCGCATGATCGACCACGACGTAGATGTGCTGGTTATCGCCTTGCTTGAGGAAGATATTGGAAACCGTATAACCGGTGCCAAAGTCCTTGCAAGCCGTCCAACCACCGGCATTGGCCGCATCGTTGTAGCTGACGTACAGTGACTGGCCGTTCCCGGCAAAGATCAGGCCGTTGTTAGCGATGGCAATAGCCGTGAAAGCGCCGCCACCACTGGGACCGACCAGGGTATCAAAGCCGCCGCTACGGTCGCGCTCAACCATGATCAGGTTGGACGCGCCTACAGCGTACACGTCAGAGCAGTCCTGGCCCCAACCCTTGGCAAAGGCATTGATGACAGTTGTATCGTCGTGGATTTGCTCCCAAGACTCGCTCAAATCCTGCGAGATCCACACCTCGCCTTCAGAACCAACAGCGCCAGCATTGGCGTACAACCGGTCATAAAACAACAACTCCATGACCGTGATTACATCGCCGTTCGTGGCCGTGACATCGACATTGGTAAAGGTCATAGCCGCTTCGTTGCCAAACTCGACATCGGCATAACCGATCTCAGCTGCGGCAGCGACATCCGTTGACAGCCTGGAAGCAATCAAACGGGCCACACCGCCACGGGTATTCTGTACCACCAGGTCAGAGATGTGCTCGTCATTGCCAAAAGGCTGGTTGGTCGTAGCCGTCCAGGTGCCGCCAGTATTACGGCTGAACAGCACCTCTGCCGGGACGCCAGCTCCGGCGTTACCAGCTACAAACAGGTGCTCGTCCGGCCCCTTATAACCGGGGATACAATTCTCCGGGTTTGGGTCAGTTAGCCCGGCAATGGCCAGGATGTCCTCGGTGTTCTCGGCGATGTTGGGCGTTAGAGACGAGATGGTCAGCGGCAACAACCGTATGTTCCACTCCCAGCTCACGTCGATGGAAGTGACTACCGGCTCGCCAGAGGCTTCCCGCACAGGGGCGGCGCCGTCAGACACGCTGGTCACAAACATGCCACCTCGGTAGTCCAGACGGCCGCCGTTGAGCCAGCCGAACGGATTGCTCATAAGAGCGCAGGGGATAAACATCTCCCAGATGCCAAACTTGGCCTGGTCCCGGGCACGTTTCTCCAGATAATCGAGTTTGGCGTTCTTCTCAAACTCGATGGTGCCGGTATTGAGACCGCCAGGCGTCTCCTGGAAAGTCATCTTAACCCGGAAACGGCCCCACTCATCCCGGCCGAAGATCTGGCCCAGGCCAGGGATGGTGTTGTCGGTCTTGCCGGTGAAGCCGTGGTGGTCAACGCTGATCGGGGACAATGACGTGCCCCGGCCATCGACCACCCCGTCCTCTTGTATCATTAAACTCACTTTATTCTGGGCTACTTTAGCCATTATTCACTTACTCCTTTGTTTCCTGGTCCTCTTTGACCTGCGGATCAGGTGTAGCCGGGGGCGGAGGGGCTTTCTCTTCTACTTCCGCCTTCTCTGCCTCCGGTTCTTTTGGTTTCTTTGCTACAGGGGCTGCCTTAGCCAGTTGAGGAGGCGGGTTAAGCGTCCTCTCCCTGATCGCCGACAAAAGAGGATAAGTCGAAAAGTCACACACGCAGAAAGTCAGCTTCCTGGGCGCGTTGTCTAAATCGTTTATCGTCTTAATGCCAGCGGCTTCAAAGGTAGCCTGGATACAGGGGATGGCACTCTCGTACTGGGTGCCAGCCAGTATCACATTGAGATCGCCTATATCTGTCACACGATCACCTCCATTATTATATTAGGACTAGCCGATTAAAGCGGCAGTAGCCCTGACTTGCCCTCTGCGTATACGGTTCCGAATGATTCGCCATGCTTCCACCTCGCCGCGCCGCGTACCAAACGGGCATCTGATCACCTCGGGCGTGACAAAGCGGGTCTCGCTAGTCTGGCCGTCGGTAATAAAGATCAGGTCCTGCCGCAGCCTATCTTCCATGGCCTTGACGTTTTCACAGGTCGTGCAAAGAGGGCGGGCCAGACGAGCCGTGGCTATATAGGTGATTGCCTTGGCCAGGTCGTCAGGCACCCGCTTACAACCTTTGTACAACTCGGAAGCGCCAGACTGGTAGCTGGCTATGACACGATCTGGTTCCCTGCCGGTACAGAACGTCGATGGCGTGTGGACGCCTTCACTATACGTAGAGGGGACGACAATAACAGATCCATTCTTTGCCGCTTTCGGTTGGATGCAAGCTGACTGGCTCAATGGCGTACAAGAATCGCAGCCTGTTCCACCACATGTGCCGCATAAGGTAGAACCGGGAGCGCCTTCCCAGTACAGCACGCACTCTTCCTCTGGATCTGCGTACTCACGATAGATATCCACCGTCGCCAGATAGTTGCTGGCGTCCGTGGCGTCGATGTAGTCTGGTTGAACAGTGTAATTGCCCGGCCAGCCTGCCAGAATTTCTGGTTTAAATAATAGCCAGGCATCAAACTTAAAGGTCAATGTCCCGCCAGAGAGAGTTTTCACCCTGGCCGGTCGTATCTCGTAATCTATGCCGCCGTTAGTATCGGGGTAATAAACTTTGATTTCACAGGCATCAGTCAGTGCTGTCGCTACGGTAATCAAGGCCGTCTCATTAAAGCCGTCGCTGTCATCATCATACAAGGTAACGGCTGCCCCGGCGCTTACCAGGGAGACCGTTCGTTTACCACCCTGGATAAAATGGCCGTACTCCAGGGAGACGGTCTTATAGCTGCTATTGGGCTTGTAGCCACGTAAAGCGGTTAGCTCCCGCCGATAGTAACGGGGATAAACGATCTCATCATCTTCTATCCACCATGGGCCGGGCCGGTACTTGAGCTGGGCAGCGATATCATCCTCTGCCCTGAGTATCTCTTCAGCCAGTTCCATGCGGCTGACCTTGTTCGGGTCTTGCCAGGAGTAGTGCCACCACCTGTCCGTACAACCAGTTGTCGGGAATAGTATGCCGTTGTCGGTGCCGGACATAAACTGGATCGGGTTAATGCCCATGATCTTGGCGTAGCGATAGGGCGAGAGAGCCGTATAGGGCAGCGGTTCAAAGGTGCTATCGGTTGTCGATCCGACGATAGGGGTGCCGACGCCAATTCCTACATCAGTATCTAGTGCCATCTCTCACCTTGCCTACATGCTTTCCAAATCGGGATTATCGAAGGTGTATCCAGCTTTGTACCTCCACACATAATAGTCCAAACCGGGCTGTACAAGAGGTATATTACCATAAATATCTCTGATATATCCATTCACATTCGTCTGGCCCTGGGCTACGATGACGGCCGTCATGTCGTTTAAGGCCCTGATAATCACGTCCACGCCCTCAATAGGCACGCCGCCGCCAGTCACAACCCGGTATCCGTTTCCGGTTGCCGCCGGGTCGAAAGGCACGCCGTTCGGCGTCCGTTGCAGGACCGTGTACTCCATGTTTTGCCTTACCGCGCCAACAGCCGTGACCTGAATATTCACAATGCCAATCGTATCAGCCTCGCCGATAGTAGAAAGATAAGTGTAGTGGCCTACCATGCCAGAGATCTCTGCGAACGCGCCAGCCATTGCATTAGCAGCCGCGCCATTCTTTGAGATGACGCCAGAGCAGGTAAGGCCGGTCAACTCGTTGCCTCCCGAGTCGATCATAACAAAACCGATCAGATTTTGCTGGTTAGGTTCCCATCGTTCTACTAACATTTTACCTTTCCTTTCTCATCATACCACGAAACATGCCTTTAAATAAAACCTCTCGCGGTCCCGTAATAGGCGGCAAAGACACGCTACTACTGCTGGACGAGGAGCTAGATGAGGACGAACTGCTGGAAGATGAGCTTGAGCTGCTGGATGAACTGCTGCTAATTGACGTGCTGCTTGAACTCGACGAGGATGAGGATGATGACGAGCTAAACGAACTTGATGACGAGCTGCTAGAGCTTGAACTACTGGATGAGCTACTGCTAATTGACGTGCTAGAACTGGACGAGCTAGAGCTACTGCTTGAGCTACTCGA
>SMTZ1_10008618_pt1 | contig 10176 bp, 7 predicted proteins | sample DeeMarSWOR136_30_FD_25667 | JGI IMG/M metagenome (IMG submission 25667) | reverse complement strand
TGTGCAGGTTGTAATCGATACAGCCGGGCAAAAAACCGTAGAACTCGTCAAAGCCGTAGCTGTTCGGACCATATTCTATACTGCCGTGGCCGAGGTGCCATTTACCAATCAAGGCCGTCCTGTAACCTGCGCCTTTGAGCGCCTGGGCTATGGTTACCTCATCTTTGGGCAGATGCAGTTTGCTGTGTGCAGGTTCTTGGGGCATCAGCGCTCCCTGATAAGCCTCGTGTGCCCTGTACGGGTATCTACCCGTTAGTAGACTATAGCGCGATGGAGTACAGACCGGAAGTGCCACATAGAAGTTGTTGAACTTTATTCCCTCTATACCGATTTTGTCTATATTCGGTGTGGAGATTTCACTGCCGTAAAGGCCAACATCGCCGATGCCCTGGTCATCCGAAAAAATCAACACAATGTTCGGCGGCTTCCGCTTTCTACTAAAAGAAACCTGTTTTCTGCTACACGAAGTCTGCTTACTATTGCAGGAAACAGTGGAAAATCCGAATAAGCCGGCAGCCAATCCGCTTTTGGTGAAAGTTTTGCAAAACTCTCTTCGAGTCCAATACCGTTTCTTAATCATTCTTCATACCTCCGAAGCTCTAAAAAATCGTATTCTTTAAGTTAACGAACATACAAGGATTGCCCCATAATATCAAGATTTATTTATCCCTGTTTGACAATCATTATTGGCCTTTGACGAAAGCACGAGGACAATCTATAATCAAAAATCAAAGCGATTCTTAAAGGACAAGAAAATGGAATTGATTTTAGTCGTCATCAGCATGGTTCTGATTGTATTTGTCTTGGTCCTTTTAATTTGGCTTATTACCTCTAACTTCGCCCGAAGAAAAGAATTAGCCGGCCAGGCTACTGGCATCGGCCTTCTCACCCAGCAGCTCGAAGCGATAAAAGTCGCCCAGGATAGGACTTCGGAAAATTTGCAAAAATCCCTGCAAACCGGCCAGACAACCCTCAGCCAGAGCCTGCAATCCAGTCAGAAGGTGCTCGGCCAGCTAAATAGCCAAATCGGCGAATTGCAGGGCACAAACAAGCAAATGCTGCTTCTCGGAACCGAGGTCAGACGGCTCCAGGATATTTTAAGCTCTCCCAAGCTCCGCGGCCAAATGGGCGAATGGTCGCTGAAAAATCTCCTGGTAAATATCCTGCCAAAAGACAGCTACGAACTCCAACATACTTTCAAAGACGGCAAAATAGTTGATGCGCTGATAAAAATGGCAGACTTCTCGGTACCTATCGACGCAAAGTTCCCACTGCCCGGCTTTGAGGCAATTGTAAGAGCAGAAGCCGACGAGCAAAAAGCAAAACTGCGCAAGCAGTTCCTTAAGGATGTAACCGTCCATATCGACAAGATTGCTTCCGCCTACATCAGGCCCGCTGAGGGAACACTGGATTTTGCTTTGATGTACATACCTGCCGAGAACGTCTATTACGAAACAGTTGTCAAATACGCCGGTGACACGCAGGATATTTTACAGGAAGCGCTCGATAAAAAGGTGATACCGGTAAGTCCGAATTTGTTGTATGCGTATCTGATGACAGTGGTGATGGGCCTGCATGGTTTGCAGATAGAAAAGCAGGCAGCCGAAATCCGCCAGAATCTCAAAAAGCTAAACGCCTCTTTTGCCGACTTCGGCGGCAGTTGGGAAGTCCTCGGAAAGCATCTGCGAAACGCCTACGGTCAATACGATGAGTGTCAGAAAAAACTCGACCGCTTCGGCCTGCAACTCGACCAAATACAAGGCGAAACGGAAGAAAAAATCGAAAACACTCAATAAAAAGGGGGCAAAAGTGTCACAAATTTTATCGAAGCTAGTCGAATTTTTACCAAATCTTATAAGTTTTATAGCAGGTTTTGTTATAGCGATATTTGCTGAGCCTGTTAGAAGATTTTTCTTTAAACCTAATTTAAATCTTGAATTTGATGAGAACAAGGGGTGTGTCTCAGGGACCTTCGAGGTCAATAAAGAAGGGGGGAAAATAGCAGATGCACGTTATATCAGAGTAAAGGTAACCAACACCACGAAGATTATTGCTAAGAATTGCAGGGCTTACCTAATTAACATAGAGAAGTGGGATGGAAAAGACAACTTTATGCCAACGGGTTATTATGACAGTATACAATTAGCATGGTCCTGCCAAGGGTGGATGGATAGGTGGCGGGGGTTACATATATGCAAAGGCGTCAATCAATATGTAGATGTTTTAGTGACAAGAAATACTTCAGAAGCATTTGACCCCCAGATTATGTGCAAGCCTTTTCGTTATTTGAAGTTATTTAAAGAGAAGGGTAAATTTCTGTTTACAACTCAAGTATCAGCAGACAGGGCAGATCCTAAAATCATTAAATTAGAGTTCGACTGGAATGGCACTTGGGATGGCTTTGTGGTAAAGAGAAGAAAATGATTTATGAAGATTTGAAAGACAAAAAAGTTTTAGTGACCGGCTCCAGTAGCGGGATTGGGGCGGCGACGGCAATTGAGTTTAGCCGCCAGGGATGCTTTGTCGGTGTTCATTATTTTCAAACGAAACAGGGCGGCGAAAAAACCCTCGAACAGGTCAAAAAAAACAGTGATGGTGTCCTGCTTTGTGCAGATATTCGCGACGAAAAACAGGTCGGCCAAATGGTTAAACAGTTTGCCGAAGCCGCCGGCGGAATCGATGTCCTTGTAAACAATGCCGGCGACCTTATCGACCGCCAGCCCTTTGAGACTGCAACGCTCGATTACCATGAAGACATATATGCCACCAACGTCCGCAGCATATTTCTGACAACAAAAGCCGCCCTCCCATACCTGAAAAAAAGTCGCGGCAATATTGTTAATGTCGGCTCAATTGCCGGCCATCACGGCGGAGGGCCTGGCTCCGGTATCTATGCAGGCGCAAAGGCTGCGGTAGCCACCGAGACTATCGCTATGGCAAAAGAATTCGCACCGTATGGCATACGGGTCAATAGCGTACTGCCCGGACTTATCGAGACACGATTCCACGAAAGGTTCAGCAGCCCGGAGCGCAAAAAGAAAATTGCCGAACAGACTCCGCTCGGAAGAAACGGCACCGCTGAGGACGTAGCAAAAGCGATATTATTCCTGGCTTCCGATGCAGCCGGCTTTATCACCGGCGAATATATCGCCGTGAATGGCGGTTTGTATATGAGGGTTTGAAACTAATTTTTACATTTCAACGCTCTTTTTGGTATAATTTAAGTGCATATATTTTGTAGAAAGTTCACAAGCGAACAGAAAGAGGGATGTTATGAAAACAAAACAAACGGTATTGGTAGTCGGCTTGACCTCTCTGGCCTTTCTTATTACTGTCAGTCAGGGCATTGCTGCCTTGGGTGAACCTGAGAAAGCAATTAAAGAGCACATCGAGCAAATAACTACCGGTACACACTTCTATGAGATAACGATGGGCGGCACCTTGGATGAATTCAATACGGCCGGCTATTTTGATACTTACCTCGGCTTCAAACGTATGAAAAACGAATTTCAGCCGAATAAGTACCTCGTTATCGAAAATATCGGCGACACCGACGTGGTGAACCCCCGAATCGTTGTCAACGGCCGGCGCAGCTGGTTCTCGGCCGACGATATTCTCGCAAGCATTTTGAAACCGGCTATGACCGATGCCGAAAAGGCAATGGCAATTTACAAATTCGCTTCGAGCTATAATGTTCAGTGCCACGAGAACGACCGGCGTCCCGGCCCCGAAACGCCGGATGACAACGACGGTACTCACCCTTCGCGCAACACCTTTCAGGAACGTGCCAACCCTGTTAAGGCTGCAAACAGCTATTACTGTAGCGGCTGTCAGTATGCGGCAACAAATTTTGTGATTCTCTCCCGCCACGCCGGCCTGATTGCCCGGCCGACCTGGCTAAACCTGCCTGACAGATACGGGGCACACTGTGTTGCCGAGGCCTGGTACGATGGCGGCTGGCACCTCTTCGACCCAGAACAGCATTCATTCTATCTCGAGCCGGACAACACAACCATCGCCTCCTACGAAACGGTGCATAAAAATCCCTCTCTGGCCGACCGCACCCACGAGGGCGGCTTTGCAGCTACAGAAGTCAAACATCGCGGCCCCGGCTACCAAAATAATTACCCACCGCACATTATGCCGGTCGAGCAGTGGCTCAGCACAATGGCTATGACACTACGACCCGGCGAGAAGTTCATCCGGCGATGGGACCACATCAGCAAATACCGTTGTGGCCACAACCCCCGCAATATTAAGCCCGAAAGACCCCAGGGCTTGCTGCCGCATCAACTTGCGAATGGAAAGATAGTTTATCAGCCCCGGCTCGCGGGTACTGCATTTCGTCGCGGCATCGTTTCGGAGCTTAACATCGAGTCTATTGGTGCAGACGCCCAAAGCGCCAAACTGCAGCCTGAAGTCGCCGGATGGCCCAGCTTCGTTATTTACAAGGTTAGTTCACCCTACCCGATAGTCGGAGGCACCGTCGGTGGCAGGTTTTTCCAAAAGACCGCCGCCGATGTATGTCGAATCTACATATCGGTTCACGACAGCGACTGGATTGAGCTCTGGTCTGCGAATCAAACCGGTGAAATCGAGAAACGCATCGCCATCGACGAGGTTTTGAATCCGAAGCCGACGGCAGCCATTTACGACTATTATGTGAAGTTTGAGCTCCAGGCCGAGTTGACGCCAGCAAATACCTGTATGATGGAAGCCTACATTGAAACGGACGTTCAGATGGCGGCCACCTCTCTTCCGTCTCTTTCGGTTGGTCTCAACAGTGTGTTCTACCGTGATGATTCCGGGCCGGGCCGGCGAGTGCGGATTACGCACGGTTGGAGCGAGAGCTCTGCGACCCGACCGCCCTTTCCGCCGGGCGGGCCGGTAATGCCGAACCACGGCAGCAAGGTTGATTTAGCATCGCTCAATTCGCTCACGTGGGAGGCTGCAAAGGACCCTGATGGCGACCCGATTGCCGACTACCATATCCAGGTTAGCCCTCGCTCGGATATGCTGTTGCCGGTCTCGCCTGACTTTGACCGCATTACTTTCTCAGAGAAGCCGCAATGGCCCCTGCCTCAGGGTTGGTTTGTGAAGGGCCGGGTCTACTACTGGCGGGTTCGTGCCAGGGATAATTGGGGAGCTTGGAGTGACTGGAGCCGCCTCTGGCAGTTCAGAATCGCCGAGTAAATTCACACACATAGAGCTACCGACCGGAGGTAGCCAAAGAGGATTGAACAAACAAAATGCCTTATTCAGACGTAATAAATAACCGAAGAATTACAAAGCTGCTTTTATGCCGTTTTGTGCAGGAAATTTGTGTAAGTATCGGATATGAAGCGGCTTGCGCAAACCAAAAGAGCTTTTGTTGAATCGTCATTTATGGAAACAGCTAACAGAATCGTGACGGCCGTTGTAGGCCTAGTCCTTATCATCGCTTCAGTACTAAAGATACATCAACTGCTCACCGAGCCAATTATTAGCGAGGGTTTCTGGGAGTCCTGGGAGTTTTTTTTGATTCAGATACCATTGGAGATGGGGCTAGGAATATGGCTTCTCTCTGGCTTGTTCAAAAAGGCGGCGTGGGTGGTGGCGGTGCTGGCTTTTGGAGTATTTATAGTGGTAACGCTGCAAAAGGCACTCGCCGGGGCTGAATCCTGCGGCTGTTTCGGCAGGGTTCACGTCGATCCCTGGATAACTCTTGCGATGGTTGATGTAACGCTTTTTCTTGCGATGTTGATTTTTCGGCCGAAGGGCCAGAAGCTCCTGCCGCCGCCGTGGCCCTCAGCAAAGCACTTTTTTGGTGTTGCTATACCAACGTTTATCCTTATGGCGGTCATCATACCGACCCTGTACTTCAACAAGCCACCCGATAGAACAGACAGATACGAAGTGGTAAGGCCCGAAGAATGGACCAAACAAGTTCCGGCAGGCGAGAAAAAAATGGGCGGCAGACAAACCAGCCCGACGCAAACAGGTCAGGAGCAGATTAGCAAAGAATGGCCGATGCTCAAGCACATCGATATTGCCGATTCCCTGCGGTCGAAAATTGTAGTCGTACTGTTATATCACAACGATTGTCCAGACTGTTGGGAGGCGATTCCACTATACGACCAGATGGGCCGCGAGCTGGCTGGTGATGAGGATTCGATACGGATTGCATTTATTGAGGTTCCTCCGTATGGCCCGGAGCAGGACAGCCCCATTCCGGCCGAGACGCCTTGCCTCACCGGCAGGCTCGATTCAAGCAAGGAATGGTATGTTACAACCCCCCTGGTGGTGGTGATACAGAATGGTACGGTCATTAAATCTTGGGAAGCCGAAGCCCCGGAACTTGATGAGATACTAAAAGCGGTGTTCGCTGGAAGTTAATAAGCTTCATCTCGGAGTTCTGTTTGCAACTGAGCGGACAAATCTTATCTTTTTTATCACACCTACCCCGGCTGTATTTACAATCTGTAAACAACAGCCAGTCATTGAGGCCGAGAAAGTTATCGGTTTGACAACCTCCTGTGAAGTACTATAATGCGCAAAGTCACGATTCATACACCAGCAAGGTAAGGTTTTGGTCAGATGCGACTTTCTGCAAGGATGCAAAAAAAACAATGGGTAGTTCAGCCTGCGGACGACCACTCTGCGCAGCTTGCCAAATCACTGAGGGTTTCGCCTCTTTTGGCACAGGTCTTAATCAATCGCGGAGTAACAGATGTCCGCGCCGGTGCCATTTTTCTAAGGCCGAAGCTAACTGAACTTATTGGGCCCGAGCAAATGCCGGGAATCAAAACTGCGGCCCGCCGAGTAAAGCAGGCCATTAGAAACAGGGAAAGAATCGCTGTCTATGGCGACTATGATGTGGACGGCATTACAGGTGTCTCAATTCTATGGCGGATTTTAACGCTGCTCGGCGCCGATGTTGATTACTATATCCCCCACCGTATCGATGAAGGCTACGGCCTAAACGAAGAAGCAGTTGAGTCCCTGGCTGAATCTGGCACCGAACTTTTAATCACCGTTGATTGTGGCATTACAGCATTTAGCTCCGCCGAGCTTGCCGGGCAATTAGGTCTTGAGCTGATAGTAACCGACCATCACCAGCCTGGCCCCGAACTACCTCGGGCCGTCGCCATTGTGCATCCCGCGCTGGAGAAATCCTACGCCAACCAGGATTCATCTGGTTCAATGGTCGCCTTTAAGTTGGCTTGGGCGATTGCCAACGAATTTAACGCCGGCAAAAAACTCGAACCAAGACTACGTGAATTTATGATGAACGCAACAAGCCTGGCGGCTGTGGGTACCATCGCCGATATTATGGACATACGAGGTGAGAATAGGGTTCTAACAAGCTACGGGCTCAAAGCCTTGCCGGGGTGCAACCTTTGTGGTCTCCAGGCCTTGATTGAGTCAGCCGGCTTGACGGGGCAGGGACTTGATAGTTTTCACATTGGCTTTCGGCTTGCACCAATGCTCAACGCAGCCGGAAGGATGGGGCATGCGAGGTTAGCGGTGGAGCTCTTAACGGGCGATAGTCGGATTCGCTTGATGCAAATAGCCGAGTACCTCAAAGAACAAAACAACAAGCGTCAGCGGTACGAGCGAAAAATATTCAACCAGGCCTGCGAAATGATAGTTCAGCAGGGCTTGGACGACCCAGGCCGAAAGAGTATCGTGCTTGCGAGTGAAAACTGGCACAGCGGTGTGATAGGCATAGTGGCCTCGAGAATAGTGGACAAATACTATCGTCCAACGATTATGATTAGCACTGCGGGTTCCCGTTTTGTGGGTTCCCAAACGCGAAGAAAAGGTGTGTTTGACGCCACTGCAAAAAGGGCGCAAAGCGGGGACTCTGCAAACAGTATCGCCCAAGGTTCTGCACGCTCGATAGCAGGATTTGACATCCTCAGTGCCATCGGCGCCTGCTCACAGCATTTGACCAGTTTCGGCGGACACAAAATGGCTGCCGGTATAACCATCGAAGCCGATAAAATTGCACAATTTGCTGCTGATTTCGAAGCCTATGCAGAACAAAATTTAGATGAAGATGATGTGGTTGCCAAACTTCACATCGATGCAATGGCCTCGTTGAGTGAATTCCACAGGGATTTTGTCACTGAGCTACAAATGCTTACCCCTTTTGGTCAGGGCAATCCCGAACCGATTTTCGCAACGAAAGGCGTCCGTCTTGCTTCTCCGCCGAGAAAGGTAGGAGCAAAAGGTGAACACCTGCAGCTTGTAATAACCGACAATACAGCTTCAATTCGCTGCATTGGCTTCCGGTTAGGAAATTTGGAGAAGAAGCTGATTGAACGTGAGTTCTTCAATGTTGCCTATCAGCCGCATCTCAATACTTATAACGGCAACACTAATGTCGAATTGGTTCTGGCCGATATCCAGTTCGAATAGAACTTAATAATGGCCTCTTGTGCGTGGTGTGTTGTACGAAAAATAGACGCGATACGATATACGTAATACGAAATTATGACTTTCGATGAGCTTCTGGCATCGGTTTCCTCAAATAACGCGCCGCATCTCTGCTTCGATTCCCGTCTTGTTAAGGTCGGTGACATCTTTGTAGCTATCCAGGGTAGTGCTTATGATGGCCACGATTTTATCGATGAAGCCCTCGCCTCCGGCGCTAAATACATCGTCTGCCAACAACCTTGCCGTCACAAAGATGCCGAGGAGATTATTGTTGAGGACTCAGCACAAGCAGCAGCTATTCTGGCACAGGCAAGCAGAGGCAATCCGGCTTCACAATTAACCAACCTGGCTGTCACCGGCACAAACGGCAAAACCACGGTTGCCTTTCTCGTTCGCTCTTGTATACAAAACGCCGGCTTAAAGTGCGGCCTTATTAGTACAGTCATTTATGACACCGGCTCGGGTCGCAGTTGCGAAGCGACACTGACAACGCCTGACTGCCTGACCATCGCCGAAATGACCGGGAAAATGCTAAAGACCGGCTCAAAGTATATGGTTATTGAAGCCAGCAGCCACGCCCTTTCCCAAAATCGCCTGGCGGCCATAAAATTCAAGGCCGCCGCATTCACTAACCTCGCCGGTGACCATCTGGACTACCATAAAACGCAGGAAGGTTACCTGACCGCCAAAACCAAACTGTTTGAAGGATTATCACCTGATGCTACAGCGGTGTTGAATAAACAATCTCCTGAGTCGAAGCAAATCGCCCAAAAAACAAAAGCTAAAGTCTTATGGTACGCCGTCGACGAGCCAGCCGATATCACCGCTTATATCGAATCGATGAATACGAGCGAAACGGTTTTTGCTTTGGAAACGCGGGTCACGGGCCACCGGATACAGGGTACGGTAAAGACCCCTTTGCTGGGCCAATATAATGTTAGTAACCACCTGGCGGCGGCAGGGCTTTGCCTTGCAGCCGGTTTCGATTTGGAAACGATAGCGACCGGCTTGTCAGCTCTGCGAACAATACCGGGCCGATTGGTAAAACTCGATTCAGATAGAGATTTTTCAGTTTTTATCGACTATGCCCATACCGATGACGCCTTGAGAAATGTCTTGGCCACATTAAGACCTCTATGTAAAGGTAAGCTTACGGTCGTTTTCGGCTGCGGCGGGGACAGAGACCGAACTAAACGGCCGCGTATGGCCAGGGCAGCCGAGCAATTAGCTGATTTTGTAATCGTTACAAGTGACAATCCTCGAACCGAACAGACGGATGATATAATAAGCGAAATAGTCGCCGGATTTGAAAATCCGGATTCCAGGACAGTCGCAGTTGAGTCGGACAGAAAAAAAGCTATTGGATTGGCCATAAAAGTCGCTGCCAAAAACGATATTGTACTCATCGCGGGCAAGGGACATGAAACGTATCAGATAATCGGAAAGCAAAAGTTCGATTTTAGTGACAAAGATATCGCCCGGAAGTACCTTAGAAAACGAAAATGAAAGAATTCTCAATCAAAACCTTGGCCCAAATAATAAAGGCCGAGCCGATAGACAATGCCGGCGCTTTTACTGGTGTAAGTATCGACTCGCGAACTACCAGAGAGGGTGACTGTTTCTTTGCTATCAGCGGTGATAATTTCGACGGCGCAGATTTCCTCGCCGACGCCTTTGCCAAAGGTGCTGTCTGTGCCGTGGTCGGCAAGAAAGTAACAGATGGTAAAAAACTAAACGTTAAACACTATACGCTTA
>SMTZ1_10008617_pt1 | contig 10176 bp, 7 predicted proteins | sample DeeMarSWOR136_30_FD_25667 | JGI IMG/M metagenome (IMG submission 25667) | reverse complement strand
CGATTAGCAGTTTTGCGGCTTCGGCCATTGCTTTTATGTTTAGTTCTTCGGGGACGTGCCAGCAGTGCCTTATCTGCATAACGGGGCGGACCGGCCCTGTAAAGATTGTGTAACGGTATAACTTGCTTTTGACATCGGCAGAGACGTCGAAACCCTCGTCAACTTCCACGGCCTCGGTGACTACGATATCAGACGGTAGTCTGTTAGTAGTTGCTATGGCGAGTTTTTCCGTTGGTATTGGCGAGTCGATTTGTATGACGGCGACCTGGCCGAGGGCACTGACACCGGCGTCCGTTCTGCTTGCCCCATAGACCATGACCTTGGAGCCGATTAGGTGATAGAGTGCGCTGGCGACGGCGCCCTGGATGGTTTTGTGTGCGAGTTGTATCTGCCAGCCGTGGTAACCGCTGCCGTCGTAGGCAATCGTGAGTTTTATGTTGCGGGTCGCCATAAATGGCGATTATAGCAGTTTTTCTGCGATTTGGACAGCGTTCAGGGCGGCGCCTTTTCGGAGCTGGTCGCCAGCGACCCAGATGTTGATGCCACGATTATCAGGTATGGACTGGTCCTGTCGGATTCGACCGACGAAGATATTGTCTTTGCCGGAGGCGTCAACGGGCATTGGGAAGCGATTGTTCTGGCGGTCATCCAGTACCAAGACACCGGGGGCGGTGCTCAGAAGGTCGCGTACCTGGTCGGGCGTGATGGGGTCGGTGAACTCGAGGTTGATGCTCTCGCAGTGCGCCCGCAGGACGGGGATTCGGATGCAGGTGCAGGTGATTGCAATATCGGGGCAGTCAAAAATCTTTCTGGTTTCCTTGACCATTTTCACCTCTTCGAGGTTGTAGCCGTTTGCATCGAGCGCGGAATTGTGGCTGAAGCAGTTGAAGGCTATCTGGTATGGGAAGGCTTCACAGGTCGGCTCTTTGCCGTTGAGTATTTGGCGGCTCTGATTCTGCAGTTCGACCATGGCTTTCATACCTGCACCGCTGGCGGCCTGGTAGGTGCTGACGACCATTCTTTTGACGGGGTTTGCCTTGTGCAGCGGCCAGACGGGTACGATGCCTATGATAGTTGAGCAGTTGGGATTTGCGATGATGCCCTTGTGCTCTGCGATTTTTTGCGGGTTTATTTCCGGGATGACAAGGGGGACATCGGGCTCCATCCTAAAGGCGGATGAGTTGTCGACGACGACGACGCCGGCCTTGACTGCGGCGGGCGCGAACTGTTTGCTTCGGTCGCCTCCGGCGCTGAACAGGGCGATATTGATACGTTCGAAGCTTTTTTCGGTCAGCTCCTCGACGACGTATTGTTTGGCTTTGAACCGGATTTTCTTGCCGGCCGAGCGACTGCTTGCGAGAACTTTGAGGGAGTCGAAAGGAAAATCGCGTTCTTCAAGAATTCTTAGGAATTCCTGTCCTACGGCTCCCGTTACTCCTGCTATTGCCAGATTACAAGCCATATTTTGCGACTCCTGAGAATTCTTTCCCAAGCATAACAAGGGGCAGCCGAGTTCAGGACTGCCCACTAAACACACGAGGTCATATATTGTGGGGAATTATAACACTTTTGCGGCTAAGGTGCAATAATTCCGGCGAACAAATACTATTTATTCTCCTGGTGGTTCAGGCGTTTGTTTTTGCCAGATTTCGGCCATTACGGACGCTGTGATGATGCAAATAAAGACAAAGATTGCTGCGGGTATTGCGGCCTTTTCGCCGAAATGCTTAAGCGCGAGGACGGTTCCCAGGCCGGCGTTTTGCATCCCAATCTCAATCGCCAAGGTTCTTTTTCTCGGCTTTTGCATCCGGAAGGCCGAGCCTACCGTGTAACCTGCCAACATTCCGTAAATGTTCAATAGGAGTGCGGCCGCTAAAATCGGGGCCGTTATCATAATCAAATAGTTTTTGTTGAGTGCTATTACCAAGGAGCAGATAAATATTATAAATGTAACCGATATAGCCGGGAAAATGGGCAATACCCTCTCGACCCATTGCTTGAGATAGTGTCTTACTGCAAAGCCCGCAAGCAATGGCACTATTACCATCTTTACGACACTTAGCACCATTGCCAAGAAGTCCACTTTTAATATCGACCCAGCCAGAAGAAATGTCAGGCCCGGTGTAAGCAAGGGGCACAGCAAAGTGGAAACGGTTGTCAGGGAAACCGAATAAGCGGTGTCTGCCTTTGCGATGTAACTCATGACGTTACTTGCCATTGCTCCGGGGGCGGAGCCGGTCAGTATCAAGCCGACGGCGACCTCGGCCTGCAGGCCGAAGGCTTTGGCAAGGACAAATGCACCTAACGGCATAATACTGAATTGCGCGCAACAGCCGATTAGGACAGCGACTGGCTTCTGTGCGATTCTTTTGAAATCTTCGATTTGCAGTACCGCTCCGATACCGAACATTGTCAGGGCGAAGAACCAATCCATATAAGGTTTTAGGCTGACAAAAGGCGCGGGTGCAAGGTAGGCTATCAGTCCGAACAGAACCACCCAGATGGCGAAATACTTGGTGTAGAAACTTAATATTCTACCTAACATAACGGGCAAGTTTAACCCTGCTTTAGGGAGGTGACAATATATTTATCTGCTGTGGTGAGCGGTGAAGATGCGACAAATAAAAAAGCCCCGCTTAAAAGCGGGGCCGGGCAATCATATAAAGAATTTTGATTGGTGATTTATTCTTTCGGCAGTTTCAGTACAACAAGCTGGCGGTAACGTCCGTCGTCGATTAAGAGCAGCACCTGCCCTGCTTCGGAGGCCTTTTCTACAGCATCGTTGAAGTCTTTAGTATTTTTCACGGGTTTTCGGTTGACCTCCATAATCAGCATTCCCGGGCTGATGCCTTTCATTGCGGCAGGCGAGCCAGGCTCAACGCTTTCAATGATGACGCCGGTACGGTCTTCGAAGCCATAACGCTCGGCAAGGTCGTCTGTAAGGTTTCGGACTGCGAGGCCTAATTTTTCGACCGTCTCTGTCGGAGCTTTGGTGCCCTTTGCGAGTGCGGAACTTTCACCGATTTCAACTTTGAGGGCTTTCCGCCCGCCGTCACGGAGGACGACCAATTCGACCTTTGTGCCGGGTTTTAGCATCGCCACGCGGCTTCTAATCTCATTTGCTTTCTCGACCTTCTCGCCATCGAGTTGGACGATAACATCGTATCGCTTGATGCCGGCTTTGTCTGCGGCGGAATCCTCGCTGACTTCGACGACCAGAACACCTTTGGTTTCTTTGAGGCCTAACGATTCAGCGAGGTCGGGGTTCAGGTCGCGGATATAAACGCCCAGGAGCCCACGGGTGACGGGCTCACCCTTGATGAGCCTGTCATAAATGAACTTGGCGATATTGATAGGGACGGCGAAGCCGATGCCGATATTTCCGCCGGGGCCCACGATGGCGGTGTTAATTCCAACAACTTCTCCGTCGAGATTAATGAGCGGCCCGCCGGAATTACCAAAGTTTATAGCGGCGTCGGTCTGAATGAAATCTTGATACTCGGGCTCACCCCCGGCAAAACTCAAACCGCTTCGGCCTTTGGCGCTGACTATACCAGCGGTGACGGTGTGACTTAGACCGAAGGGGTTGCCGATGGCAATCACCCATTCGCCGACTTCGAGTGCGTCGGAATCGGCCAATTCGAGGGAGGGGAGGTTGTCGGCATCAATTTTTATAACGGCGACTTCGGTATCGGGGTCTGAGCCGATGACTTTAGCCTGAAAATCTCGGCCATCGACAAGCTTGACCGTGATTGCCTCTGCGTCCTGGACGACGTGATTGTTTGTCAGGATGTATCCGGCGGCTGAAACGATAAATCCGGAACCCTGGACAGGCCGTTGATACTGGCGCTGCTGTGGGCGTCGGCGGGGGGAAGGGTGGCCAAAGAAGCGTTCAAAGAAGTCATTATCAAAGGGGTCGCTAAAGGGCCAGTCAGGCATTACCGAGTATTCACGCGTTACTACCTGGCTGGCGGTGATTCCCACTACAGCGGGCGAGGCCTTTTCGGCGATTTGAGCAAAGGCCTTTCCCATTTGACGCAGGGTATCGATACTACCCACATCCTCTGCAAGGGCCGAGACAGGGTTGATAGAGAGCAAGAATATTAAGAAAGCCGAGATTAAGGTACTTCGTGAGGAAATTTTGGTATTACCACTTAGCATTTTAGCCTCCTAATTTGTCAGAGTAACTGCAGTATTGACGAAAACCAGTAATTACACGATGACACTTGGCGATTTAGACGCATTTTATACGATTTTATTTTCGATAAGTTCGCGGTGTCAATTTTTTTCGCACAGGCGCAACTACCGGATAATACACTTAAATCTTAATGTTAGCCAATTTCGTCGTCTATCCAGCCGAGTAGCTCCTTGAGGTCATCGAGGGTGATATCGCCCATATGAGCGATGCGAAAGGTCTGCTCTTTGAGCTTACCGTAGCCATTGCCGAAAACAGTATTGTGCTTTTGCTGTATGGCTTTTATGGTCTCGGCAACATTGATGCCCCGCGTGTTTTTGACTGCCGTGAGGGTATTTGAAGCATATTTTTCCTCGCAGAAGAGGTCGAATTTTTCCTTGGCCCACGCCCGTACGAACTCGCCCATTTGCCTATGGCGAGACCAGACATTTTCCATGCCCTCTTTAACGAATTTCTCACACTGATAGTTGAGGGCCATAATATGGGGGATATTCGGCGTGACCAGTGTCTGGTTTTTCTGGTCTGATGCGGCCCAGAGCTGGAAATCGAAATAGTAGCCTCGGTTGGGGACATCTTTGCTCTTCTCCAATGCCCGGTTGCTTACGCCAACCACGGCCAATCCCGGCGGGATTGCAAATGCCTTCTGTACCGAGGCGAAAGCCACATCCCAGCCGAGTTCGTCGAAATGCATGGGCAGGGCGACCATTGCGCTGACCGCATCTACAAAGACAAGCACATCGGGATACTTCTGCTTCATCAGGTCACTGATTTCGTGGAGCGGATTGGTCAGGCCGGTACTTGTCTCGTTATAGACAAGGGTAACGGCGGCGTATTTGGCGGTTGCGAGTTTCTTGTCGACCATCTCGGGTGTGATTGGTTTTCCCCATTCAACTTTCAACTCTTCGACGTTTCTGCCGCAGTCTTTGGCCACGGTCGCCCATTTGTCGCTGAAGGCTCCGCAGCAGGTGCAGAGAACTGTTTCGTCAAAACCGACACAGTTGCGAACGGACGCTTCCCAGATTCCGGAAGCCGAAGAGGTGCTTAAAAACACATTCTGCTCGGTAAAGAGAATCTTCCTGAGCATCGCCACTGTCTCGGAGTGCAGTTGGGAGTACTCTTTGAGTCGGTGTCCCAGTGTCGGGCGCGCGAGCTGCTGCAAAACATCTTCGTTGACCTTTACCGGTCCGGGGATGAACAGTCTAGGCGGGTTTTTCCAATCTGCCATGCCACCATCTCCAATAAAAAGTTACAGTTTGTTTATAGTCAGGCCGGTGTAGATTTTTGGGTAAAAATAAGTTGTCTTCTGCGGCATTCTTTCGCCGGCATTAGTGACCATTTTCAGCTGTTGCATTTTTACAGGGTTCATAAAGAAGGCAATCTGTTTTTGCCCTTTGTCGGTTCTGGCAATTGATTCGTCGATTGCATTGTCAGTATCTTTTACGTATTCGATATTGCCACCACGTGCGAGCTGTTTCTCATCGATACCTAACAGTCCTTCGAGTATGAGTTTATGCAGCACGGAGACATCGAGCGACTTTGAGGGTGGGCTCATATTTGATGCGACCGAATCCATTTTTTTGTTGTCTTTCAAGACCGCTGTGTAGAAAGCATGGTTGCCGGCGTAAATTCCGAAAGCATGCTTGTCAAGTGCGAGTTCGGCTTTCATTTGGGTAAGCATCTTTTCTTTTGCATCGGTCTTGGCCTGTGGCGAATCGAAGGGGAACTCATTGATGTCGAAGTGGTTTTTCAGGTCGGCGAGTAATTTTTCGAAAGAGAAGTTCTTAAGGTTGGCGACAAGGCGATGTGTGGCGAAGATTAGCAGTCCTTCCTGGCAGGTATTTACAAACGCAATCATCTGGTATGCGGCTGCGGGATTATCGGTTTGTTGCTGGTAGTTCAAAGCCGTTTCATAACGATGGTGGCCATCGGCTATGATGCAGTTTTTATCGAGCATCATATTCGTGATTTGCTCGATATCGTCCTTGGAGGTTATGGTGAACAGTCGATGTCGCACGCCCTGTTCATCGGCGGAATCGATAAGCGGTTTTTGTTTAGCGGCTCTTTCAATTATGTTGTCTGCGATGTTTTGTTTGTCTTCGTACAGCATAAAGACCAGGCCGAATTCGGCGTCGGTTGCTTTTCGGAGATTGAGCCGGTCGATCTTGGGCTCATCGAGGGTGTGCTCGTGAGGCCTTACGGTTTTACCGTATTCTTCGAGTTTGGCCAAGGCGATGAAGCTGTTGCGGTGCAAATTTCGTCCAGCCACACGAAAGTCCTGGACGTAAGCGTAGATAGTATCAGTTCGGTCCTGCTTTAAGACACCCTTTTCAAGCCAGGCGTTAAGATAGTCTGCGGCCCTTGTGTACCGGTTTTTTTTGCTGTTATCGGAGGGCTCCTGTTTTCCTCTGATTATTCGCACGATATTATATTCGCTTTTTTCATAGAGCTGCCGCTGTTGAGCGGGGCTGATAACATCGTACGGAGGAGCGATGCAGCTTCCCACATCACCAACCACCGTTTTGCTAAACCTAAGTGCTTTAAAGGGCTTAACTTGCATTATCACCTGCCGAAAATTCCTTATCAGTCTTTGGCCAATATCCGGGTCTAAATCAATTACAGTGATTCTCAAGAATTACAGAAACAGAGACAGTACCAAAGAAAAAACGGATTGTCAAATGTGGTCGATGGGTTTGAGCGTACTACTGCGGGATTTTTTCTTTTCTGCGAGGTATTTGTTTATGGCATTGGCAGCGATTCTGCCCTGGCCCATAGCCAGTATTACAGTTGCGGCCCCCAAGACAATATCTCCGCCGGCATAGACGCCCTCCAACGAGGTTTTGCAGTTTTCGTCGACGATGATATTTCCCCACTTGTTGAACTGAAGGCCGGGGGTGGTCTGGCGAATCAATGGGTTTGCCTGATTTCCGATAGCGATAATTACGGTGTCGAGGTCAATTTTAAACTCCGAGCCATCAACTGGTACAGGTCTTCGCCGGCCGGAGTCGTCCGGTTCGCCAAGCCGGTACTTGAGACATTCGATAGCATGTACTTTGCTGTCTCGGTCACCAATTATTCGCTTTGGGCTACGCAGTATGTGAAATTCGACACCTTCTTCCTTAGCGTGGTGGACTTCCTCAATTCGGGCGGGCATTTCCTTTTCGCTCCTACGGTAGACCAAGTAGACTTTTTCTGCTCCGAGTCTTACGGCTGTTCTGGCTGAGTCCATAGCAACGTTGCCGCCGCCGATGACGGCGACTTTCTTTGAGCGTGCGATTGGGGTGTCGGCACCCGAGCCGAACTCATAGGCCTTCATGAGGTTTGCGCGAGTGAGGTATTCGTTGGCGCTATAGACGCCGACAAGAGATTCGCCTTCGATACCCATAAATCTCGGCAGGCCGGCCCCCACGCCGATATAAACTGCATCGAAACCGTCTTCGGTCATCAGTTGTTTGAGGGTTCTCGTTCTGCCGACGATAAGGTTGCAGACGATTTTGACGCCCATTTTGGTCAAGGTATCGATTTCCTCCTGGACGATTGCTTTGGGCAGTCTGAATTCGGGGATTCCATAGACCATCACACCGCCGGGTTTGTGGAATGCCTCGAATATAGTAACGTCGTGGCCTGCTCTTCTGGTGTCGGCGGCGGCGACGATGCCACCCGGTCCTGAGCCAATTACAGCTACTTTCATTCCGGTCTCCGGTGCCACGGTGGGGACAGAGTTTTGGCTGGGGTCGCAGTCGGCGGCAAATCTTTCGAGGCGGCCTATTGAGACGGCTTTGTCGACATCCTTGAACTTTTTACCTACCGTGCACTCGAGCTGGCACTGGACTTCCTGCGGACACACGCGGCCACAAACAGCAGGCAACAGTGAGTTTTCTTTGATTATGTCAAGGGCCCTTTTGAAATCGCCTTCGGCTATAGCGGCTATAAAATCCTGTATTCTTATCTGGACCGGGCAGCCTTGGATGCACGGGGCATTTTTGCATTGCAGGCATCGCATTGCTTCCAATCGGGCCTGCGCTTCGGTGTAGCCGGTGGCCACCTCGTTGACGTTGCGTCGTCTTTTGACGGGGTCCTGCGCGGGCATATCCTGAGGGGGGATTTTGTATCTGTCGGCGGGCTTAAGCTCGCCGGCTTTTTGTTTTGCCAAGAGTTGCTGGAGGATTTTCTGTCTTTGTTTTTCTGTCACGATAAAAATAAATGCTTAATGTAATTTGTCTGCGTTACTCAACACCTTGCCGGACGGAGCTGTCTCTTAAAATATTTGATTTTTGGGCGGTGGCGATAAGCGGCCCTTTGTTATGTGCCCGAACATGTTCGCTGCAACTGGCCTTTTGAGTACAATTTACTAAAGCAATACTCAGTTTCTGTCACTTCAAAAACATGAAAACCTTCAGTATGCGTAAAAAAGGTTATTTGTCAAGGAATCGTTTTGTGGATGGATTCTATAGAGAGGCGCTTTACTTAACTTTGGAGAATACACTTGTGTGCGGTTAGCAGGATAGTTGCTAAAAAGAATTGATGTCGGTGGTGTGCGGCAGTTTTTCGAGCGGGCAGCCGGGGCATTTTGCTTTCGGCCTGCAGTAGTCTTTGCCGACCTTTACTAACAACGCGTGGTATTCATTGAAGAGCTGCGAATCCTGCGGCAGATTCGACTGGAATAGCTCTCTTAGCTGCTCGTAGTCTGCTTGCGGTTCGATTAGGCCGTGACGAACCGCTACGCGGGCGGTGTAGGCATCAATCACGAAAATTCCTCTGTTGAAGGCATAAAGCAATATGGAATCGGCGGTTTCACGGCCTATGCCTGTTACGGTCAACAGCTCGGCCCTTAACTGGTCGGTGTCGAGGTTTTCGAGATTCACCAGCTGGCCATTGTAATTTTGGAAGAGCCAGTTTATAAAGTTTTTGAGCCGTTTTGCTTTTATGTTGTAATAGCCGGCCGGTTTGATAAGTTTGGCGAGATTCAAGACGTCAAGATGATAGAGCTTTTCAGGGGTCAAAAGGTCGGCGGATTTCAGATTTGCTATCGCCTTTTCGACGTTGGCCCAGTTTGTGTTCTGGGTGAGGATGGCGCCGGTGATTATCTCGAACTGTGTCTCGCCGGGCCACCAGTGCTGAGGGCCGAAGCGGTCAAGAAGCAGTTGGTAGATTTCCGTTAATTGTTCAGTTATCATCGTCTTAATTGTCGTTCTAAGCAAGCAGCCGTGTTTGGCTATTGTAATTTTCGCTTATTTTAATTAAACTCTGCGAAATTTAAGTGATGTGGTCAACCAATTTTTTGGTGTTGGCGTCAAAAAGACAGGGACGTTATGTAGAGCAACAACAGCGGCTGTTATGAAAGGCAATTACAAATACAGCACGGGCCAACTGTTTAACTTTGCGCGGGATTCGTATTTTGAACGAACATCTCGGCCGGTTTACGCCATAGTTTTTCTGCTGCCTTTTATTGTTTTCTACGAGCTTGGCACGATTTTCATTAATACGGATGTGCTGAACCAATCTCAGGTGCGAGTGGTGGCGTTTGTATGGCTTCAGAATTTTCTTGAGTATCTTGGTTTTGGCAGCAGGTTAACGTGGATGATGCCTCCATTGACGGTCGTGATTATTTTGGCGGGGCTGCAAGTAGCGTCTCGCAAGCGCTGGAGCTTTGGGATTGGTGACATTTGGCCAATGGCAGTTGAGTGCGTTTTGCTTGCGGTGCCTCTCATCGTGTTGAGTTTGTTTTTGAATACTTCAGTTCTGCCGCAGACAGATGTTGGCTGGTTTGACAGTGGTGTGAAGGGGGTACAGACCAAAGCAGCGGCGAGCTGTTCTTTAGTTACAGCGAGCGGTTTATCAGTGACCGTGGAGGCTGAGACAGAGGCCACGGAAAGTAGTTCTCTGCTCGCCAATATTGTTACCGGCATAGGAGCGGGGATCTATGAAGAGCTTATTTTTCGGCTGATTTTGATATGCCTTTTGATGCTGTTGTTCCAGGACGT